>Ga0302309_10001493_pt1 | contig 21329 bp, 19 predicted proteins | sample III_Palsa_N1_1_FD_200453 | JGI IMG/M metagenome (GOLD analysis project Ga0302309, IMG submission 200453) | Peat permafrost microbial communities from Stordalen Mire near Abisko, Sweden - III_Palsa_N1_1 | ecosystem: Environmental > Terrestrial > Soil > Palsa > Peat permafrost | place: Sweden... | reverse complement strand
GGCGGGTATGTGGTGGGAGTCGCGCTGCGCGGACATTAGGGTGAATCGGTTCAAACGGAAGCGTCATTGTAGCCCGATGGCCGGCAGCCCTTCGGCTCGGGCCGACTGGTATGTCCGTGGCTCCAGTGACGCTTCCAAGCTCAACTGTGCGGTGGTTTGACTACCTCCAGCCCCTTTTCCGCGTTTCAAATCTTGCCTGGTCGATTCGGATCGCCACCTGCTCACGGTATACCGCTACATCGAGCTCAACCCTGTGCGGGCGGCCATGGTCGAGCTGCCTGAGCCCTACCCATGGTCAAGCGTGCACGCCAATCTCGCCTTGCGGAGCAACCCGGTCGTGACACCAGGTCGCCGGACAGCTACGTCGCCGCGCGACGGACTTCCAGCTCATCTCTCTTCAACAGATGACCAATCAAGATCCCGGACGGGAACGACATCTCGCCCAGGATCTGTTTTTCGTTGGTGCTTGAGTGCGGGGCGCACCGTGCGCCCCGCATTCGCGTTACCAGCTGACGCCGCCACCCACACCGACGGACGATTCCGAACCGGACACCGAGGCGCCGATCGATACGCTTGCGCGATTCGAGTTGAACGCACGCTGGTAGCCCACCGAGAACGCACCTTGGCCGTTGTAGTTGCCGGCACCGAAGCCCACTCGGTTGTCACCGGCGAGGCCCGACGTGTTCGCCGTCATCTGTGACATGGCCGCGCCCATCGCACCGACGCGATCCAGACGCTGATTGACCTGGCTAAACTGGTCATTCATCTGAGCCTGCAGGTTGGAGATGGACTGCTGATTGCCGATGACCGAGTTGGTATAGGCATTGGCTGCTTGCAACGTCTGCTGCGCGCTGGCGTCGGTATACGTCTTGGCTGTGGCCAACGCCGCGTTGACCTGACTGACGTTGGCCGCGTCCGTTGCCTGCACGCCGGCTGCCACGTTGGTGATCTGGCGCTGATTAGTAGCCGAGCCAACCGACACCGTGTTGGCCACGCTGGCCACCGAGCCCTGACCCAGTGCCACCGCATTGGCTGCCGTCACCGAAGCGGCCTGACCTATCGCCGTACCCGAAGCCGTGGTCACCGATGCGCTTTCACCCACTGCGACGGCATTCGTGGCGGCCGTGGCGATCGTGGTGTTGGCACCCACCGCGGTGCTGCCGTCTGCCTTGACCTGGGCGTTGCCGCCCAGCGCCGTATCGTTGGGACCGGCTGCAAAGCTGTTGCCGCCAACGGCGGTACCGCTGGTGCCGCCGGCCGTGGCGTTGTTGCCCACGGCTACACCGTTCGAGCCGGTGGTTACCGAAGCTTTGCTGCTGCCATCCACTGCGATCGTGCTCGGCATGCTGCTGCCTCCGCCCGCAGCTACCTGGCCGTTGAGCACGGCAATCTGCTGGGCGTCCTGATTTTCCAGATGGCTCAGCAGATTGAACTGATTCATGTTCACCGCGTCGGTTCCCGCCACACCGGCAGCGACGCCTTGGATCACCGTGCCATTGGCGCCTTGCAGCGTCAGTGTGCCCTTGTCGGCAGCGTCATAAGTCACGGCCAGCGGGCTGGCCGTTCCACCACCGGAAATGGCGGTTTCGAGCTGGCCGTAGTTGACGGCATCGGTAGCCTGCGTACCAGCGGCGACATTAGTGATCTGACGCTCGGCACCGACCGCGCCCACCGAGACGCTGTTGTCTCGATCAGCCACCGAGTTGGCACCCAGTGCCACTGCATTGAGCGCTGTGACAGACGCACCGTTGCCAATCGCTGCGCTCAGGACGCCGCTGGCTGAGGCATTGACGCCAATAGCCATGGACTGATTGACGCTTGCGGTGGACGCGGCGCCGATCGCCACCGAATCGCTGATATCCAGATTGGGCTGGGTGCCATCGGTATCCCCATCGTTCGGGTTGCCCGCCGTGGCGCCATTGCCGATCGCCATGTTGCGCGTGCCGAAACCACCACCAGCCCATGCGTTGGTGCCAATCGCCTGATCGCTGGTCCACGCAGCGACCGCGTTGTGACCGAACGCCACGGCATCCGTACCCCAAGCCACGCTGCCGGTACCCACGGCCGTGCCGTTGATCAGATCGCCAGCAGGCGAACCATTGGCGAGGGCACCGCGGCCGATCGCCACGCCGCCGTCACCTTGAACATTTGCGCCGTAGCCGATGGCAATCGCGCCCGCGGTCTGGTCGGCGTTGCTGAAGCCGGGGCCGCTCAGGTTAGATGTACCTGTGGAGGTGCCGGCAGCTACGGCGCCCGCGCCCAAGGCAACGCTGTAGTCGCCCGATGCCACCGCGCCTGCACCAAAGGCACTGCCACCAACACCCGGTGACTGCGTGCCCGCGCCGCCAGCGACGGCGCCGGTGGCATTGACGTCCAGCCAGCCGCCGACCGCGGTCGAGCCGGGTCCGATCGAAAACGAGCCCGCACCTACGGCTACGGAGCCTGCGCCGTAACCGACGGCATTGGCACCAATGGCGACGGCGTCATAACTACCCTGGGCAAGACCTGCACCGTAACCAAGCGCCACGCCGTAGGAGCCACCGTAGGCAATCGCGTTGGTACCGATGACAACACTGCCTGTCGAGAGCTGGGCTACATCACCGCCACTGTCACCGGAGTTAGTCTCCACCGCCTCGGCGGCGTAGCCAATCACGATGGTATTCGGCGAGTTTGGCGCGGAATAAGCGCCGCCACCGTTCGAGCTGCCGGATGCAATCACGATGCTGTTGGCACCGGTCGCCAAAGCATTGCTGCCGATCGCCGTGGAGGAAACGCCTGAGGCACTCGCGCCGCTACCGAACGCAGCCGCTGAGTTCGCCGATGCCGTCGCGCCCATGCCCACCGCCGTGGCGTATTGCGCGGACGTGGAGGCTTCATAGCCCAGTGCGGTTCCGTCCGACGCCGTCACGCTCGAGCCATAGCCCATGGCAATGCCGCCGGTGACAGACACCGGGGTTGCGCTCTCGTCACCCACCGCCGCCGACGCGCCAATCGCGATGGATTGGGTGCTGGCGTTGATCGCCGCGCCGTAGCCGATCGCCGTGTCTTGCCTGAAGAACCCGGGGACGGCGGCACCGGTAGAAAAGCCCAGGTTGGTAATGGTTGCCGCCGAGCCGAGCACCACGCTGTTGGAGATATTGGTATCCACTGCCTGATAGCCGATCGCCAAGCTGTTGGAGCCGGCCACCGACGCCGAACTGCCCAACGCCATGCTGCTCGAGCCCGAAGCGATCGAACCGTTGCCCAGTGCGATGCTGCCGCTGCCACTAGCCGTGGATGCAACGCCAAGCGCGGTCGACGAACTACCTGTTGCCTGGGCGGCTTCGCCCAAGGCCACACTGCTGTCTCCGGCGGCGTTGGCGGCCGAACCTACGGCAGTGCTGTTGTCAGACTGCGCCTGGGCGTTAGTGCCCATCGCCACGCTGTAGCTGCCCGCGGTGACCGCGCCGGAACCGGCAGCTACATCGCTGTAGCCAGCCACCGCGGCGGCTACTGCCGGGCTGCCGTTGGGAGCTGAAATCGTGAAGTAGCCGGTGCCATCGCCGATCCCTGTACCTGGCGCGGTGGTGACTGCAAGGGGGGTGATGGCCTGCGTGGCTTGCGCTTTGGCGCAGGTCTGCGAATCGGCATTGCTGATGCCCGGAAAAGCCAGGTCGCACGCCATGGCGCCGATGGGCGACAGCGCAAAACTGACCACCAGCGCAGCTAAAACAGTTTTGCGTACGGTGTTGTTGCGCCCCTTGCCCGCTGCACGGGCATGCTCGGAAGCGACGACCACGGCACCCAGCGCGTGGTTCCAGACTTTGCTGTAAATTGTGTTCAACAGAACTCTCCCCAAATAGCCTTTGGCGCTGCTCCCGCTCCCCGCGGTGCAATTCATAACGGACTGCCAACGCATGCCTAAAGGTGCCCAATGAAGGGGACGCCCGAAGGACGTCCCCATGTGTAATCCGCCTCGAGATTCGGCGACGCTGAATGTGAAGTCACGCACGTTCCCACACGGCTCACACCCAGCTTTCCAGCCTCACGAAACTCACGCTTGCTCACGCCGGACATACAGAGAAAAATGGCTTGGCAAGTCGCAGTTTCCGAGGGCAATCTGGTGACGATTCCGGGAGTACGCGCGGTGCGGGATTGGCTTGACCGGACTCCCACGAACAGTCCGATCGACCGTCTCAACGCCCGCTTCATTCAAGTACTGATGATCGCGTTCGGCCTGTCGATCGTGCTGGGGCGGCTGTACTACATGTTTGCGGAGCCATCAGTGGCGCTGCCCGCGACCTGGACGCTGGATGCCATCACCGATCTAGCGACGGACATCGCTGTTGCGCTGGCTGCGTGGGCCGGCGTTGTGGTCGTTCGCCGCGGACACTTCAACACTGGCATCCAGATTTTTCTGTGCATTTGCCTGTTGTCGTTGGCGGCGAACTACGCGACCACGGGTTACCGCCACGCCCCGCCTGATCCATCGGCAACGTTGTTGCTGGCGATCGGCGGCATCGTGCTGGGAAGGCGCACGCTTTGGGCCGTCTTTGCGGCCGTCATGGGCTCGTTTGTACTGGGCCAGCTGGCCGATGCCCTGTGGCTGCCTGGCCCGAGGCTGAGTTTCGGCGACGCATTTCACACGCTGCCGATGCTGACCGTGGCGTATCTGCTGATCACCTTTGCCATTGACTATACGACCCGCGCGCTGCGAACCATGCTGGACGAGGCTCTCCAGCACACCAAAGTACTGGCCAGAACCAACGAGCTGCTTAAGTCAGAAATGGCAGAGCGCGAACGTACGCAGCATCAGCTGATCCACTCGCAAAAACTCGATGCGATAGGTCGCGCGGCCAGCGGTGTCGCCCATGATTTCGACAACGTGCTGAATGTGGTGCTCGGGTAGGCGTCGCAACGCGAGCAATTGGCGGACCGCGGTACGCCAGCATTGCTTGACGCGCTCGAAGGCATCGAGCTTGCTGCGTTGCGTGCGCTTGCGATCAGTCGAAAATTGCTGAACTTCAGCCGGCAGGACACGAGTCACACGCAGGTATTCGACGCCGCCGTCGCACTCACCGAACTGGAGCCGATGCTGCGCCAGCTGCTTGGGCATTACGTCCAACTCGACATCGTGTTGCGCGCTCACGACATGCCCATTCGGCTGGATCGCGGCCAGTTTGAGCTGATGGTGCTCAACATCGCGGCAAATGCCCGCGACGCGATGCCCGACGGCGGCCGCTTCAGCCTGATCCTGGAGCATGACCTGGGGCGTGATCCCGAGCGTGATTCGGCGGAACCGACCCTGCTGCTGAGCCTTGTCGATTCCGGCATGGGCATGAGCCCCGAAGTTCAGGCGAAGGTGTTCGAACCGTTCTACACCACCAAGCCGTTCGGGCGTGGAACCGGTCTCGGACTCGCCGTCGTTGCCAGCATGATCGATGCCGCTGGCGGCGCGATCGATGTCACTAGCGAACCCGGCAAGGGCACCCGTTTCATGATACGCGTGCCGTTGTACATCGCGTCGCGACAGCAACCCGCCATCCCTGCCTAACCTCGTTGCCACCACCAGGGCAGATCGCTCAGGATTGGCTGGCGAACAAATAGCCCTGCCCACGCAGGGTGAGCAACGGCAGCGGCTGGCCGGCCGCATCCTGCGCTTTGCGGCGCAGTCGATGCACCATCATTTCCAGGCGGTGCGGATCGAATTCGTAGACGTCGCTGGTGAGTGCCGCAATCAGTGTCTCGCGTGAGACCGGCTCGCTCTCGGCCGCTACTAGCACTCGCAATATGCAGCGTTCCGGGGCCGTCAACGGCAACGGCAAGCCGCTGGGCGTCACCAGGCACCAGTCATCCGTGTCCAGGCGCCAGTGGCCTGACTCGGCAACCGCATTCGGCGTGGTCGCCGCGTCGTTCTGTGCCAAACGCCGCGCGACGCTGTGCAGGGTCGCCGCCAACACCTCGATATTCACTGGTTTGGACAGGAACGCATCGGCGCCGTTGGCGAGCGCGCGAATATGATCTTCCTGCCCTGTGTTGCCGGTCAGCATGCAGATGCCGAGCTTGGAAATCTCGCGCAGGTGCTGCACCACGCTCAGGCCGTCCTCATCAGGAAGGCCGATATCCAGCACCACCATGTCGAAGCGTTGCCGCAGCATGTTGCGGTACAGCTCGGAAGCTGTCCCCGCGCCCGTCGCTTCAAATCCGAAATAGCGCAAGCCGGGCAATAGGATGCCTTCACGCAGTTGCGCGTCGTCTTCCAGAACGCCAATACGCCACGCGCGAGCCGGTGTTCGGGCAGCCATTTTCGAAGTTTGGTCAGTCATGCTGCACGGCTTTTGTGTCATTTATCGCATTGGCGGATGCGCATACATAGTGTGCCGCCGCACACCGCGTCAAGCTTGATCCTGCGGCCACGCCGGGCCGACCCACGCCAATCCCATTCAACAAAGCGGCCTTCCGACCCGCTCCACCGCGAGCCCGAAGGGTTGCCGGGAATCGCGTGGACGATGCGCTTCCGACAGCCCCAAACGGCGCTAGACTAGGAAGGTTCTCCCCAGCTGCCGTCGTTGCCATGCAGGTTCAGGATCACGCCGAAATTGTCCATCTGCTGGCCGAGCTGCGGATGGAACACCGTGACCTCGATGTGGCGATCGATCAGCTGGCCACCGCGATCGGCCGCGACGAATTGCAGCTGACCCGGCTGAAGAAACGCAAGCTGCTGCTGAAAGACAATATCGCGCGGCTCGAAAGCAAATTGATTCCCGACCTCGACGCATAAACAAGCCTCGCTAGCAAGGCCGTGCGGGACGATCAAAGCAACCGATTGACCAGCCGATCCAGGCGGGTGCGGTTCAAACGCTTCAATTGCTTGCGCACGTCCGCCGGATAGTGGCGCGGACTTTCCAGTGCAAGATGATCGGAAAGCCGTTTGGCATGCCGCCTCAACGCGGCCCATTCGGCCTGATGTTTTGCATGCAGCAATCGCGCGGGGTCACGCAATACCAGTCCGTTTTCCAGATCCAGCGCCCACGCACGAGGATTGAGATTGTTGCCGGTCAGTACAGCGACGTCGTCATCGACGAACAAGCCTTTCAGGTGATAGCTGTTGTCGCCGTCGCGCCAGAGATAGATATTCAACTGGCCGCTGGCGATTTGTCGCTGATGTGCTCGCGCAAAGCGACGCAGATTGTTTTCATAAAGATAAGGCAGCAAACCGATGGTCTTTAATGGCTGCCCCGGCGGAATATAGAAATCGTTGGCGGTCTTGTCGCCGATCATGATGTCGATCGTGCAGCCGCGTCGCAGCAAATGGCCCAGCACGACGCGCACAGGTTTGGGCAGGTTGAAATACGGCGTCAGCAGAATGACCTGTTTGCGCGTGCTGCGTAGCAGTGCCAGCAAGGTGTCGTTGAGTGCGTTGTCGGCGCGACCGAAACCAAGCAGTGGCGTTACCGACACATCGCTGGGTCCGGGGATTTCCCTGGGTACTTCGTATCGGGCTTGCTGCAAGGCCTGCCGGAATTCGCGGATCGGCGACAGCAGCGTTCGCGTGGCGGGCACATCGGGCACATTCAACAAGCGCACCGCATCGCTTTCGACAAAGCAGCGCTGCACAAAACTCGCCATCGCATCGGCCAGTTCGCGATGCCGCAATAAATGATAACGATCGAGACGGTAGCGTCCCTGTCGCTCCAGATAGACGTCATTGATACTCGCGCCGCTATACAACACGACGTCATCGATAACGAAGCCCTTCAGATGCAGCACGCCGAACAACTCGCGGTTCTGCACGGGTACGCCATAGATGTTCACGCCCGGGCCGAACCGCTCTGCGTACTGGCGGTACATACCCGCGTTGCCTTCGCTCTTCTGCTTGCCGATCAACCCCCGCTGCGCGCGGTGCCAGTCGACGAACACTGAAATCTGCAACGCCGGATGTGCCACCTTCGCCGCATACAACGCATCCAGCACCTCGCGACCACCGTCATCGTCCTGCAGATACAGCGTCACGATAACGATGCGCCGCGTTGCCTGCGCGATCAGCTGCAGCAGCGTTTTGCGAAATGTCGACGGGTCGGGCAGCACTTCGATCGCCGTGGCCGGTACCGCGAATGAAGGCAGCGCTTCCAGCACCGCCTGCGCCTTCGGCGCACGCAGCGGTGAAAGGATCCGCCGCGCCAGGCGACGGGGCGTGTTCATCAGCTTGTTCATGGGTGGTCTGGCATCCGCAACATTGCTCATCATCGCAAACCATGGCAGGTGCGCCTACCCGGTGCATCTTGCGGGTTTTGCCGCACCAGGTTGCGATAGGTCAGACCGTTCAGTGAATCCCGCTGTCCGTGGCAGCAGATACCCAGCCCGGAGCTGTCGTCGACCGCGAATCTATCCCGCCGCCGGCGCCATAGCCACCACCCAGTGCCTCGATGAGACGGATGGAGGCGTCCGCCTGCTGGCTTTCAAGCGCCGCCAGGCGTTGCTCGGTGAGCAGCAATTGCTGACGACTGATCAGCGGCGTGAGCGGGCCGCTGACACCGCCTTTGTACGCCCTTATCGCGTCTTCCCAGCTCTTGCGAGCGTCCTGCTGGGAGCGTTTTTCCAGCGCGATCTGGGTTCGCGTCGATGCCAGCGCGGAGAGTTGATCGGACGCTTCGTTGAGTGCGCCCACCAGCAACGTGTTGTAGCGCGCAACGAGTTGATCGTAGTTGGCGTCCGCCGCCGCAAGATGAGCGCGCAGTCGGCCACCGTCGAAAATCGGCAAGCTCAGCGCGGGGCCGACGCTGTAAGTCCGCGCTGGCAACTGGAACAAGCTGGTGCTTCCGCCGATCGCCACAAAACCAGCCATGGCGCCGAGGCTGATGTTGGGTAGGAATTCGGTTTTGGCCGCCTTGATGTCCTTTGCAGCGGCTTCGACCTGCCAGCGTGCGGCGACCAGATCGGCGCGTCGTCCAATCAGATCTGCCGGCAATTGGTCAGGCAGCGCCGCCATGCCGGGATCGAGCAAGCGCGGCCGCGTGATGAGAAGTCCGCGATCCGGTCCTTGTCCAAGCAGCACCGAAAGACTGCTGCGCGCGGCGTCAATGGCGCGATCGGCCTGCACCTTTTGCTGTTCGGCACTGGTCGCCTGCGAGTCCGCGAGATACTCCTGTTGCGGTGTGCCCAGACCGCCGCCGACCAGCCGGCGAGTCAATCCCAACGATGTATCGGCACGTTGCCGTTCGGCCTCGGCTACGTCCTGTTCGGCAAACGCGTAGCCCAGTCGCACGTACGCACGTGCCACGTTCACGGATAGCTGGATGCGTGCGGCGTAAGCGTCGATCTGCGCTGCACGGCTGCGTCCGAGCGACGCTTCCCACGCGTCGCGCTTGCCGCCCCACAGATCCAGATCCCAGGAAAAATCCAGCGTGGCTGACTTGCCCCAGGCGAACGTGCCCAGCGTATAGGGGGCATAGATCGGGTCCTTGCTGGAAAGTCGTTCGCCAGTAGCACCGGCGTCCAGATTCACCTGCGGCTTGCGCGCGGCGTCCATGCCGTCGGCTGCGGCCTGCGCCAGTCGGGCTCGCGCTTCGGCCGCATCCAGGGTGGGGTTGGTTTTCAATGCTTCATTGATCAGAGCCGTCAGTTGCGGATCGCCAAACGCCACCCACCAATCCTGCGCAGGCCATGCCGTAGGGCTGAGCGATGCCTGCGCGAGGCTGCGTTCGGCCTTCAGGCTGTGCGGATCGGTGAGCTTGCCGCTGGTCTGCAGCCCACCGCTGCTGGCACAGCCAGCCAGGGCGAAGCAGAAAGCGATCGCGGTTGGAACGATGCGGCACATGCTTTTCATCGCGATGCCGCCGCTTCGTGCGGATGCACGATCAACGTCGCGGTCATGCCCGCGGCCAGCACCGTGCCTGCCGGCATGTGATCCGTATCGATGCGCACGCGCACCGGCACGCGCTGCGCCAGACGCACCCAGTTGAACGTGGGATTCACGTTGGCAAGCAGGTCCGAACCCGCCGGAGCGGCAGCGTCGGTGATGCCGCGAGCGATGCTCTCCACCGTGCCTCGCAGCCGGATGCCTCCGCTCATCAAGCGGATGTCCACGCTGTCGCCGACATGCACCTGCGGCAGCTTGGTCTCCTCGAAGTAGCCGTAAATCCAGTATGAGTGTCTGTCGATCAGCGCCAGGCGCGGAACGCCGACGCTGGCGTAATCGCCGACACGCACGCTGAGATTGGTCACGTAACCATCGACGGGCGCGCGCACTTCGGTGCGATCGAGATTGAGCTGCGCGGCCGCCAGCGCTACCTGTGCCTGCGTCACCGCGGCCAATGCCTGCTGCTGGCTTGCGCTGGCCTGCTCCTGACTCGCCTGTGCCCGACTCAGGCCGGCACGCGCCGTCATTGCGGCTGACTGGGCATTGGCGCGATCTTCAGCGGAAATGACGTCGTTGAGTTGTTCGCGACGACTGGATTGCGCGGCATACATGTCGTAGCTGGACTTGCTTTGCGCCGCACCGGCCATCGCCACGTCGATGTTGGCGACGGCGGCGCGCGCCCCTGCCTGCGCAGCACCGAGGTTGGCTTTGGCCATATCAACCGCATCCTGATATCGCGCGCGATCGATGACGAGCAGCAAGTCACCCTTCTTCACTGTCTGGTTGTCGATGACATTGACCTGGGTCACCAGGCCGGTGACGTCCGGTGCGATGCGCACGATCTCGGCACGTACGCGGCCATCGCGTGTCCACGGCGAATACATGTAGTGCTTCCACAACGCGTGGGCGACAATGATCGCAATGAGCAGGACGACGGCCGTCAGAGCAATACGGATTACGGTGGCAATTTTCATGAGGTCACAACGTTCGTTATCAAAATAGGAGCAGCGCAAAGCTGCCAAAGACGCAGACGAACAGCGCAAGTCGAAATAACGACGGATGCCAGACCAGGCGGTATAGACCGAATCGCCCAGCTATCCAGTCGAGCAACCAGAGCACGGCGAGCGACGCGACGAACACCACCAGAAGACCCGGCACGAGCGCGTCGCCGAGGGCAATTTCACGAGGCATGAGCGGTCTCCGTGGATATCGGCGCCACAGGCATGTAGTCGGCAAGCACCGAATCTCCATCCAGCAATCCCAGACGGATCAACTGCAGATGATTGAGCAGCGGGCGTGCGATCGCGTTTTCGCTGGCCGCCCTGATCGCCGAATTCAACGAATCGCGCGCCAGCAGGTAGCCGGCGGTATCCGGATTCTCGTAGAACCGCGCAAGCACTCCGACGGCCAGAGCTATCGCACGGCTGACATCGGTCGGCAGCGGTGAGGCCACCATGTCGTTGCGCAATTCGATCAACGCCCGCCCGGTTTCGTGTACCGCCAACGCCCAGGCCAACAACGCACGGGAGTCGTTGCTACCGGGCTCGGTCTGTTCGACTACCTGACTGAAAAGATCGTGATTCACACTTTCAAACCGATGACGCAAACCCGCCAGCGGTGCATTGGCCGCCAATCCAACCTGCCGTCGCAAACGCTCAAGCTGACGACGGCGTAGCCAGCGGCTGCCGATGGCCGGCGGCACTACAACAAACGCGATGGCGGTGAATGCAAGGCCGACAATCTGTGCGATCGAGTCATTCATGAAGTTCACCGGATCGAACACCATCGTGTTCTTCACCGCCAGGATGTAGGCAAACCCCATCGAGTAGCCCAGCCCATGACTGGCCAGCGAGGGCCACATCATGGCTACCAAGCCTGCGATCAGGAAAGGCGCCGACCCCGCCACGAACAACATATAGCCATCCATTCGGGTAAGTACGAAAAACACGCAGACAAAGCCAGCCGACATGCCCACGGCATAACCCAAGGTCATCGCTTTGACAGCCTGATTTGGATGCGGCCTGGTCGCAAACAGACCCGCGAATATGGTCGCGACCAGCATTGCCGACGCGCCCATGGGCCATGCCGAAGCGATCCAGAAGGCACCCAGGGCGAGCATGGTCATCGTGGTACGCAGCGTGGCGAGCCCCGCATCCATGAAGTCATTGCCACGCGTGAAACGCACACGCTCGACCGAATTTGCCAGCCGGCCCGTGGACTGCAGCGATGCGGCACTGTCCACGTAGTCACGCAGTTCGTCGGCGAAACGGTTCAGCAAAGTGGCGCCGGTATCAAAATCGAGCGCCTGCGAATCGGAAGCCAGGCGGTCACGCAGGGTGACTGCCAGCGCGGCCACCTGCTGCCGCGCCGTCACCAGCCGAGGCAATAGAACTCGGGCGGCGGCGCCCGCTTCGATCGGTGCGTCGAGTGCCGTTCCGATCGGAGCGTAAAGCGCGATCAACGCCTGCGCCGCGGCGGTATGGGCACCCCGCTGGAGCCGGTTGATCAGGTGGTGCAGTGACTGGAAGCTGGTCGATGCCGCCATGAAGCGCTGGTTGAACAGCAGCATGTGTCCGCTGCGGGCACGCGCCTCGGCATCCTCGAAGATCACCGAGCTGCGCAGGTCCTCCAGCGCCACCGCGTCACGAACGAAACGCAGGTGCGCTTTCTCCATTGAATCACGCGCAATGTTGCCGCCGGTGCTGCCCTGCACGAAACCGATGAAATGCGCGAACTGGGCATGTGCGGTGCGCCGCAGTACATCGCGCATGCGGCTCGGAAAAACGATGTCGCTGACCACGCCGGAGACCAGCAGGCCGAGCAACACCTCGCTGATCCGCGCGACCGCCGAATCGAAAACTGCCGGCGGATCGTTGATGACGGGGATGGCGATGATGGCCGCCGAGTAACCCGCCAGTACAAACGCATACGACGTGAAGTTGCGATACAAGGTGGCGCCGCCAGCACATAGACCGACCCACAACGACAGCGCCGCCAGAAAGAGTTCACGTTGTTGCGGAAACAAACCGACAATGAAAAACGCCGCTACCGCCCCGGCAAGCGTGCCGATGCAGCGATAGAAGCTCTTGGCCAGCACCATGCCGGACTGGCGATTGGCGACGATGATGGTAGTAAGCATCGCGCTGGATGGCTGCGGCAACGACAGTCGCATCGCCAGCCAACCCGTAAGGTAAAACGCCAGCAATGTCTTGAAGACGAACAGCCAGATACCGGCCTCTTCGGCGAGGCTATTGACGACCAGCTTGCGCGGCGTCGGCAGGACAGCATTGGCTTCGTTCGTGGACATCAGTCATCCAGTCCGTCCAGCATCTTCTTCAGCAGCTTTTCCAGCTGGCCCTGCTCCGCATCCGACAACTGGCGTCCCTGCCGTTCGAGCAGCCTGCAGATGTCGGGAAGAAAACTCGCGATCAAAGCCTGCCCAGCGGGCGTCAAGGTCAGCTCTATCTTGCGCCTGTCATCGGTGCTGGCCGCACGGGCGACCAGGCCCATCTCGCTCAGGTGATTGGTCAGTCGGGTGATATTGGCCGACTTCTCACCAGCCGCCTCCGCCAGCTCGGTGGGTGACATCGTCCCACTCCGCGTGCCGTACATCATCATCAACAAGTTGTACTCGGGATGATTGATGCCGTAAGGCTTGAGCAAGGCATTCGCTTCGTCATGCAACGACTTGTAGATGTGCTTGATAAGCCGAACCAGCGTGCCGGGCCGCTGCGGAAATTCGGGGTAACGGCTACAGGTCACAGCGAGGCGCTGTTCGGTGGGGAGAAAGCTGGTCATGAGGAAAGTCTTCGGTGACGTCGATGTATTACATTTATGTAATATCTATATGTGAAGGATATCCCGATTGATTGATGGACGCAATTTCCGAACATGGCGGCCATGAAAAAAGGCGCCACGTGGGCGCCTTTCCACATCAGATGTAGCGGCGGTCAGCCGCCCTTGACCGGGAAAGTCTGCGTGTTGCCAGGCGCCGTGGTCGGCATCGCCGGCGCGCCAGGGGACATCGCCGGTGCTATCTGGCGCGTACCGCACTGATAGGCCCCCCAAGGCTGCGAGCCATCGTTCGGTTCAGCCAGCGGCTTGATGGTGTCGGCATGCATCTGCGCAGCCTGATTGCGCGCCATTACTTCCAGCTCGTCGCGCACGGTGATGTTGTTGCGATCGATCGGACCGACCCGGTCCATCACGGAAACAGTCACCTTGCCTAGATCGCGGCAGCCGGAAACGTCGCCGTTCCAGACTGTGCGCACGTTGCGGGCGGCATCGTCCAGGGTGATCCCCCAGGTACAGGCGCTCAGCAACATGGGGACGAGCAACAACAGGGTCTTGCGCATGGATGGCTCCGCAGCAGTGACTTGAGAGAGATGAGGTCGTCGCCGACCTGGCCTCCATCCTAACGCGAGGTCGCCAGTACTTCCCCAATGAAGCCAAAACGCGGTAGGCGTTGGTCACCCGTGACGGATGTTTTTCGGCAATGGGCTGGCTGTGTCGAGTGAGTCTGTGTTCGGCTGTCCGCAGTGGCTGACGGGCTGTCCGCGGACAACTTCGCGCCACGGGCGCAGGCCAGAAACATCTTTATCTATCAACAATTTATGCGGCGCAAAATAGTTGGCACAGCACTTGCTCTTCTAGCATCACAGGGCTTAATTCGTACCACTGGAGAGATGATCATGAAATACGAAACATTGATGTTGCACAGCCTGTTTGCCGCGTGCTTTGCCATGTGCGCGCTGATCCTGGGCGCGATGCTGACCGCCACGCCACGCACGGTTCAGTTGGCCTCGACGCAGACGCTGAGCTCGATTCTGCTGACCGCGCCGACGACTTGCGCGCTGCCTGCGGACGGAGTGGTCTGCCCACCGGTGCGGTCGAATTCAGCGGGTCGCATTTGAAGTGGTGTTGGGCACAACCGCGGCAGAGCAGGCGATAATGTGCGGATGCTGCATGTCATTCTGTTCCGTCCCGAGATTCCGCCGAACACCGGCAACGTGATTCGCCTTTGTGCGAATACCGGCGCCGCCCTGCACCTGATTCGCCCACTGGGCTTCACGCTTGACGACGCCCGCCTGCGCCGCGCCGGACTGGATTACCACGAGTACGCCCGCGTCAACGTACATGACGATCTGGCCAGCTGCCTGGCCACCATCGATGCGCCGCGCGTGTTCGCCTTCACCACTCGCGGGCACATAGCCCACGTCGATGCACAGTTTGCCGATGGCGACGCGCTGCTGTTCGGTTGCGAAACCGCGGGCCTGCCCACTGAGGTACTGGAATCCATTCCGGCGGCACAACGTCTGCGCTTGCCGATGTGCGCCGACAGCCGCAGCCTGAATCTGTCCAACACGGTGGCCGTAGCCGTCTACGAGGCCTGGCGTCAGCTTGGCTTTGCCGGAGCGCAACCAGCGCGCGACCACCCGGTGCCCGTAAGCTAAAGCTATCGGGCGCACACGGCAGCTCCTACAGATCGCAGCCAGCACGGCTACAATCGCCGGATGAATGCCGCCACTCCCAACTCCTGGTTGCCGCAACCACTGCGCAAACTCGCCGGACGCGCACTGGAAACTGCGCTGAACCATACGCTTTCGCTCGACCCGGATACCCAGCAACGGCTTGCTGCGCTGAACGGACGTAGCGTGCAGCTGCATTTGCGCGGACCGGAAATCGCGTTGGCGGTTACCGTCGAAAATGCACGCCTGAAAGTCGGTCCTCCGCAGGACGACAGCCATCTGCGCGTCGCCGCCACACCCGGCAGTCTGCTGGCAATGATGTTCCGGCGTGACGATGACGGCATGGCACCGGGCAAAGTGGAGATCGCCGGAGACGCCGAACTGGCACGCCGGCTTGAAAAGCTCGCCAGCAAATTCGCCCCCGATTTCGAAGAAGCGTTCGCCCGAACATTCGGCGACGTGATGGGCGTGCCGCTGGCCAAGGCGGTACGAAAAGGTCTGACGCACGCGCGGGAAACCGCCTCACATCTCACCGAGGATGGCGCCGACTGGCTGCGCGAGGAGACGCGGATCGCACTGGCACCTGGCGAAGTCGAAACCTTTCTCGACGGCGTAGATCATCTGCGCGAACGCAGCGAGCGGCTGGAGTCACGAGTGCAGCGTCTCCTCTTTCGCCTGCAGGGCAACGCCGCGTGACGCCGCTGAAGGTCGTACCACGATTGCTGCGAGTCGCCTCCGTGCTGCTGGCGTACCGGCTCGACGAGCTGGTCGACGCCGCGCATCTTTTTCGCCCACTGAAACTGGTTCGCCCCTTGCTGAAGCGACCGCGCGCCGATGTGGCGCAGTTGTCCCGTGGCGAGCGCCTGCGTCTGGCCTTGACCGAGCTGGGGCCCATCTTCGTCAAGGCTGGCCAGGTGCTGTCGACACGACGCGACCTCATCCCCGCCGATATCGCCGACGAGCTGTCGCTGCTGCAGGATCAGGTGGCGCCATTCCCCGGCAGCGAAGCGCGCGCCATCGTCGAGCGCGAACTGAAATCTCCGGTTGGCCTTCTATACGCCCAGTTCGATGAAACGCCACTCGCCTCCGCCTCGATCGCCCAGGTACACGCTGCCACGCTGCACGATGGTCGCGAGGTGGTGGTAAAGGTGCTGCGCCCGGGTATCGATGCGCAGATCGCGCGCGACGTGAACCTGCTGCGCTCACTCGGCGCACTGGCGCAACGCTGGCATCCGAACGCCGACAAGATCCGCCCGCTCGACGTCGTCGCCGAAGTCGAGAAAATGCTGGAGAACGAACTGGACCTGCAGCGCGAAGGCGCCAGTGCCAGCCTGCTCAAACGCAATTTCGCAAGCGGCGTTGACCTGTACGTACCCGCGGTGCACTGGGAGCTGACTGCGCAGCGCGTGCTGACGCTGGAGCGCGTGCACGGCCTCAGCTCGGACGACATCGCCGCGATCGATGCGGCTGGACTCGATCGCAAGGCGCTCGCCGCGAAAGGCGTTCGGGTGTTCTACGAACAGGTGTTTCGCGACAATTTTTTCCATGCCGACGCACACCCCGGCAATATCTGGGTGGATCCGTCATGCATCGCCGAGCCCCGCTTCATCGCGCTCGATTTCGGCATCATGGGTTCGCTGCCGGAGACCGACCAGTACTGGCTGGCGCAGAACTTCATCGCCTTGTTCGAGCGTGACTATGCGCGGATTGCGCAACTGCATGTCGCCGCCGGTTGGATGCCCGCCGATGTGCGTCTGGATGAACTGGAAGCCGCAGTACGCACAGTGTGCGAGCCCTACTTCACTCGTCCGCTGTCGCAGATTTCGCTGGCCGAGCTGGTGGTGAAACTGTTCCAGACGGCGCGCCGTTTCGAACTGACGTTGCAACCACAGCTGATCCTGCTGCAGAAGACCTTGCTGAATATCGAGGGCGTCGGCCGCATGCTCGATCCCGAGATCGACATCTGGGCCGTCGCGCATCCCGTGCTCAAGCGCATCCTGCGCGAACGCTATAGCCCGCTGCGCACGCTGCATGAAGTGCGCAAGCGCCTGCCGGAGTGGCTGCACAGCGCGCCGCAGATTCCCGAACTGGTACGCGATGCGTTGCGCCAGATCGGGCGCGGCGAACAACGCTCGGTGAGCGATCCGCAAGCGCTCAAGCTGCTGCGTGATCAGGCCCATCGTCAACACCGACTGATCGCCTGCAGCCTGCTCGGCAGTTCGTTGCTGATCGGCGCCACGCTGCTGTGGACACTCACTCCACAACACGGGATCTGGGCGCCACTGTTGGTCGCCTGCGCTGGCCTGATGGCGTTTGCAACCGGCTGGCCACGTTCGCGCTGAGACACATCTGCAACCAACAGCCCGTCATCCCAGCGAAGGCAGGGATCCAGTGACTTCAAGGCGCCCTGGGTCCCTGCCTTCGCAGGGATGACGAGGGCCAGCTTTTTGGCCTCCCTTGTATTCACTCCACGGTTACGACTAATCCCAACGCCGACATGCTCGAAATTCTCTACCAGGACGAGGCATTGATCGCGGTGAACAAACCCGCGGGCCTGGCTGTGCATCGCTCGAAGATGGTCGGCAATGCCGAGGAGTTCCTGATCGATCAGCTGCGTGAGCAGGTCGGCGGCATCGTGTACCTGGCGCACCGGCTGGACCGTGCCACCAGCGGCGTGCTGCTGATCGCACGGTCCAGCGAAATCGCGGCGACTCTCGGCGAGCAGTTTATGGGCCGCGCCGTGCGCAAGCAGTACCTTGCCGTCGTGCGCGGCTGGCCCGAGCCGGATGCAGGGATGATCGACTATCCACTACCCGGCTCGCGTGAAACCGGACCACGACGCGAGGCGCGCACTCACTATCAGCGGCTCGCGACGGTCGAGGTTCCGATCGAACTGGGCCGCTACCCGCAGCAGCGCTATGCGCTGGTATCGGCCGAGCCGGAGAGCGGTCGCTTCCGACAGATACGCAAGCATCTTGCGCATATCCATCACCCGATCATCGGCGATTGCCAGCATGGACGCGGCGACCACAACCGTCTGTACAAGCAATATTTCCAATGCCATCGGATGCTGCTGCATGCATGGCGACTGAGCTTCGCTCATCCCATCAGCGGGGCGCGAATGATTGTCGAAGCGCCGCTGGATGCAGCCTATACGGCGCTGCTTGCGCGCTTCCATTGGTCATTGCCGGCCGAGTGACGAAGACACGCATGTCGAGCCGCCCGGTAGCATCGGCGGTGCCGTGGCATCGGACGACCGCTTGCCACTTGCGGGCGCCCCTCGTCTCTCGCCCCTGCTTCCCCCTACACTTCGACCATGTTGATCGTCAGCCCCACCATCACCTTGCCCGAGTCCGAACTCGTGGAGCGATTCCTGCGCGCCGATGGCCCGGGCGGCCAGCATGTGAATCGCACCGAGAGCGCGGTCGAATTGCGTTTCGATGTGGTCAACTCCCCGTCGCTGCCCGAAGAAATCCGTACACGGCTGCTGGCTCGACGCGATCGTCGACTGACTGGCGAAGGCATCCTGGTGATCCAGGCGCGCCGTTTCCGCGATCAGGCGCGCAACCGCGATGACGTACGCGAGCGATTGATCGAAATCATCCGCGGCGTACTGGTTCCACCCAAAAAGCGCGTTGCCACACGGCCCACGCGCGCGTCGAAAGAACGTCGCCTGGTGGGCAAGCAGCAACGCGGCAAGATCAAGCAGAGCCGTTCGCGCAAACCGGACGTCGAATGAACGGACGTATCCCGACACCGGATTTGCTGCCTCCGCGCATGCCGCGACTACGCGATGGACTGCGCCGACGGATCTGCCGCCTGATCCTGCGCCTGTGCGGCTGGAGCCTGCTCGGTGAATTTCCCGATGTGTCCAAAGCTGTATTGATTGCCGCGCCGCACTCGTCCTGGTGGGACGGTATCTGGGGACTGCTGATGAAAGCAGGCATCGGCGCCGACGTGCATTTCATGGCCAAGCAGGAACTGTTCACGGGGCCGCTAGGCAGTTTGCTTCGTCAACTGGGCGGCATGCCGATCGATCGGAGCGCCGCCAAGGGCGTGGTCGAACAGATGATCGACCAGTTTCGCCAACGCGATGTGCTATGGCTCGGTATTGCGCCCGAAGGCACGCGAAAACACGTGGCGCGCTGGCGCAGCGGTTTCTGGCATATCGCCCGCGCCGCTGGCGTTCCGATCGTGCCGGCGTACTTCAACTATGCGAACCGCACCATCGGCGTCGGCCCATTGTTTGAAACCAGCGCCGACATGGACGCCGACCTCGCTCGCCTGCGTACCTTCTACGCACCGTTCAAAGGCAAGCATCACGACGTTTGAGTGCGGGCAGGCGGCTTCGTTCTGCTCCCTCCCCTGCTTGCAGGGAAGGGTTGGGGTGGCTCTTGGCTCACCCCAACCTACGTGAGTACATCCGCTCACCTTGATGGGCATTCGCGGGAAACCTGTCGGCGCCTCAGCGCTGCGAATGTCCTGACTCGTCGTAATCGCGATGGGTCAGCAGGCCGGGTCGGATCAGGTCGATGAACGCACGCGCTTCGGCGCTGAGGAACTTGCCCTTGCGCATCACCACCCCGTAACTGCGTTGCGGGAAATACTGCTTCATGTTGCGGACGGCCAGACGTCCGAGATCGGCCTGGGTGATACAGATGCCGGTGACGATCGAGATGCCCATCCCCATTGCTACGTATTCCTTGATCACATCCCACCCGCCGACCTCAAGCGCAACCTGGTACGGCACCTGGCGTTGCTGGAACATCAAATCGACCAGCCGGTATGTCGACAATCGCTGCGGCGGCAGGATCAAGCCGTAAGGCGAAAGATCCTCCAGCGTGATCTTTTCTCTTTTTGCCAGCGGATGATCCGTAGGCATGATCAACATCGGATCGTAGTGATGCACCGGCGCCCACGCGATGTCGTTGGGCACGTCCAGCATCGAGCCGACTGCGAAGTCCGCCTGGTCCGCACGCAGCAGTGCCAGACCGTCCTTGCCGGTAACATTCTCCAGCTGCAGTTGCACGCCGGGGAACTGCTCGCGATAACGACGCACCAGTTCGGGCAGCAAATACTGGATCGTCGAGGTGCCGGCGGCGATCGTCAGCCGTCCGCCCTGCAAACCTTGCACCCTTGCCTGAAAGTCGCGATCGAGCGTTTCCCAGCCTTCGACCAGCGGACGCGCCAGTTCATACAGCGCTTCTCCGGCATTGGTGAGATTGATGCGGCGACGGCGGCGCTCGACCAGATTTGCGCCCAGTTCGCGCTCCAAAGCCTGCAGCTGCAGGCTTATCGTCGGCTGCGACAGGTACAACGCCTCGGCCGCGCGTGTCAGCGTCCCCAGTTTCACCACGGTCACGAACGCGCGCAGCTGTTTGTGCCGATTGCCTTTGTAGTAATAGCGCCCGCCTTCCCCCGCGTCGGCACTGGCCACACCTTTGGGGACCCGTTGGCGCTTTGTTTTCGTTTTGTTCAGCGCTGAAGTGGGCTTTTTCATGGCTATATTTCAATACGTTGGCGTATGTATTGGCATTGCTCATAGTAATGATTAAAACATTCACTTTGTCAAACATGCCACCGCAACGTAGCTTCGGGCCTCCAACGAAGACCACGGAGCGCAGTCATGGCAGTACCCAGGGAGATACTCGAGAACGGCGCGTTCGACGCCGACGCCATTGAGATTCAAGCCGACCGGACGGGTTACGAAAGCATCCTGACCCCCACGGCACTGGCGTTTCTTACCCGCCTGCACCGCCATTTCGATGCCTCGCGGCAGCGCCTGCTGCAGACCCGCCGCGAACACCAGGCCCGCTACGACGCCGGCGCATTGCCGGATTTCCGTACCGACACCGTGGCCATCCGCGAGTCCGACTGGCGCGTGGCGCCGATTCCTGCCGCCCTGCAGGATCGTCGCGTCGAAATCACCGGCCCGGTCGAGCGCAAGATGATCATCAACGCGCTGAATTCCGGCGCGAAGGTCTTCATGGCTGATTTCGAGGATTCCTCGGCGCCCACCTTCG
>Ga0302309_10001489_pt1 | contig 21349 bp, 15 predicted proteins | sample III_Palsa_N1_1_FD_200453 | JGI IMG/M metagenome (GOLD analysis project Ga0302309, IMG submission 200453) | Peat permafrost microbial communities from Stordalen Mire near Abisko, Sweden - III_Palsa_N1_1 | ecosystem: Environmental > Terrestrial > Soil > Palsa > Peat permafrost | place: Sweden... | reverse complement strand
ATTGTTCGCATAAATTCTTAGGACAAAAGATTAGCAGGACTGATTAGAACAGAAGATTAGCAAGATCGATTAAACGATTCGGCGCTCGCCGTCACAGAAGTCTACAGCATCTCAATCGAGAGTTTGCAGGCTTCTGCGCGACTCAAAAATACAGGAGAAGCCTGAACTGCACGCGTTTGTTGATTGATAACCAGCGGCGCTTGACTATCGCCCCAGACGTAACGAACTCTCGAGGATGACGCCCAGCGGCTCAATGAATTCGCGGAAGACTGTTTCATCGGCTTCAGTAAATGTTCCGTCACCGGCTTTGTTCAGCATCTGCACGACTGCCAGCACCTTTCTCTTACGATCGAACACGGGCATGCAAAGGATTGTGCGGGTGCGATACCCGGTTTCGCGGTCGATGGCCGGGTTGAAGTCGGGCGACGCATAAGCGTCCGCAATGTTCAATGCCTCTCCGCTGTTCGCCACGCGCCCAGCAATGCCTTTGCCTAATGGAAACTCCATTTCGATGCGCGCTCCATCGGCGCCCTGCGCAATGCGGGAGCGCAGTGTTTCCCGCACGCGATCGACAATGAAGATAGAGGCCCGGTCTGCACCGATGACGAGCTTCACCTTGGTGGTGATGGCATCAAGAATCTGGTCGATCAGTGCTTCGATCGCGTCGTGATTTCCCAGTTCCAGGGTCTCCAGAAAATGCTCGAACTCCACAGTCATTTCCTGCACAATCTCATGGAATTGCTTGTCTGAAAGTTCACTGACATGTTTCACCAGGTTGCCCTTGCGCTGCAATTGCGCGAACGCGGTGAGCAGATGGCCCGTGTTGGCTGCCAGTCCAGCGGCAAAGGTGGTGATATGACCGTCTTCCAGCGTGAGAATGCGGTCAGCGATGTCGAGAATACGATTGTCATGAGTGACCAACAAGATGGCGCAACCCTGCTGTTTGGCCAGAACCCGCATCAGGTCTACCACTTCGCGGCCAGATTTATGGTCAAGAGAGGCCGTGGGTTCATCGGCCAGAACGATCAGCGGCTTGCGCACCAGTGCACGCGCAATGGCAACCCGCTGCTTTTGCCCGCCGGAAAGTTGCTCCGGAAAATAATCCATACGATGCTTGAGGCCGACGGTTTCGAGCGCCTCGGCACAGAGTGTCTTTGCCTCTTCTTTGGAGAATCGCGGCCCGACGCCGAGCGATAGCCCCACATTCTGAATCGCCGTATTTGAATTGAGCAAATTCTGATGTTGGAAGATGAAGCCGATGTTTTCGCGAACCTCAACCAGTTCGGAATTGGATGCGTTGTTCAATTCGCGCCCCAGGATCGTTATGCTGCCACTCTGTATCGAACGCAGAGCCCCGGCAAGCGTCAGAAGGGTGGTCTTACCCGATCCGGAAGGCCCCGTGAGCAGCACAATCTCTCCAGGCAAAATCTTCACTGAGATGTTGTAGAGCACTTGCCTTCGCAGCGCGCCTTCGCCGTAAAAGTGATCGACATTCTGAATGGAGATGACTGATTCCATGGGTATAAAGCTAGAATGTCTCCGCTGGATCGGTCTTGCGCGCACCGTGTTATCAATCAATGCTACCGCGAATACGCATATTCCCGCGGTCAAGAGCTAACTAGTACTGGATCCATGCGTAGCGCCAGCAAAATGACCGGGTAGGGGCAGCGCATTGACTCCTAAAGGCTTGTAATGGTCGGGGCGGAGAGACTCGAACTCCCGACCCTCTGCTCCCAAAACAGATTCCTCTATTTTGGCTAAATTATTGAAAACACGGACTCGACAAGACCTTTGGAATCAATGGAACTTGTGGTTCTGTGAGGTTCCGCCTACATCGGTGAGGTTTTCTCGCACTCAATTTTGACTACAGTGCCCATTATTGCATGGTCACGCTGCAAGTTCTCCATACAGTCAGAAACACATCAAAACATGGGCCGATGGAGTTTTGGCGAGGCGCACCTTCCTCACCGGAAAATCCCCTACTGAACTACCGTCGAAATCAAGCATCAAGTCCATTTCGCACCGCGATGGTATTTTGGCGAGGCACACCCAGCTATCTATTGCTACGCTTGTGTCATCCAACAGACAATAGATAGAACGCGAGGCGAAGGATGCCAGGTACCAGAAGAACCCAGTTCGATCCAGCCCGCTTCCTCGCCGCTGCAGGGGTTGTCCAAAAGATCGTCAGTGTCAAATCCGGGCACATTTTTTTCTCTCAAGGCAACCACGCTGACTCAATCTTCTTCCTTGATTCCGGTAGGGCTAAGCTTACTGTTGTTTCACAGAGAGGCAAAGAGGCCACAGTCACGCTTCTGTCTCCCGGGGACTTTATCGGGGAGGAGTCGCTTGCTGGCTTAACGGAAATACATATCGCAACGGCCACCGCAGTTACGCCCTGCAAAGCGTTGAAGTTCGACCGTAGAGATATGTTGCTGCTCCTCCATGAACAACACGAGTTCTCCGATATCTTCCTAAAGTTTCTGCTTCTGCGGGGAGTGCGGACTCAAGAAGATTTGATCGATCAACTCTTCAATAACAGCGAGAAACGGCTCGCGCGTACGCTGCTGATCATGGCTGAATTTGGCAAACCCGGAGAACCGGAAAGCATGATCCCACCCATCACACAAGAAGCTCTTGCAGACATGATAGGAACGACCCGGTCGCGCGTAAGTTTCTTCATGAACCGGTTCCGGAAACTTGGCTACGTCGCCTACAACGGGCGCATCCATGTCCACAAATCCCTGCTCAACATAGTCTTGCATGATCGACTACCGGAGGAGAGGGCGAAGAGACCGGTAACGGTCATTCCTAAGGGCAAAAGAGCGGCTAAGAAAGCCCCACTAGCGATAGCATAAGTGGACACTGTGCGGCCTGCAAAGTCTTAATTTCATCTCGACTCCCGATCTGAGTTTCAACTCCGTGTAAACAATGTCACACCAAGGCTAACCTGCGCAGGCTAGCCTTTCTCATTTCAGGCCACCTGGTCGCGCTCAGTAGCTACGACAGGAGCTTCATACCACGGCTGGACGATCACCGCGTGCCGCGGAACGAATGTCACGGGAATCCCAGCGCCTGCTTGCCAGCGGATCCGTTTCCCGTCGAAAATCCCGACTCAAACGTGGTGAGCAAACCTGCTCTACTACAGGAGTTACAAGGGCATACGCTGTTGTCAGTGAGACGCTTCTACAAAGGACCAGAGTAATGATTATGTCGAAACCCGCGCGGATCGTTGAGGGATCGCCTCTCAGCATCGACATAGCGCACATTGGACAGGTCCCGAATCGACTCAGTGAGATGTTCATGTCAGAAGTAGCAGATTACCCATCCACGCAAGCAGCAACTACGAACGTCAGTGGTCATCCCGTAGTTCACGTCCCTGAACCAATCTGGCGAGGGATTCTCCTCATCGAGCCAGATGTCTCCGTATTGGCCGCTGAGTCATTGCTGCTTACCAACTCCAACTATTGCGTTACCCCTGCTTTCAGTCATCAAGAGATCTTTGTTCTGCGCGATACAAAGGCGGTTGCGCTTGCGATCCTTAGCGATTCCCTTGGACGGCGATTACTTGGCGCGATTGCAGAAACTGTGAGAAGACAATGGCCACTCGCGCGAATACTCATTTTAGGACGAGCGGAATCGGTGTTAGAAGATCACCTTTACGACGAACAAATCAATCATTCGCTCAATCCCAAGGAGCTTCTCGATGCTCTCGAGAGACTCTACAAGGGGTCCTGGAACCAACGCACAAACACACTTGATTGGAACGTTGTCCGATCGTCCATGTACGCAAATCGTTCTTCGATCTGCGAGAGCGATCCATCGAAGTTCGCGCCAACCAACCTGATCAAGAACAAGCCGCCTCGTGATATGCCTGCGGATTTTAGATTTCGGCAGCAATAAATTCCGTTTCCACAACAATCGACGATGCGATCACACCATTCATTGTCGTCCACTTACGAATAGGAAGGCCGTCATGATTGCCAGTAACGAGCGAAGCCAGATCGAGCGCTACTTGCATTTCCCGGTCTCACAACCAATGGCTGTAACCAAAACAATTTAACAATAATCAGGGGAGAATCTAATGTCCACGATGAATTCAGTTGTTGCTGTATATGACACCCACCAACAGGCAGAAGCAGCCATCAAGCAACTGCAAGAGGCAGGTGTCGACATGAAGAGCCTGTCGATTGCAGGCAAAGATACCCATACCGATGAGCACGTTGTGGGCTATTACAACGCCGGCGATCGAATGAAGTATTGGGGCAAGATGGGTGCATTCTGGGGAGGTTTCTGGGGTCTGCTGTTCGGATCGGCAATGTTTGCCATTCCCGGGATAGGACCCATCCTGGTTGCCGGTCCTTTGGTTGCCTGGATCGTTGCCGGACTTGAAGGCGCAGCTGTTGTGGGCGGCGTCAGCGCTGTTGGCGCGGGTCTCTTCAGCATCGGCATTCCGAAGGACAGTGTTATCAAGTATGACGCCGCTTTGAAGACCGACAAGTTCCTGCTCGTGGTGCATGGCACTCCCGAAGCGTTAGATACGGCGAAGCACATTATCGAAAGAACCGAACATCACTCGTACACCGTGCATGGAGACTTGGTCTCGGCGTAATTGAAGTAAGGAATACACATGTGGTCGTCTGGGGCCGTAGTCGGCAAAGGTCCCAGCGACGCCCATGCGGAGCAGAAAGGTGACTCAAATGAGAACGAACGGCTCGTTTCCGGCTTTGATATTCATTGTGATCGCAGGTATTGGCGCAGTTCTTGGCTTTGGTCTGCACGCAGCCGGGCACGAATATCTTGCCTTCATCGTCTTCGGCATAGCTATATTCGTGGCCGCGATCACCTCTTCCGCCATCCGAGTGGCCGATCAATGGAGCAAAGCCGTCGTCTTGCGGCTTGGAAAGTTCCGTGCTCTACAGGGACCCGGACTCTTCTTCATCATTCCGCTCATCGACACGATTCCCTACTGGATCGATACCCGCGTGTTGACAAGCTCCTTCAAAGCAGAAAAGACGCTCACGAAAGATACTGTCCCTGTTGATGTCGATGCGGTTCTGTTCTGGAAGATCGTAGATCCTGAGAAGGCAGCCCTTGCTGTCGCGGACTATCAAAGTGCGATTGGATGGGCCTCACAGACGGCTCTCCGCGACGTGATCGGCAAAACGATGCTTTCGGACATGCTGGAGGGGCGAGATAAGATCAGCGCCTTACTCCAGACCATCATTGATGCACGGACTCAGCCGTGGGGAATCAGTGTGCAGTCGGTCGAAGTGAAGGATGTCCTGATTCCCGCGTCGCTTGAAGACGCTATGTCGATGCAGGCTCAAGCCGAGCGAGAGCGCCAGGCGAGGGTCATCCTTGGCGAGTCGGAGTTGCAGGTTGCCGAGAAATTCGGAGAAGCAGCCAAAACATATGCCAATAATCCGGTTGCGCTCCACCTTCGTGCGATGAACATGCTGTATGAGGGCTTGAAGACAAATTCGACGATCGTCATTGTGCCGAGCTCCGCAATCGAGACTATGCAGCTCGGCGGACTTGCTGGTCTCACTGCCCTGACGATGGGGATCGGCCAGGAGAAGACGATCAAGGAAGCGAATAGCGATCCAGCAGGCGACAGCGTTCCCGCACAAGGGTCAATCATCGCACCGTCGTCGGTGTCTGCTTGAGCGTCCTGGCAATGGGCAAAGGGACGCTGTACATGTGTTCAAGGGAGAAGTGAAAAAGTCACGTCCAATCACGACGTTGTTTGTAGATGTTGGCGGTGTCTTGCTTACCAACGGGTGGGATCATCATGAGCGAAGACGCGTCGCGAAACATTTCAACCTGAATTGGGCGGAGATGGATCAGCGCCATCGTCTGGTCTTCGAGACACACGAGGAAGGCAAGCTTTCCTTTGAAGACTATCTTGAATGGGTGGTGTTCTATGAGAAACGGCCCTTTACCCGAAGCCAGTTTCGGGCCTTCATGTTTGCTCAATCGAAGCCGATTCCAAAGATGCTTAACCTCGTTACCCGACTCAAGGTTCAGCACGGCCTGAAGATCGTCGTTGTTAGTAATGAGTCGCGTGAGGTCAATGCATACCGCATTCGTACCTTCAAACTCGACAGACTTGTTGATACCTTCATCTCCTCCTGTTTCGTCGGAATGCGGAAGCCTGACATCGAGATCTTCCGGCTCGCTCTTGACCTCGCCCAGACGGCGCCAGATCGCAGTGTCTTCATCGACAACACTCCGATGTTCGTTCAAATCGCGGAACGCCTGGGGATGCAAACCGTTCATCACGTCGATTATGAATCGACCCGGGAAAAGCTCAATTCACTCGGATTACAGAACAACGACGCAACCTAGCCGTGTCACCAGTTTGAAAAGGAGATTCAGAAATGCCCACCGACATACTCACGACCGAAGATTTACTACACGAAACGCCCGAAGCAATCGCCAAAGAAGAATCCATGAAAGACGGTTCAACGCTTACTCCGGACCTGCTTCGCCGGATGAACGCATATTGGCGGGCGGCCAATTATGTGTCGGTGGGTCAGATATATCTTTATGACAATCCCCTCTTGAAGGAGCCGCTCAAGCTCGAACACGTCAAGCCATTGGTGGTCTCACATTGGGGAACGACGCCGGGACAGAACTTCATCTATGTGCATCTGAACCGGATCATCAAGAAGTACGACCTGAATATGTTCTACATCGCCGGTCCCGGCCATGGCGGTCCCGCGATTGTAGGCAATGTCTACCTCGAAGGAACCTGGAGTGATGTGTATCCGAACGTGACTCAGGACGAAGCCGGACTGAAGAAGCTCTTTAAACAATTCTCCTTTCCCGGCGGCATCTCCAGCCACGTTGCGCCGACTACGCCTGGATCGATCCACGAGGGCGGCGAGCTAGGTTATTCGCTTAGCCACGCGTTTGGTGCGGCATTCGACAATCCGGACCTGATCGTTGCCTGCGTCATCGGCGATGGTGAGGCGGAGACGGGCTCTCTGGCAACCTCCTGGCAATCCAATAAGTTCCTCGACCCAAAGACCGACGGGGCCGTGCTGCCGATCCTGCACCTCAATGGCTACAAGATCAGCAATCCAACCGTGCTCGCGCGCATCGAGCATGAGGAGTTGGATCAATTTCTGAGGGGTTGCGGCTGGACTCCGTACTTCGTTGAAGGAGACGAACCGGAGAAGATGCACGAGCTCATGGCGACGACCATCGATAAGGCCATCGAGGATATCCGCCGGTTTCAGGACAATGCCCGCAGCAACAATGACACGACCCGGCCACGCTGGCCAATGATCGTCCTCAAATCGCCCAAGGGCTGGACGGGCCCAAAGGTTGTTGATGGTTTGCAGATTGAGGGAACGTTTCGAGCGCATCAGGTGCCTCTGCTCGTCGATCCTCAGCATCCCGATCATGTAAAGCTTTTGGAAGCCTGGATGAAGAGCTACAGGGCAGAGGAACTCTTCGACGAGAAAGGCCGGCTCATTGCAGAACTGGCAGAATTGGCACCAAAAGGTAACCGTCGGATGGGAGCCAACCCACACGCCAATGGCGGCATTTTGCTCCGCGATCTCGAAATGCCCGACTTCCACGTTCACGCGGTGACCGTGAAGTCGCCAGGAGCGGTTGAGGTGGAGGATACGCTCGTGCTGGGCTCGTTCCTGCGGGATGTTGCCAAACTGAATCAGGACAAACGAAACTTTCGCGTGTTTGGCCCCGATGAGACAGTCTCGAATCTTCTCCAGGCGGTCTTTGAGGTCACCAACCGCCAGTGGGATGCGCGTGAATTCAGCAACGATGAGTTTCTCGCGCCAGAGGGCCGCGTGTTGGATTCAATGCTGAGCGAGAACCAATGCGAGGGTTGGTTGGAGGGCTATCTTCTAACTGGCAGGCACGGACTATTCAATAGTTATGAGGCTTTCATTCGCATCGTGGATTCGATGTTCAGCCAACATGCGAAGTGGCTCAAAGTATGCCGGGAACTGCCTTGGCGACGCGACATTTCGTCACTGAACTATCTGCTGGCTTCGCATGTCTGGCAACAGGACCATAACGGATTCACGCATCAAGACCCAGGCTTCCTCGACCATGTCATCAATAAGAAGGCTGATATTGTGCGCTGTTACCTCCCAGCCGATGCCAACTGCCTCTTGTCCGTCTTCGATCACTGCCTCCGCAGCCGGAACTATGTCAATGTGGTCGTCGCAGGAAAACATGCACTTCCACAATGGCTGACGATGGACCAGGCAGTGGTGCATTGCACAGAGGGGGTTGGAATCTGGCAATGGGCCAGCAACGATCAGGAAAGCGAGCCTGACGTCGTGATGGCCTGTTGTGGAGACACGCCGACGCTTGAAATCCTTGCCGCGGTCTCGATTCTTCGTGAACATCTTTCCGACTTGAAGATACGCGTCGTTAACGTCGTCGATTTGATGAAGCTGCAACCCAGCACCGAGCATCCCCACGGCTTGACGGAGCTGGCTTACGATTCGCTCTTCACGAAAGACAAACACATTATCTTCGGATTTCATGGGTATCCCTGGCTGATCCATCGGCTTATGTATGCCAGGACTAATCGCAACCTGCATGTGCGTGGCTACAAGGAAGAAGGAACGATCACAACCCCGTTCGACATGCGCGTTCAAAATGACCTGGACCGTTTTCACCTTGTAATGGACGTGGTCGATCGGGTGCCGAATCTGGGCTCCAAGGGCGACTACCTGAAACAGCAGATGCAGGACAAGCTCATCGAGCACAAACACTACATCGACGCTCACGGCGAAGACATGCCGGAGATTAGGAATTGGAAATGGAGCGCCACAAAGTGAACATGCAGACTCTTGAAGCAATCGCCAAGGTGATGGTCGCCGATGGCAAGGGTCTTCTGGCGATCGACGAGAGTACGGGAACCTGCAATAAGCGGTTCGCACAATGGGGCATTTCGCAGACCGCGGAGGCCCACCGGCAATACCGGCAACTGATTGTCAATACGCCAGGTCTCAACGAGTCAATCAGCGGCGCAATCCTCTATGACGAGACCATTCGGCAGAAGAAGGACGATAGCACTCCTTTTGCCAAAGCCATCGCAGCACTCGGAATCATTCCGGGGATCAAAGTCGATCTTGGGGCTAAGGAGCTGGCCGCCTTTCCGGGCGAGAAGGTCACAGAAGGCTTGGATGGCTTGCGCGCTCGTCTAGCAGAATATCTACAGATGGGCGCACGTTTCGCGAAGTGGCGAGCGGTCTTCGTTATTGGCAATGGGATTCCGAGCCGTGGATGTATCGAGGCCAACGCGCACGCGCTGGCCCGCTATGCCGGGCTGTGCCAAGAGGCAGGCCTTGTTCCAGTCGTGGAACCGGAGGTACTGATGGAGGGAGATCATACCCTGGACGTTTGCTCCGAAGTAACCGAGAGAGTTTTGCTTACCGTATTTCGAGAGCTTTACTCACAACGAGTGAAGCTCGAAGGAATGATCCTGAAACCAAACATGGTGCTTCCTGGCACCGCGTGTCCGAGGCAGAACACGGTCGAGGAAGTAGCCGACGTAACCGTTGGCTGTCTACTGCGCTCGGTTCCTGCCGCCGTTCCGGGAGTTGTCTTCTTGTCGGGCGGTCAATCCGGCGAACTTGCCTCGGCCCGTCTTAATGCGATGAATGTTCGGTACAAGTCACGCCTTCCCTGGGAGTTGTCGTTCTCCTTTGGCCGGGCCATTCAGGAGCCGGCCTTGGAAATCTGGCATGGCAAAAAGGCAAACGTGATTCCGGCGCAGGAAGCTCTCTACCATCGCGCCAAATGTGATCGAGCTGCTCACTGCGGCAAATACGACGCGGGAGTGGAGGCGAATCATCGCGAAAGCGCAACATCCACCATGGCTTCTAATGTCTACGCTGGGAGCGCAAATTGAAAACGGACACACGTCAGACATTCATCGTTGGTAATTGGAAGATGCACACGACTGCCTATGAAGCGAAGAATTTGGCCAACGGGATTGTGAATGGGATAAACCCTGCCAGTCAGGTAACGGTCATCCTTTGCCCACCATTTCCGTACTTATCGTCTGTTCGAGACATTCTGGAAGGTAGCAGGGTCGAACTAGGCGCACAAAACATGTATCCGGATGGCGAGGGCGCGTTTACTGGCGAGGTAAGCCCGACAATGCTCTTGGACCTCGGCTGCAAATACGTCATTTTGGGCCACAGTGAGCGGAGACACATCCTCAATGAATCCGACGTGTTTATCAACCAGAAGGTAGTGTGCGCGCTCGCCTCGGGGTTGCACGTGATCTTATGCGTGGGCGAGACGCTGGAAGAGCGTCAAGGCAAACAAACGGAATCTGTCCTTGATCGTCAATTGACCTCGGCATTAGCCGGTGTCCCACTCCAGATACTGCCCCGTCTGAGTATCGCCTACGAACCGGTCTGGGCTATAGGCAGCCAGGAACACCACGCCACTCCCCAACAGGCACACGATGCGCAGCTACTGATTCGGGCAAAACTCACTCAGGTCGTGGGAGAGGACTGGGCCCAGCAGTTGACCGTTCAATACGGCGGCAGCGTTGAGCCTGAAAACGCAGCCGCATTCCTCAGTCAACAGGGTATGGACGGCTTGCTTATCGGAGGTGCCAGCCTCAAGGCCAACGAGTTTCTCGCCATCGTCAACGCAGGCGTTCTTGAAAGAGAAGCGGAGATGCAACTAACGTAACCGGGGCCCCGTCCGATTGCCGAGACGTGTCCGTCAGAACGCATGCAGATGGAAAGCCCCAAAGCTAAAGCTTCACGGATTTCAGCCGCAGCGCATTGAGGATCACTGAAACTGAGCTGAAACTCATAGCGGCCGCTGCGATCATGGGGTTCAAGAGCAGCCCAAAGGCGGGATAGAGAACGCCCGCCGCTAACGGGACGCCGAGGGCGTTATAGAAGAACGCAAAGAACAGATTCTCGCGGATGTTGTTCATCGTCAGGTGGCTGAGTCGACGGGCCTTCAGAATGCCGCGAAGGTCCCCTTTCACCAGCGTAATTCCGCCTGTCTTCATCGCAACGTCGGTTCCGGTCCCCATCGCAATCCCGACATGGGCCTGCGCCAGGGCTGGGGCATCATTCACTCCGTCACCAGCCATTGCAACGATTGCGCCAGCATCCTGCAGCTTCTTCACGACCGCTGCTTTTTTGTCGGGCAGCACATCTGCTTCGAACTCGATGCCAAGCATCCGTGCAACTGCCTCAGCGGTCTGATGGTTGTCGCCTGTGACCATGATTACCTTGATGCCCTCGTGCTTCAACTCTTCGATGGCTTCGGCCGTTGAGTCTTTGATTGGGTCGGCCACGGCGATCAGGCCGGCAAACTTCCCTCCCAGCGCGATATACATGACAGTACGGCCATCTTTCTGGAGGGTCTCTGCTTGGGTTCGCAATGATTCAGGAGAAGTCCCGAGGTCCGTCATCAGTACCAGATTTCCCACGGCAACTTGGTTGCCATTCAAAGTTCCTTTGACACCTTTGCCTGTTACAGATTGAAAGCCTTCAATTGCAACTAGCTCAATGGATTTCTCCCTGGCTGCCGTCAGGATCGCCGCGGCAAGAGGATGTTCGCTTGCCCGTTCAAGGCTGGCTGCCACCTGCAACAAGTCGCTGTCTTTAACACCTTCGACAGGGATCAGCTCTGTCAGCTTCGGCTTACCTTCAGTCAACGTGCCGGTCTTATCAACAACGAGCGTGTCTACCTTCTCCAGAGTTTCGAGAGCCTCAGCATTGCTGATGAGCACGCCTTCTCCGGCACCCCTGCCGGTTCCAACCATAATCGCCATGGGCGTTGCCAGCCCAAGGGCGCAAGGACAGGCAATGATGAGCACGGCAACTGCATTGACCATCGCATGAGCGTAGTGCGGCTGCGGTCCGTAGACTGCCCATACCGCAAAAGTGATCACTGCCGAAATGAGAACCGCTGGCACAAAGTAAGAAGCCACCACGTCTGCAAGTCTTTGGATAGGGGCGCGGCTACGCTGAGCCTGGCTCACCATCGTGACGATCTGGGCAAGCACAGTGTCGGCCCCAACGCGCTCAGTCCTCATGACAAAGCTGCCCGTCCCATTGATCGTTCCTCCGGTCACCTTGGCATCGACCATCTTTTCAACCGGGATAGGTTCGCCGCTGACCATGGATTCATCGACGGAGCTGTTGCCCTCAATCACCACGCCATCAGTCGGGACTTTTTCGCCTGGGCGGACACGGAGTTTGTCCCCGACCTGGATACTACTCAGATCCACGTCCTGCTCGGTACCGTCCGCGGCGATGCGGCGCGCTGTCTTCGGCGCAAGCCCGAGGAGTGCTTTGATAGCGCCGCTAGTTTGGCTCCGAGCCCTGAGTTCCAGGACCTGGCCGAGGAGAACCAGAACGGTAATGACGGCTGCTGACTCGAAGTAGAGGCCGAGTTGACCCGACACATCTCGAAATGATGGAGGAAGGAGTTTTGGCAGCGCTATAGCCGCGATGCTGTAGAGGTACGCGGACCCAGCGCCGATAGAGATCAGCGTGAACATATTCAGGTTGCGGCTGATGATGGACGCCCAACCTCGCTGGAAGAACGGCCACCCTCCCCAAAGGACGACGGGTGTCGCGATAGCGAACTCGAACCAACCGAGCAGTCGCCCTTTCAAGAGGTGCCGCAAGACATGGTCGGGAACAATATCCGAGACCATGATGGCTAAGAGCGGCAGGGTTAATGCAGCACTCACCCAGAACCGGCGCGTCATGCTGTCCCGTTCGGGATTCGTCTCGTCGACGGTGACCGTCAAAGGTTCGAGCGTCATGCCGCATTTCGGACAAATGCCCGGAGCAGCACTGTGAACGTCCGGGTGCATCAGGCAGATATAGTCCATTATTTGACCAATCGTCGATCGCGGCTGCACGAAATTCTCAGCAATTAGAGGCCTACGTATTCGGGGGTATAGTCCTGAAACAGTCCTCTTCCGGGATACATGACCCGGATCGGCATACTCTTATCCATCGCATTCATCCTGACCCAATGCCACGCATGATGAATCTCTGAAAGATAGTAATAGGCCGTTTCGGCTTGCATGAAGGACGTGGCAACGAGGATCATCTCGGAGATCTCCTGCCATTGGTCGTTGCAGATGACCGCCATCCGGGCGATGTGATCGGTCTGGCGTTGCAGGAAGCGCATCTCCTCCCACCGCGCAGCCCAAGTTGCTCCATGCATCTCCGATAAATCGGCCAGGAGCCCAATAGGTTTCTTGTTTACGGCGATAACATTCGCAATATGCTGTGAGAGATGGGTAACATCATCTGCGGTGAGCTTTCCAACCACTTTGAATCCAAAAGCCGCTCCGCGACTTTCTCTGAGTTGCTCAATCATGGAACGCTCCTGCGAGACATCATCATAATTCTCTTCGGTTGGGGCAATGCTTGCTGTATCAAGTTGCTCACATGGAAGCCGAACCAGTGCCGGGCGAGGCGAAATGAAGCATAACGATTGAATGCGGATTGACAGCATAAGTAGAACCCATTACCTCCGGCCCCCTCTCCACGTCAGCGATGTCATCCGGCGATCCAAGGGACGTGTCTATCATGCGAATCCATCGCGAAGACGATTCCGGCAGTGGTGGAAGTTCGAACTCCAAGGCGTTCCAATAGGAGTTGATCGCGATGTAGCGCACGTTGTTCAGAGCATGGTTATGAAACGCCATGGCGATTGAGTGTGAGTCGCTTCCCCAATCGGGTTTGTCGAGCGACGTTCCATGCCATTTGATCTGAGCGTTGCTGAGGTAATCCTCGAGCGGGATAGCGTTGCCGCTCGTCCCCTGATCGAAATGCAGGCGAAGGCGAATCAACTCCTGGACGAAACGGAGGATCTCGGCGTTGGTCTTGCACAACTCCCAATCGAACCAGCTCACTTCATTGTCAAGACAGTATGCGTTGTTGTTGCCTTGCTGGGTTCGCCTTACCTCGTCACCCATCAGTAGCATCGGAGTACCGACCGAAAGTAGTGTCAGCGCGAAGAAGTTCTTGATCTGCCGGACGCGGAGCTGTTCCACATCAGAGTTTGTCGAAGGGCCTTCTACACCGCAGTTCCAGCTCAAGTTAACATCTGTTCCATCGCTGTTCTGGCTCCGGTTTCCATCATTATGCTTTGAGTTGAATGAGACCAGGTCGTTGAGGGTGAAGCCATCGTGGCAGGTGACATAGTTGATGCTCTGACCAGTGGGGCGATGTCCACTCCTGTAGATGTCCGGGCTGCCGATGACTCGCTCGTGAAGCTTCCACGCAGTATTCGTATCAGCTTTGAGAAATCCTTTGACGTCATCGCGATACGCACCATTCCATTCCTTCCACTTGTCCCGGCCAAAGCTCCCCACCTGGTATAGCCCCCCGGAATCCCATGCCTCCGCGATCAGCTTCGTGCCAGCCAATACGGGGTCAGAATCGATCTCCCAGATGATGGGTGCATTGAGCTCGGGCTCTCCAGAATCGCTCCGAGAAAAGATAGAAGCAAGATCGAAGCGAAACCCGTCCACGTGCATCTCTGAGACCCAATACCGCAGACTATCGAGGATGAGACGCTTTACAACGGAGTGATTCGACTTCAGAGTATTACCAGTCCCGGTGAAGTCTGCATAGTGTGCGCGGTCGTCCTCAAGGATGTAGTAGAAGTTGTTTTCCAGCCCTCGAAAGCAAAGTGTTGGGCCACGCTCATCGCCTTCGGCGGTATGGTTGTACACCACATCGAGGATGACTTCGATGCCGGCACGATGTAACGCCTTCACCATAGTGCGAAACTCACCGAGGCAGGCGATCGGATCACCAGTGTTGGTGCTATATGCAAGGTGTGGAGCAAAGAAAGAGATTGGATCGTAACCCCAGTAGTTGGCCAGCCCAGACGGTGCGTCCGCAGAATCGAATTGGAATACGGGAAGCAACTCGACGGCTGTGATCCCAAGCGACTGAAGATAGGGAATCTTCTCCACGACGCCCAGATATGTTCCGCGGTTGGCGGCGGTAACGCCGGATGATGGATTGCGGGTGAAACCGGCGACATGCATTTCATAGATGACCGTATCCCGGAAGAGACGGTTGATTGGCTTGTCGTCCTCCCAATCAAACAGTGAGAGATCTGCGACCACACTCTTCATCGAGGTCGAAGCATTGTCACCGGGCAAGCAGGCTGCGGCGCGGCTGTAATTGGAGCCGACTGAAACTGCTTTGCCGTAAGGATCGATCAGGACCTTCTGAGGATCGAAACGCTGGCCGGCTGCAGGATCGCGAGGGCCGTTTGCGCGATACCCATACAGCTGTCCTTGCTTGATTCCAGGGAGAAAGATATGCCAGTAATGTGAGGTACGATTGCGCACCGGATCGAGGGTGACGGTGCGGACGGCAGCACGATCATCGGCGTAGTCGAACAAGACCAGTTGCATAGCAGAGGCGCTCGCCGAGAAAATGCTGAAATTCGTTCCGTCCGGGCCAACCGTCGCGCCTAACGGGTAGGGGCGACCGCTGTTGTCCTTTGCGTCTTTCATCGCTGCCAGAGAATCTGCCCGGCTTCGAGCGGGACGGAAGCGCCGCCGTGCGATGGAATGAGGCGTGCCGTATAGTCGTCAACAGGACGCTTTGCTGGGCAGCAAATGGAGTAGAGGATAGTGCCAGACGGCCCCGCCAAAGGCTTACATGCAGGCAGAATTTCGGGTTTGGCCCCACTCTCTCCCGTCGGGGCGGCATAAAGCTCCACTCTGAATTGATCCGGATGGAGTCCTCCGGGGACGACGGCGATATAGAACCAGTGTTGACCATCCTTTGTCTCATTGGTGACGTTCCCGAAACTGAGCGTGCTCCACTGCTCGGCGATACTGCGCTGCCACTGCACCAAATCTAAGCCCACCTTGCCATCGTTCTCGGCGCGTGCTTTGTATCCTGCGGCGGCTGGGAGGTAATGATCGTTTGTATATTCACGGATCGCCCGGCTCGCTGAGAACTCGGGGGTGAGCGTCGCCATGCTTTCGCGGACGCGTCCAAGCCATCTGGAAGGCAGCCCTTGTGTGTCTCGGTCGTAGAATTCGGGGACAACCTGCTGCTCTAACAATGCGTAGAGACTTTCTACTTCAGAAGTATCCCAGGCAGCGTCGTCGCCGTGTTCCCTTCCGTCGCCGATGGCCCAACCGACCTCAGGGGTGAAGGCTTCTGCCCACCAGCCGTCCAGTTCGGAGATGTTCAACCCTCCGTTAGCAAGCACCTTCATTCCGCTTGTCCCACAGGCCTCCCACGGTCGCCGCGGGGTGTTGATCCAAAGGTCCATACCCTTCACCAATTCCTGCGCCATCTGCATGTCGTAGTCACTGAGAAAAACAACACGACCGCGAACCTCAGGACGTTTGATGAAGTCGTTCCAGCGCTTGATCAGAGCCTGTCCCGGCGTGTCCTCGGGATGAGCCTTGCCGGCGAGGATCAGTTGCAAAGGACGCTTTGCGTCCGTAAGTAAGCGAATGAGTCGCTCAGGGTTGTGCAGCAATAGATCAGGTCGCTTATAGGTTGCGAAGCGGCGCGCAAACCCAACCGTAAGGACGTTTTCCTTGAAGATTTCGGCTACATCGACATGAGAAGCGCCTTCGGCTGAGAGCTGACGCGCATAGCGATCACGCACCTGAGTCAGCATCGCCTTCCGTGCTCCAGTGCGCATATGCCATAACTCCACGTCGGTCAACCGGCGGACATCATCAGCGAGTGGACGATCACCCCGCCAACGATCTGCCCCGCATACCTTGGTCCAGAGGCCATCCGCTTCGGCCGAATCCCATGTCGGCACATGAATCCCGTTAGTTACGGAACCGACAGGGACTTCCGCCTGAGGCCATCGCGGGAATAGTGGTTGAAAGATCTGCCTACTCACTTCTCCGTGAAGCTTGCTGACACCGCTGACCTGGCCGCTGCCGCGAAGCGCAAGATAGGCCATGTTGAAAGGTTCCGAGGGATCTTCATGGTTTTGTCTTCCCAAGGCGAGAAGCTTCTCCATGGAAGTTGCAAGTTCGTCCTTCGCATAGTGACCGAGATATTTCCAGCAGAGTTCCTGATCGAACCGATCAAATCCGGCTGGGACAGCCGTATGGGTTGTAAATAGGTTCCCTGCCCTGGTAATTGTTAGCGCTACTTCAAAGGGAACGCGATGATCTGCCATGTAGTATCGAGCGCGTTCCAGCACAGCGAACGCCGCATGACCTTCGTTGAGGTGGCAAACCTCGGGATTCAGCCCCAGCTCTCGGAGCAGACGCCAACCGCCAATACCCAGAACGATCTCTTGTTTCAGCCGCATCTCGGCATCGCCGCCATACAACTCGCTCGTGATCCCGCGATGAGCGGCGGTATTGGCGAAGTCATTCGTGTCCAACAGAAAAAGCTTCGTTCTCCCAACGAGCACCTGCCAGCAGCGAAGCCAGATCATCGCACCCGGGAGTTGAATCTGGATACGCAACCACTCTCCGTTCGCGCGCCGAAGCGGCTGAATAGGCAGCTGTCCTGGATCGTTGACGGGATAGAGCACGCGTTGATTGCCATCGGCGTCGAAATCCTGGCGGAAGTAGCCCTGCCCCCACAGCAAACCGACTCCGACGACCGGGACACCAAGGTCGCTCGCCGCCTTCATCTGGTCGCCCGCGACATTTCCGAGGCCGCCAGAGTAAATGGGCAGGGCTTCGGTCAGCATGAACTCCATGCTGAAATAGGCAATCGCTGAGAGTGGTGCTCCGGGACCCGTCTTCTGAAACCAAGCATCAGCCGAGAAGAATTTGCGCTTGTGCTGTAGCAACGCGGACAGGAGTTCCTGAAAGTCTGGCGTCGCCAGAAGAGCGTTGACCTTGTCTTCCGAAACCGTTTGAAGGATCACCCAAGGGTTCTGCGTGGTCTGCCACAGATAGCTGTCCAGAGCTTCCCAAAGCGCATCCGCCATGTGGTTCCAAGACCAATGCAGATTCAACGCCAACTCGTTCAGTGCATCAACCCCTAAAGGCTGCCCAGCTTTTGCCGCTGGGGACTTCTCACCTGGGTCGCTGGATTTCAGATCGCTCACTTTGTCTCCTGCAGCTCTGGTTTCATAGTTGCTGGCGCCGCAGATGCGAATGCCTGGTTTGCCACGGTCTGCGCTTCGGCCTCGATAAGGGCTAGATGCTCTTCTCCACTGAAACTTTCCGCATAGATCTTGTAAATGGCTTCGGTACCCGATGGCCGAGCGGCGAACCATCCGTTTGCGGCGGCAACCTTGATGCCGCCGATGGAATTGCCATCTCCAGCGGCTGTGGTCATGATCGTTACCGGCTTCTCCCCTGCGAGGTCGGCCGCGTGAATATCGTTTGCGGTGATGTGTTCCAGAGCCGCCTTCTGCTCATTGGTCGCAGCGGCTTCGGACCTGCGGTAGTGCGACTCGCCAAGCTCTGCGGTGAGTTCTGCATAGAGTTCGCCGGGGTCCTTCTTGCAGATCGCAGTAATCTCTGCGGCTAAGAGCGCGGCGATGATGCCATCCTTGTCCGTGGTCCAGACGGAACCATCCATTCGAACAAAGGAAGAGCCTGCGCTCTCCTCACCCGCAAATCCAAGACTGCTGTGAAGCAGACCGTCAACGAAGTATTTAAAGCCGACAGGAACCTCGTAAAGCTTTCTACCTCGGTGGGCGACAACACGATCGATCATGCTGCTACTGACCACGGTCTTACCGACGGCCATCTCCTTTGTCCATTTGGGACGATGCGTGAATAGGTAGTCAACGCATACCGCCAGATAGTGATTGGGTGGCACCAATCCAACGCTTCGGGTTACGATGCCGTGGCGGTCATGATCCGTGTCGCATGCAAAGGTGAGATCGAACTTATCCTTCATGGCAATTAACGGCCGCATGGCGTATTCCGAGGAAGGGTCCATGCGAATCTTGCCGTCCCAATCCAACGTCATGAACCGGAATGTGGGGTCGACGGTCTCATTCACCACCTTCAGATTCAAGCCATATCGCTTTGCGATCGGCTCCCAATAATGCATGCCCGCTCCGCCGAGTGGATTCACTCCTACGCTGATGCCCGATGCCCGAATTGCGTTCATATCGACAACGTTGTGAAGATCGTCTACATAGGCCGTCATAAAATCGTGGCGATGCGTAGTTGATGCTGCTAGCGCCTTATCGAGAGAGATTCGCTGGACGCTCCTCAGGCCATCCACAAGGAACTGGTTGGCCTGCTCTTCAATCCATGCAGTGATTTTCTCTTCTGCCGGACCTCCGTGGGGAGGGTTGTACTTGAAGCCCCCGGTGTCGGGAGGGTTGTGCGAAGGCGTAATAACGATGCCGTCAGCAAGCCCCGCAGAACGTCCGTGATTGTAGGTAAGAATGGCGTGCGAGATCACGGGGGTCGGGGTATATTCCTCGCGTCCCGCCAGCATCACATCAATGCCATTAGCGGCAAGCACCTCAAGTGCGCTGTCCGCCGCCGGTTGCGACAACGCGTGGGTGTCGATTCCGAGGAATAGCGGCCCGTTGATCTTTTGCTGCTTTCGATAGAGACAAATAGCCTGCGTTATCGCCAGGATGTGCCACTCATTGAACGTCTTCTCGAAAGAGGAGCCTCGATGTCCCGACGTGCCGAAGACAACGCGCTGCCCCGGGGTGCCTGGATCGGGCCGCTCCTCGTAGTATGCCGCGATTAGCTTCGGCACATCGATGAGATCGCTGGCAACTGCAAGTTGACCAGCTCTGGGATCAATCTTCATAGGAGAAATCGCTTTCTTCGCACGCTACGAAACCTTCGGAAGGTCTGAGTGCTTTAACTGAATGAGGCGTTCCGCCTCAAGCCAGTCTTGGTCTTGCTGGCTTTCTCCGCGCACCCGCTGCTGGAAGAGCTCATACGCCTCTTTGGATATCTCAGGCCCGAGGTCGATCTGCTTCTTTGCCAGCAGTGGCAAGGCTGAGGGATCGAGGATGCGGTAAGCCAGCAGCTTGAGGCGATCGGTGAAGAGGGCCCAGATGATCGCATAGGCCCAAACAATGCCTGCATATTTCCAGCCGAGCGGCGTCATGAAGAGACCGTATACAGCGATGAGTGTAGCGATGATCTGCGTTCCGAGTACGGCCATCCATAGAACTTTCGCAGGCTTGATCGTCCAGAAAGGACCCCGCGTCCGTGTCAGGAAGATAGTGAGATGTCCAGCGACAGACAGTTTCAAATACATCAGTGTCTGCACATGCGCTCTGTCCATATGGAAGACACGTTCGCCAAGCCAAAAGAGCAGGAAGGCTGAGACGACGCCAACGACACCCAGCACGGTAGAAACGCCCAGCACGCGCCGCATGTTCCAAGCCTCAGGCTTGTTGCTATAGCGAACATTGTCATATGCGATCGAAAGAATTGCTCCATCATTAAGCAGAGCAATCATCACGATCATTACGGCGGTAACAGGGTAGAAATTGAACCAAAGTATGGCCACTGTCATAAACAGAACCACACGTAGCGTCTCCGCGATGCGATACATGGAGTAACTGTTCATCCGCTGGAATATCTTCCGGCTCTCCTTGATCGCGTCGATGATGACCGAGAGCCCGGGGGCCAATAAGACAATGGAGGCCGCCGCGCGAGCCGCATCCGTTGCGCCCGAGACAGCGATGCCACAGTCTGCCTTTTTCAGCGCGGGCGCATCGTTGACGCCGTCGCCGGTCATACCGACGATATGACCGCTCTTCTGCAGTGCCTCAATGATGAAATATTTGTGTTCGGGAAAGACCTCCGCGAAACCATCCGCCTTTTCGATTGCCTCGATGGTCTGCGAGCTGGGCTGCTGTTTGGTGTCTCCCAGAGCGTGCGCATCGACGATGTTGGTGCCCAGTCCCAATTGCTTACTGGTCTCGCGAGCGATAGCCGCCTGGTCACCGGTCACCATCTTGATGCTGAGGCCCATCTGTCTGGCACTTGCGATGGTCGCTTTGGCTTGTTCACGTGGTGGGTCAAACATCGGGATGACGCCAGCAAACTGCCAGTTGCCTTCCTCATCCGCACGGCAGACACCGAGTGAGCGGAAGCCGCGGCCCGCAAATTCATTCACGGCCTTTTCTACGGCAGGTTTCACCGCATCGGCATTCTTGGACATCGCAAGGATGACCTGGGGGGCTCCCTTCGAGACGAAGAACTGCTTGCCGTCGCCGCTCTTTACTGTCGCCTCCGTGCGCTTATGGACTGGGTCAAAGGGCGTGTAGTGCAAAACCTGAAACGCCTTCAGCGTATTCGCATCCTTAACCCCGCCAATTACCGCGAGATCAATGGTGTCCTTGTCTTCCGCACGTGATGCGAGCGCCGCCCATACGATGACTTGATCGGCGG
>Ga0302309_10001477_pt1 | contig 21401 bp, 20 predicted proteins | sample III_Palsa_N1_1_FD_200453 | JGI IMG/M metagenome (GOLD analysis project Ga0302309, IMG submission 200453) | Peat permafrost microbial communities from Stordalen Mire near Abisko, Sweden - III_Palsa_N1_1 | ecosystem: Environmental > Terrestrial > Soil > Palsa > Peat permafrost | place: Sweden... | reverse complement strand
GCGCCGCCATATCCATATGCCGTACCGGCGCGCACACCTGCGCCACCAAACCTTGCGCCACCCGAAAAACTGGCTCCGCCTCTCGAAAATCCTGCACCACCACGCGCGCCGCCACCACCGCCCCGGCCGCCGCCCCCACGTTGGGAATAACCGGATACGCCCGCAACAAGCAGGACGAGTACGGCAATGATCATTTTCTGTTTCATAACGAATAAATTGACTTTCAAAGGTGTTATGCAGTTCGGCTTGCGCCTCGTGCCATAAAAATACTTTTCAGGGGTGTTATGTAGCCGGCTGGAGCCGACTGTCATAACGAATTAATTGGATTGCTCGGGTATTGGACTATCACCCGTACCAATGGTTTAAGTTACGACAAAAAATCGCTGGAAAAAACTCATTAACAGGCAGATGCGCGCATTTTAACAGACGAGCGCGCTTGTCTCGGCGGCGCGTAAGAGCCACCGCAGCAGGGGAATCTCCGGCAGGAGGGATGCTCCGGCGAGAGGATGCTCCGGCGAGGTATCGCCGTTTAAAGCAAAATACCGCGCATGATCAAGAATGCGACGGAAAAATAGATCACCAGTCCTGTGACATCCACGAGTGTGGCTACGAAGGGGGCGGAGGAAGTGGCAGGGTCGGCGCCGAATTTTTTCAGAACGATCGGCAGCATGCTCCCCGCTATGGTTCCCCACAATACTACTCCTATTAACGAAATGCCTACGGTCAATGCGATCAAGGCGCCATGTTCACCGTAGGTATGAAAGATCTGGTTCCAGAGCATCACCCGGGTAAATCCGATGACGCCCAGCGTGGTACCCAGCAACAAGCCGGAGACCAGCTCTCGTCTTATAACCCGCCACCAATCGGCGATGGTGATCTCACCGAGAGCCATGGCCTGGATGATCAGCGTCGAAGCCTGACTGCCGCTATTGCCTCCGCTGGAGATGATCAGGGGCACGAACAGTGCCAATACAACGGCCTTGGCGATCTCGTCCTCAAAATAACCCATCGCCGTCGCCGTCAGCATCTCACTCAAAAAGAGCACGACCAGCCAGACAACCCTTTTCTTGAACAGCGTCGTGAGGGGTATCTCCAGGTAGGGTTCGTTAAAGGCTTCGGTACCACCGATCTTCTGAATGTCTTCCGAAAATTCTTCCTGGGTGATCCACAATACATCGTCGATGGTGACGATGCCCAGGAGCACCCGGTTATTGTCGAGCACTGGCAGGGCCACCCGGTTGTTCATTTTGAACGCCTCGCTGGCCGTCTCCTGCTCGTCATTGACATTCAACGCGATATATCGGTTGTCAATAACATCTTCGATCTTTTTCTCCGGGTTGGCCAGGATGATCTCCCTGATCCGGACGTCATCTATAAACAATCCTTTGTCATCCACCACATAGATGACGTCGATGGTTTCGCTATCCTTTCCGACCTCCCGGATATGATCGATCACCTCTCTTACGGTCCAGTCCTTTTCCACTGCGATATAATCGGGGGTCATCAGGCGGCCGACACTCCCTTCCGGGTACCCTAACAGGGAAAGCGTGATCTTCCGTTCCTCGGGATCGAGCGTCTTTATCAGTTCCTTCACGACTTCACTCGGCAGTTCCTCCAGGAAGGAGGTCCGGTCATCGGCCGAAAGATCGTTCAAAAGCTCGGCAGTCTTAAATGCAGGTAATTCCTGGATGATCCGCTTTTGCGTAGGCACATCCAGGATCTTAAAAGTGCTGGAGGCCCGATGGATGCTTAGATGACCCATGATCTGGCTTTCGTAATCCGGGAATTCGTAGATGAGGTCCGCGACTTCGCTGATGTTCTGGTTATTCAGAAAATCCCTTATGTCGAGCAGGTCTTCCGATTGTATCAGCTCCTGGAATTTCTCCTTCGGATCTATATGTTCGGGTTCTAAGGACATACGCGAACGTACGTCAAAAGTCCCGAAAAATGGTAACTTCCCCGCCAAATTTGGAGCCGGCGCGGGTGTGCGCAAGCCGGGGTTGGGCGTGGCGTGGGCTTCGCATGTAGAGTGTGCTGCTGCGGAGGCCGGGCGTGCAGCGCTTGTACCGGTAAATTATAAAACTGTTCAAAAGATGATCTTACCGCAGTTGTTCATTGCGCAAACAGGCGATATGGGAAGGGGCGTTTTTACAACCGATAATATCGCCAAGGGAACGATCATCGAGATATCACCCGTGATCGTCATGTCGGGGGCCGAGCGTAAGCTACTGGATCAGACTTTGTTGCATGACTACATCTTCGAATGGGGCGATGACCGCAAAAGATGCGCTATGGCGCTCGGCTACGTGCCATTGTACAATCACTCCTATCGCAGCAACTGTGAATATGAGATGGATTTTGTGGCAAACCTGATCTCCGTAAAGGCAGTGCGATTCATAAAGGCGGGTGAAGAGGTCTTCATCAATTATAATGGCGATTGGAACAATGCCGTGCCTGTTTGGTTTGACAAACGATGAATGGGTAGTTTACTTTCTTTTTCTGCTGATCACCGGGGCGAACTTCAACGCGAAATTGATGCCCACTGAGCTCATCTGCACCTGTCCATAGCCTACTCCCCGGGTGGGAATCTTCATATATGGTGCTATCAGGAGGGACAGGCTGTTGCTGAGGCCGGTCTCGACGCCGAGGCTAAGGTTCACGGCGGAGAAAAGATAGTTGTGCTGGCCGGTGACGGGGCAGGGCTGATAAGCCTGGAATCCCCATGGGTCACCATACATGCCGCTGTTCTCTGAGGTCATCAGGTAACTGGAGACCCCGGCGCTGGCAAAGAAAAGTGTGCTGCCCGAGACACTGAAATCATAGCGAAGGTTCAGCGGTATTTCCAGCATCTCGAATGTTCCTTTCACATAATCCAGGTGCCGTGCGAAAACATTGTTCTGGTAGAATTCGGTTGGGGCGTGATAGTCCTGGGCCCGGGCGGCATAGTTCTTCCGGTCCAGTAATAGCCCGCTGCCAATATACCAATGTGGGGCGAATTGATAATCCAGCGTAAGTCCCACGGTGCTCCCGGGCCGGTTGCCCGCCAGAGAATTGACCGAAGTAAAGTCCGGCGCCAGTATAAAACCTATCTGCAGGTTCCTGTTCACATACATGGCCCTGGGCGGCATACCCTGCGGAAGCGACTTAAGCGTAAACTTCCTCAAATTGGAATCAGGGATAAGCACTATTTTTTTCGTTGAGGCAAGCCCCCCGATGGTCGATCTGTTCAGTTCCCGCGAGGGACTCCCGGCCTCGGCAGCATTTATCGCGGCCGCATTCGCGGCATTGGTTCCGGCGACATTCCCGGCCGCGTTGGCGCTATTTCCGTCGTCGAGACCGGTTTGGCCCGGCGCCGCGTTGTGTCCCGCCGTCCTATTGTGATTGTTCGATGCCCGGGGCCTGCTGAGGCCTGACCCCGTGCCGGTTTTGCTGCCAGCGAGGTTCCGGGCTGCATTGGTATTGGCGCCGGATGCCGAAGTGCCGGATGTTGAAGCACCGGATGCGGAGGTGCCGGATGCGGAGGCCGCGGTTGTCGAATTAGCGGATGCGGAGGTGCCGGATTCGGAACTCCCGGTTACCGAAGAGCCGGATGCTGCAGTCGCGGATGCCGAAGTCCCTGTCGCGGTCGCAGCGGCAGACTGACCCGCTCCCCCTGAAGCCGAAGCATTGGGAGCGGAAGGGTTGACGGAAGTAGAGGGAGCAGGTGTAGATTTATCGGGATATACAGGGTTTGTGGTGTTGGGAACATTTTTTTCGACCGGCGCGGACGTCTTCGCCATGCCAAAGGTTGGCGGACTGCCGGACCCCCTCGTACCCTGTTTGAGAAAATAATATGATACCCCTATCAACACCAGCAGGGCTGGTGCATAATAGAAAGGGAAACGCCGGATATGCCGCAAGGGATTAGGGTTCAACCCACCCGGTGTATTATCCAGGCGGACCTCCAGCCTTTCCCAGGATCGCGGACCCAGCACGTCGCCAGGTTCGTATTCCTGGGCCGCCTCTTTACTGAGACGGTCCAATTCCTTATCGGATAGGTTCAACATAAGCTTTCTGGTCAGTTTTTTTTGTTAGGATCTTTCTTAGGTTTTCTCTGGCTTTCGATAGATTGGATTTGGACGAGCCCACGGAAATGCCCAGATGCTGGGCGATCTCCTCATGCGTCAGGCCCTCTATGACAAAAAGATTAAAAACAGTGCGATAGGCAGGTGACAATTGCCGGATAGCGTCGATGATCTCTTTATAAGAAAGAATATCCAGACCGTTCTCCTGCTTGTCCGCGATATTCTCGGCATCGTCGGATAACATCTGCCCGTTGATATAGCTGGCATTCTTGCGATAATGATCGATGCAGGTGTTCACGAGGATGCGCTTGAACCATCCCTTCAATGACGCCAGGACATCCGCATGACGCGATTCTTCGAATTGGTGAATGTTCTTAAAAAGTTTGATAAATCCCTCGTTCATGATCTCTTCCACTTGTTCAAGGTTATTTTGATAACGGTAACAGATTTTAACAGCATAATCCTTGAGCATGTTATAAAGCTCCTTCTGGCTGGCACGGTCATTCAACCGGCACCCAGCAATTAAAGCGTGTATTTGCGTGTTTCCTGCGATCAATTCGTTGTGCGGTATTTGTGTGGTAGATAAAGAAAGAACGCACAAACTAGTTTTCCTTATTGGCATTATACGCAAATGAAATGTTAATGGTTGCCTTTTTGAGGTCAATTCCCAAAATGTATCGGTGAAGGGAACTTTTTAAGATAATCTATTGCTACACAATATTTTATCTGGGAAGGCCCGTGCTGGTGACGGAAAGCTCCGCGCGGACGTATAGCTGCGCCTGCAAACTATTCTCGCCCGCGAGGAGCCCGATAAGTTTTAACTCCTTGATCTGCCCATTGGTATACAAATGTGACATTAGCATCCGGTTCAGCTGTGCGTTGATGGTGGGCATATTGGTCTTTAAAAGTGTCGCCATGTCCAGATAGCTGTTGCCCTGAACGGTGCGGCGGATCTTTCCCCTGAGGATGGCCCCTGCCATCTTCACGAGTACCTCCCTGCTTTCTATGCTGTAGGAGATATCCGGCACACTCAAGGCCTGTTTGGCCGTATCCACCACCGGCGTCCCCCGCAGGAAGATCCGCCCTTCATGGCTCCCGGCGAAATCTATCCTGAGTTCCAGCTGGTGATGGCCGGTGCCCTTTATCGCGACCTCTTTGATGATGACCTGCCGGCCCTTATACAGGAACGACCTGCCTTGCAGCGAATCATTGAGCAGCTTTGTCAGAAAGGTATATTCATAGTTCGCGGGCAGGTAAAGCGTGATGCCGCTGCGGCTGGGGCCATTGCTGAGCGGCGGCAGCGTGATCTGCCTCGCCGGGCTCTTGTCACTGCTGAGTTCCGGCCGGCAACTAATGCCCATGCTGAGGAAAAAAGTATCCCTCGCATAGTTCAACGCTCCGGCACGCACTGCCAGCGGGTTGATGACCAGCCAGCCATAAGGGCCAAGCGGCGTCTTCTGCCAGGTCTTAGCAGTCGTTCGCAAATAACCCGCAACATTAAGACCGGCGGCGGAAGCGTCCAGCTGTTGGCAAAGACCGTTGATGGAGGAGCGTATGCTGTCCATGATCTGCTGCGTCATGTCCATGGAAAAGATCGACATGGTACACTTGTCCAGTGCCTTGACCTGCTCCACACCCGAGCTCGTCTGCAAATGATAGTCGGGCTGTATAAAGAACTGTGTGGTCAAGGAAAGATTTACTCTTCGCATGGGTTCGTTGTCGAAGCCGCAATAACCCGAGATCCAGGGGCTCACCGGTCTGCCGCCGGCGCAAAGGGAATGACCGCCCGCGACCTGGTAGCTGCATTCCATCCCAACGGATATCCGGTTATTGGTGCACCGGATAGTAAAAGGCGACCGGACAAAACGATAGCGATACCTGAAATCACAGGAAGGTTGCAGATACGCCGGCCAGCCCAGCGAAGTAAATTCTTTTGGAAAGATCGAATCTGCCGCCGCCAGGAACGGCAGCCCGGCAATTTTTATAGGAATGTCGATCTCCGACTGCGGTAAAGCAGGTAAGGTATCTGGTAAAGAGAGGGTCACGCCTGGAGCGCTTAGCTGTTTCGCGGGCGAACAGGACCCGAGGGCGATAACCGACGATAGGATATACAGAATATATAGGACCGGACAATAGCGCATCTCGCTAAGTTAGTTTTTTCTTCCGGTCGCCAACACTGTTTTTGTGTCGTCGATAACGTCCAGCAATCCACCGTTGAAACGATCCTCGGTCATTTGCCAGAACATGACCCCGCCGATGCCCTTCTTTACCGCATATTCGGTCTTTACGCGGATGGACACGCTGTCGTCAAAAGAGGCGAACTGCTGCAGCCCGGCATTGTACATATAAGGGGCCTGGGCGACCTTGTCCCAATGATATACCCAACCGCTGTCCGGCGAAAGCGCGGTCGGAAAGTTTTTGTATGACACGCCTTTCAAAAAATGACAGGGCCGGTAAAGGCCGTCATTGGTACTATCCACACCGGCAAAGATCCGCGCATAAAAAGCCATTCCGATGGCCACCTTGCTCAGTGGTATGCCCGCGGAGTCCAGCCAGCGTATGGCATGATCGGTGGACTCTACCTGTTCGGGCCGGCTGTACAAGGCTGTATGATGGCCTGTCTGTGTGGCATAACCGTTGATAAGATCGTAAGACATCAGGTTAATGTAGTTCACCAGCGGTACCACTTTCTTCCAGTCGACGGAGGTTGTCAGGTAGTCGGTAAAACCACCGGCGGCAAAGCTGATCTCCGCCTTCCGGTCGAGTCGTTTACGCAAAAGCCGGATCACCTCCGTAAAATTGTCCTTGTCCGCCGCCATATAATGATAACCCGGTACATTCTCCAAAGCCGGATACTCCCAGTCCAGGTCGATGCCATCCGCATGAAAATAATCGAGGAGTTCGCGTGTGCTGTTCGCGAATTCCTGCCGCCCGCTGTCCGTGGAAAAAACATCCGTACAGGTCGGACACCCGCCCCAGCCGCCCAGCGATAGGATGACTTTGAGCTTGGGATGCTTTTCCTTTAAAGCAACGAGGTGTGTGATTTTTGCGCTATCATTGGCATTGTTCACCCAAAGTTTGTTGCCCTTCAAATGGCAAAAGCTATAGATGATATGTGTGAGTTTCTCTGTGGGAAAACTATCGATGGCCGTATTGCTCCCGGCGTAGTAACCGATGACGGCCAAGTTTTTGGCATTCTTGGATGATTGGGCGTTGCTGCTATAAACGAGGACAGTCAGGACAATGAAAAGAGGCAGGTATCGGGTCATAATTTATTTTCTTACTGGCACCCAAATTAAGGGCATTGGCATATCACACCAAAAGATACCTTATATTTATTTAGCTAAACTTGAACCCATGCTTTTGCAACCAGAAAACCCAGGGCGCCAGCCCCGACGTCAATTTCTTGCCACTACTCTCGCCGCGGTCGCCGCCACAACATTGCCTTTTTCGCGTTCCTTCTGTTTGAAACCGGGCCCCCCAACCATCCAGCATGTCATCGATGCCCTGTTGGCTGACATACCCGGCGCCCCCTTCCCCCAAACGGTGGACACCATAAAGGCCGGCGATCCCTCACAACCCGTCAAAGGCATCGTGACAACCATGTTTGCCACGGACGCGATCATCCGGAAAACCATCGAGCTGCACGCCAATTTTATTATCGCGCACGAGCCGACGTTCTATAACCATGCCGATGAAACTGCCTGGCTCGGCGATGATCCGGTCCTGCGGTACAAGCGCGATCTACTGAACAAGTACGGGATTGTCGTATGGCGCTTTCACGACGGCATCCATGCCCATAAACCCGACGGCATCCGCATGGGAACTATGCAGGCCATGGGTTGGGCCGATTACTACGACGATGCCAACCCGCCGCTGGTGACGCTGCCTACGGAGCTTTCCCTGCTCGACCTGATCACCCATTTCAAAAAAGGGCTCCACATCGATAACCTCAAATACATTGGCGACCTTTCACAACGCTGTTCGCGTATCGTGCTTGCACCGGGAGCTTCGGGCGGCAGGAAACAGATCGGGCTGATCCAGCAATATCAACCCGATCTCCTTGTCTGCGGAGAGATCAATGAATGGGAGACCAGTGAATACGTGCGCGATGCGCGTTACCAGGGCCGTCAGCTCTCGCTGATCGTCCTGGGCCATTCTGTCAGCGAGGAGGCGGGACTGCAATGGCTGGTGCCGGTTTTGCAAAAAAAGATCCCCGGAGTTCCGGTGACTCACCTTTCCTCCGGGGATGCCTTTATAACGATCTAGCTTGCTTCGGCGACGCCGTTACTTCGGCGGAGCTTTTAGCGATCTCGCATCTTTTATTTGGCGACTTCGGCACGAATGACATTCAACGCCCCTCCCGCCTTGAACCAGCCGATCTGCGGTTCATTGTAGGTGTGGTTGAGGGTTATCTCATCTTTGCCGCCACCTTTGTGGTTCAGCACCATTGTAAGCGGCTTGCCGGGAGCAAAACTTCCCAGGCCCACGATATCGATGGCGTCGTCTTCCTGCACTTTATCATAATCTGCCTTATTGGCGAAGGTCAGCGCCAGCATGCCCTGCTTCTTTAGATTGGTCTCGTGGATACGGGCAAAGCTGCGGACGACAATGGCCCGGACACCGAGGTGACGGGGCTCCATGGCCGCATGCTCACGGGAAGAACCTTCTCCATAGTTCTCGTCGCCGACGACCACCGAACCGATACCTGCCGCCTTATAAGCCCTTGCAGTGGCAGGCACGGGACCATACTCACCGCTAAGCTCGTTCTTGACCGAGTCCGTCTTATCGTTGAAGAAATTGACCGCGCCGATCAGCATGTTATTGCTGATATTGTCCAGGTGACCGCGAAACTTCAACCAGGGACCCGCCATCGAAATATGGTCGGTCGTACACTTGCCCTTAGCCTTTATCAGGAGTTTCAAACCCTTTAGGTCCTTTCCTTCCCAGGCGGCGAAGGGTTCCAGCAGCTGCAACCGTTTGGAATCAGGGCTTACCACTACCTGCAAACCTTTTCCTTCTTTAGCCGGGGCCTGGTAACCCGCATCATCTACGGAAAAGCCTTTGGGCGGCAATTCCACACCCGTCGGTTCGTCCAGCATCACTTCCTCTCCTTTCTCGTTTGTAAGCTTATCCTTCAGAGGGTTGAAGGTAAGGTCTCCCGCGATTGCAAAGGCCGTGACGATCTCCGGACTGGCCACAAAAGCATGCGTGGACGCCAGTCCGTCATTGCGTTTGGCGAAATTCCTGTTGAAAGAAGTGATAATAGAATTCTTTCTGTTAGGGTCGTCGATATGCCTTGCCCATTGTCCGATGCAGGGCCCGCAGGCATTGGCCAGGACCACGCCGCCGATCTTGTCGAATGTATTCAGGAACCCGTCTTTCTCGATGGTGAAACGAACCTGCTCGGAGCCGGGAGTGATTGTAAATTCAGCCTTGGTCTTCAGCTTCTTATCGATTGCCTGCTGCGCCAGCGAGGCGGAACGGCTGATATCTTCATAAGAAGAGTTAGTGCAGCTTCCTATGAGCGCGACTTCCAGGCGCTCCGGCCAGTTGTTGCTGCGGACGGCGGCCGCGAATTCGCTGATGGGCCATGCCAGGTCTGGCGTGAAAGGGCCGTTCACGTATGGTTCGAGGGTGTTGAGGTCGATCTCGATCACCTGGTCATAATATTTCTTTGGATCGGCATACACTTCTTTGTCAGGCCGCAGGTAATCCCTGATACCGTCGGCCAGCGCCGCCACTTCCGCACGACCCGTCGCCTGCAGATAAGCCGCCATTTTCTCGTCATAGCCAAACAAAGAACAGGTAGCTCCGATCTCCGCACCCATGTTGCAGATCGTGCCTTTGCCCGTTGCGCTCAGGCTATCCGCGCCTTCGCCAAAATATTCCACGATGGCGCCCGTACCACCTTTTACCGTCAGGATACCCGCTACGCGCAGGATGATATCCTTTGCCGAGGTCCAACCGCTCATTTTGCCGGTCAGTTTGACCCCAATAAGCTTGGGCATCTTCAATTCCCAGGGCAGGCCAGCCATGACGTCCACGGCATCCGCGCCGCCGACCCCGATCGCCACCATCCCTAAACCGCCCGCATTGGGGGTATGAGAGTCCGTTCCGATCATCATGCCGCCGGGGAACGCATAGTTCTCCAGCACCACCTGGTGGATGATGCCGGCCCCTGGTTTCCAGAACCCGATACCGTATTTATTGGAGATAGAAGCCAGAAAATCATATACTTCCTTATTGACATCCAGGGCCGTGGCCAGATCGCTGACGGCCCCCGTCTTTGCCTGGATCAGGTGATCGCAATGGACGGTGGACGGAACGGCCACCTTGTCACGGCCACAGGTCATAAATTGTAACAAAGCCATTTGAGCCGTAGCATCCTGCATCGCTACCCGGTCCGGCGCAAAATCCACATAATCCTTGCCTCTTTCGTAGGCGCGGGTGGGCTTCTCAAAAAGATGGGAATACAGGATTTTTTCTGCTAAAGTCAAGGGTTTACCTACTAAGCTACGGGCGGCGTCTACCTTGGATGGCATTTCCCCGTATAACTTCTTGATTAGATCCAGATCAAAGACCATGATAAATTTATTTTATATGTCGCCAAATTTCTAACCCCGCAAAATTACCTAAAAATTGCTTTTACGGCACATAATTAATACAAGACCTTTTGACGTTTTTGTATAATTTAGAGCTATGAACAGACTCAAACACTTCATCGAGTGGCAGGTTTTCGGAGTGTGTACCGCAATCGGCGACAGGATGGGAATAGCCACTTCCCGTATCCGGACCTGGTTCGTCTATATCTCGTTCCTCACCATGGGGTCCCCCCTGATCGTCTATTTCATCCTCGCTTTCTGGATGAACATCAAGCGATATATCCTTTCGGCCAGGCGCAACCCGCTGAAATATCTATAAATAGTACAAATCGTTGGGATAGCTTATTAGATTGTCCTCATTCGTTGTTGGAATACCCATTTCCCCCGGCAAACATTGGCTACTATTTGTCGTATCTTACTTGGATACCGGAAACCCACATCATTGTTTCAATTTGATTTCGCCTATATCGATTATGAGCAATTGATAAACGACCTGGCGCAGCGATTGAACGTGCCAGTAATTAACAATAAGCTCACTTTCCCGGAGCGCGTCGCCTCCGGTAGTCTCACCTTTGTGAAATTGCCAAACGGGGTCCATGTCAACATCGTCAATGCCAGGTTTGCACAGGACTGGCTGATCTGTCGCCGCAAGGTAAAGGAACAGTTCTATACCCTTCGCTTTCACGAGCTCAGTATTCCCGATACGCTGGAGATCCGTGTGGGCGACGAAATGTTAAAAGAATCCAACACCAACAGGGCGATCGCGTATCTGACCAATTCCCTGCAGGACTGGGCCTATATTGGTGCTGCGGGCACCGTATACAAAGGCATCGATGTATTATTCGATGCGGGCTGGCTCGCCGGTTACCTGGGCGTTAACGAGATCGACGATGTATTATCGACCTATCTGTCTTTGCAGGTGGAGAATGTCCATGGTGAACCATTGGACAGTGAATACCGCCGGCTCATGCAGGAGATCGTGGAAGTGGAGGACGATAACCCCATGCGGCTCGCGATCATCCAGAACCGGGTCATGCTCCTGATCGAACGATTCTTCCTGCGGATCTATGAACGCCGCAAGAACGCCTACTTCAATATACCCCTTTCGAAAACGGATATCGATAGGGTCATGCAGGTGGAGGCCGTGCTCACGAAAGATATCTTTGAGCCCGCACCCACCATCAACCAGTTGGCCAAGATGTTCTCGATCAGCGAATCGAAGCTCAAAAAAGATTTCAAGCTTATCTATGGCGCGCCGGTATATGAATATTTTCAGAAAGTGCGCATGCAGGCGGCGCGGGATAAGTTGCTGGCCGGCAATCATTCGGTAAAAGAAGTGGCTATGGAATTGGGCTATTCCAACCTGAGCAACTTTACCATTGCCTTCAAAAAGGAATTTGGGCTCCTACCCAGTAAATTGCTGACACCTTATTGAGAAGCCAACGGAAACGTTAAAAAAATTCTACAGCTACCTATTTCACCTTTGTGAGTAGTAATAACCCTCGGATCTGGCTAAATTTGCATAGTTATTGTCCGGAAGGGTTTTCAAGTCAGCGGCCGCGTGCCGCGCCGCTCATTAGCGTCAATGTCCCGTTTTTAATTCCAAGTTGAGTCCAGGAAAACCATCTCGTCCTCACCCTTTATATTTCGGAAACTGCACGGCGTAATACGACCAGTTGCTCCAGTAATCCCTGTAGAAGATCCAGTCTTAGCATATTGGCCCCATCGCTCTTGGCGATGGAAGGATTGGGATGTGTCTCTATGAACAGGCCTTCGGCGCCGGTGGCAATAGCAGCTTTCGCGATCGTTGAGATCAGCTGCGGGTTGCCGCCGGTGACCCCACTGGTCTGGTTGGGTTGCTGAAGGGAATGTGTGCAGTCCATCACTACCGGCGTGCCATGCTCCTGCATCCACGGAATGTTGCGATAGTCGACTACCAGGTCCTGGTAGCCAAAGGTTGTACCCCGTTCGGTCAATACTATTTTGTGATTGCCCGCCTTCCTGATCTTTTCCACTGCAAATTTCATTGCCGGTCCACTGAGGAATTGTCCCTTTTTGACGTTGACCACTTTGCCCGTCTCAGCCGCGGCGACAAGCAGATCGGTTTGGCGGCAGAGGAACGCGGGGATCTGAAGGATGTCGACATATTTAGCGGCGGGGGCTGCTTCGTCGTGGGCATGGATATCGGAGGTTGTGGGGAGTTTGTAGGTGTCGCCAACCTTTTTTATTAACGCCAATCCACTGTCGTCCCCGATACCGGTGAAGCTATTTGAACTGGTGCGGTTGGCTTTGCGGTAGGAGGCCTTAAAAACATAGGGTATTCCCAGGTTTTTGCAAATGCCGGATACTTTGTCGGCTACTTCCATTACCAGTTCTTCTCCTTCGACCACGCAGGGTCCTGCTATGAGGAAGAAGTTCTTTTTATCGTATGACTGGTGCTTGAATAGATCGTGTAGAAATTGCATACGGCGAAACTAAGGATAATTGTGTTAGGTTTACCTCAGGACCATTATGTCTTTCCAATGGAATCGGTGAACCTAGCGATATCTAATGTTAGATAATTGTGCTAGGTTTGCAGCCCAAAACCCCATCGTATGGTTAAAGAAAAGGTATTGGTCATCGGCGCCAGCGGACAGATAGGAGTGGAATTGACACTGGCCCTGCGGCGCATTTATGGAAACGCCAATGTAGTGGCTAGCGACCTGCGGGAAGAGAACGAGTTATTGAAGGGTTCCGGCCCCTACGTCTCCCTCGACGTTATGAACAAGGAGATGCTGCACGTCCAGGTGATCCGTCAGAACATTACCCAGATATATTTGTTGGCGGCCATCCTCTCCGCGACAGGGGAAAAGAACCCCAACCTGGCCTGGCACCTCAACATGCAGGGCTTGTTAAACGTTCTGGACATCGCGCGTGAAGAAAAACTGCACAAGGTCTATTGGCCGAGTAGCATCGCGGTCTTCGGTCCCACTTCGCCACGCGAGAACTGCCCCCAGCGGACCATCATCGAGCCGATTACCGTTTATGGTATCAGCAAATATGCCGGTGAGTTCTGGTGCAATTATTTTCACCAGCGGTATGGGCTGGATGTCCGCAGTATCCGCTACCCCGGTCTCATCAGTTATAAATCCGCACCCGGGGGCGGCACCACCGACTATGCCGTCGAAATATTCCACGAGGCCCTCGACGAACGCGGCTACAATTGCTTTCTGAAAGAAGATACCTATCTGCCGATGATGTACATGCCCGATGCCATCCGCGCCACCATTCAACTGATGGAAGCCCCGGCTGACAAAATAACCGTCCGTACGTCCTACAACGTATCGGCGCTCAGTTTCTCGCCAAAAGAGATCGCGGCCGAGATCAAAAAACATATTCCGGACTTCACCATCAACTACGCCCCTGATTACCGGCAACATATCGCCGACAGCTGGCCCAAAAGTATCGATGATTCCGTGGCCCGCGAAGACTGGAACTGGAAGCCGGAATACGACCTTTCCCGGATGACCGCCGACATGCTCGAGAACCTGGAATAAGTGGCGGTCCGGTCCGGTGAGGACGCTGGCGCCGGGAGGCGGGGATCGTGTGCGCTGCTTTGACATCTGGCGACGGGGGAGCGGCTGCGCCGCTTTGACTTTCGGTGACTGGCGACATCCTACTGTTGCGGTGGACTTATTGCCGGTTTTTCGTTAAATTGCATCTTCAATTTAACGCCGATACCATGCTTCGACCATTGACCCTATTGCCTTTGTTCCTGCTCGCGGCCTTCGTCGTGTTGTCTGCGCCCGCCCCCGCTTTTCGCAGTGGCCAATGGCGGGGCATCCTCCAACGCAACGATGGTCACGACATCGTCTTCAACTTCGAAGTGCTGGACAGTGGCGGCAAACAGGTCATCTATATCCGCAATGCGGGCGAACGCCTGCTGGTCGACGACGTCACCCGTAGCGGCGACTCCATCCTGATCCACCTGCCATTCTACGAGTCCCAACTCCGCGCCCGGGTGACCGCCGATGGCAATCTGGAAGGCGTATGGCTAAGGCATCTTGCATCCGATTGGCAGACCGTTCCCTTCAAAGCCTTCTATGGTGAGGATTATCGTTTTGCCACGGATAACGCAGTCGCCAACAGCAGCCTGGCCGGCCGTTGGGCCGCCATGTTTCGTACATCAGACGGAAAGGATTCCACCTTTCGGGTCGGAGAATTCAAGCAGGATGGCTCACACATCACCGGCACCTTCCTCGATGCAGGCGGCGACCTCCGCTATCTCGAGGGTATCGTCACGGGCGACTCCCTCGAACTTTCCTGTTTCGATGGTACCCACGCCTATTTCTTCACCGCCCGGATCGCAGGGAATGAATTGACCGGCGGCCAATATTACGCCGGTGCTACGGGTCACGAGACCTGGACGGCGGTAAAAGATGAGAATGCGAAACTGGAGGACCAGTTCGCCATGACCCATTGGAAGAAAGACCTGCCCTTCACGTTTACCTTCAAAGACATCGACGGTCACGAAGTATCGCTCTCCGATCCGCGCTTTTCAGGAAAGGTCGTATTGGTGCAGATCATGGGTTCCTGGTGCCCCAACTGTATGGATGAGACCCGCTTCCTCAGCGGTTTTTACGATCAATATAAAAGCAAGGGTGTGGAAGTGGTCGCCCTGGCCTACGAGCGCAGCACCGATTTTGTCCGTTCGCAGACCAGCCTCCGCACTTTTCAGCAGCGCTTCCAGGTCAAATATCCTATGCTCATCACTGGTGTGGCCTTGGGTGACCCGCAACGCGCGGAAAAGTCCCTGCCACAGCTCGAAAGCATCGTCAATTTCCCCACCACCATATTTGTAGGCAAATCGGGCCATATCGAAAAGATCCATACCGGGTTCAGCGGCCCCGGTACCGGCGAACACTATGAACAACAAAAACAGGAGATCTATACCATAGTAAACGACCTGTTGGCTGCGAAGAGCTAAATGACCGTTCCCAGGTATTTTGATTGCTCTATAAAGCCATATTGACGGGAGTCCCGGCTGTTTCCCCGGTTGTCACCCAAGAAGAACCACGACCCCTTCGGCACGCGCAGCGGCCCGAAATGATCCCTGTTCCAGTTCTGCTTAAAGACCGCATATATATCCTCGTCCCGCAGTCCCGGCGGCAGCACATAACGCTCGCAGTTCAGCTTGTCCCGGCTAACCCGCCGGTCCTCCAGTACTACATAAAGGGTATTGGTATACGGCGGGATAGTATAAGCCTGCTTCTCGTCGTACTCGATGGCTACGCTGTCCTCTGCCGGCATCTTAAAGATATGTTGCAAGCGCAGCGATTTGTCGGCATTCTGGCCGTTCACGAACAATACGCCGGCCTTTATCTCCAACAGGTCGCCGGGCAGGCCGCACAATCGATGAGTGAGAATCGTCATTCCTCCCGGTGGCACTACGGCGCGGTAGCTTACCAGGTCGAAGCGCCTTGGTTTTTTGAGTTTGGTGATACAAATGAATTTTCCCGGTCTGATCGTCGGCTCGTTGGCTGACCCGCGCACCCTGAGTATCCGAAAGGCATGCGTAAGCCTTCCGATGATCCAAAGCGCTATGACGGCGCCGGATACGACAGCTGCGATGATAAAAATTTTCAATTCCTACGGCTTTTATAAAACGGGTTCTGGCGGGCACCAAAATACATACATTTTTAAGGGAACTATCCACCAATTTCGCACAATCCAAAATTTCGGCTGGGGCCGGAGAGCCTGGATTTTTGTAAATTGCACCCATGCAGCAGTACCTTGATCTCCTACAACATATCCTTGACAAGGGCGCCCGTAAAACGGACCGCACCGGGACCGGCACCCTTAGTTGCTTCGGGTACCAGCTTAGATTCGACCTGGCAAAGGGCTTTCCGCTGGTGACGACGAAGAGGGTGCATCTCAGGAGTATCATTTATGAACTGCTTTGGTTTCTGCGGGGGGAGACGAATGTTGGGTATCTGCATGAGCATGGTGTCAGCATCTGGGACGAATGGGCGGATGCTCAGGGTGAGCTTGGACCTGTATACGGCAAACAATGGCGAAGTTGGGAAGGTGCCGGCGGCAGGACCATCGACCAGATCACCCAGGTCATCGATCAGATAAAAAAGACCCCCGACAGTCGCCGCCTTATCGTCAGCGCCTGGAACGTGGCCGATCTGCCCGATATGGCCCTCATGCCCTGTCATGCGCTTTTTCAGTTTTATGTCGCACCCGATGTGGACGGCACGCAAAGACTCAGCTGCCAGTTGTATCAGCGAAGCGCGGACTCTTTCCTGGGAGTGCCATTCAACATCGCTTCCTATGCCCTGCTGACCCTTATGGTCGCCCAGGTCTGCGGTCTCGAACCCGGCGAGTTCATCCACACTTTCGGGGACGTCCACCTCTACAGCAACCACCTGGAACAGGCGCAGCTGCAACTTAGCCGTACTCCCTTCCCCCTTCCGGTCATGACACTCAACCCCGCTATAAAAGACATTTTTGGATTTAAATTTGAAGACTTTGCCCTGGAGAATTACCAGTCTCACCCTGCGATAAAAGCGCCGGTCGCCGTTTAAGCTTTTAACCATGATCATAAGCCTCATCGTCGCCGCCAGCACCAATAATGCTATCGGCAAGGACAACAAATTACTCTGGCACCTGCCCAATGACATGAAGTTCTTCAAGAACACGACCTGGGGCATGCCTGTAGTCATGGGCCGAAAAACATTCGAAGCCCTGGCAGGCGAGCCGCTCCCCGGCCGGTTCAACTTCGTGGTGACCCGTCAACCGGACTGGCGTCCGGGGCGTGATAGTGTGCGGGTGGCGGCGGATCTTTCGGCGGCGCTGGAGCTGGCAAAGGAAACCGACTGCAAAGAGACCTTTGTCATTGGCGGCGGCGAGATCTATGCCGAGGCCATGCCGCTCGCGGACAGGATCTATATGACGCGTGTCCATGCCGTGCTCGATGGCGATACATTTTTCCCGGTTATCGATGAAAAGCACTGGAGAATGGTGAGCGAACTCGCTTTTCCCGCCGACGAAAAACATGCCTACGCGTATAGCTTTCAACTTTGGCAACGAAAAAAATGAGCCGGATATACTCTCCCCTCCGGCTTGCCGGTAAATACCTCCACTACTATTTTACGGCTGCCAACGGCAAGGGACATGGTATCCACTCGCCGTTTGTTTTTGACTTTGTCGTTTCTGTTTTGAATGACCGTGGGTCGTATCCAGAGTTTGCGCGGGTAGAGGAGCTGCGGCGGCGGTTGCTTCAAGACCAGACCTTATTGACGATCGAGGATATGGGGGCGGGTTCGGCCTATGCCGCCAGGCGTACTCTTTCCGTTGCGGCTATCGCCCGCCATGCCGCCAAGCCGCCGCGTCTGGGGCAACTGCTCTTTCGCATCGCACAACATTATAAGCCCGCGACCGTGGTGGAGTTGGGTACTTCGCTTGGATTGTCCGCGGCGTACCTGGCTTCAGGTGCTGCGGAAGGTCGTGTCATTACCCTGGAAGGCGCGCCTGCCGTGGCGGAAGCGGCCGCCCGCAATCTCCGCTCAATGGGACCCCTCGATATCACGGTGGTCACGGGACCTTTCGACGAGACGCTGTTGCCGCTGCTGGGTCGGCTTCCGCCTGTGGATCTGGCGTTTGTGGATGGCAATCACCGGTGCGAACCCACGCTGCGCTATTTTGATGTGTTACTCCGGCATTCAGCGCGGTCTGCTGCCCTCATCTTCGACGATATCCACTGGAGTGAGGACATGGAAGCCGCGTGGGCGACGATCAAAAATGACCCTCGCGTATACCTGACGATCGACCTTTTCTTTATCGGCATTGTTTTCCTCCGGGAAGAGTTCAAGGTAAAACAGGATTTTACTATCCGGTATTGAAGTTCGATGCCAAAATCGGCGCTGCAGAAACTGATCACCGAAATAAAGAGCCTGTAACCCATTTTACGTTAATTTTGCGCGGATCGTGTCATCGCAGTTACCTATAGAACTCCTCGTCTCGCTCGAAGGCCTACCCGGCTACGATGCCGACGCCTTCAATGCCATCCATGCCTCAGGCAGACAGGTGACTTCTATCCGCATCAACCCGGCCAAACCACTGGCCACCTTGCCGGAAGGCGCGATACCCATACCCTGGTCCACCCAAGGCTACTATTTGCCCCAACGTCCCTCTTTCACTTTCGACCCGCTCTTTCACGCCGGGACCTATTACGTGCAGGAAGCCTCGAGCATGTTCCTCGAACAGGCCATTCGACAGACCGTAGACCTCAACAGCCGCCTGCGCGTCCTCGACCTATGCGGCGCACCAGGCGGAAAAACGACCCTGATACAGTCCTTGTTATCGCCGGAAAGCCTGCTGGTGAGCAACGAAACGATCCGCAACCGCGTCAATGTGCTCCGGGAAAATATCATCAAATGGGGCTCGCCCAATACCGTCGTCACCAGTAACGATCCACGCGACTTCGCAAGCCTGGAGAATTATTTCGATTGCATCGTCGTTGACGCGCCCTGTAGCGGCAGCGGCCTCTTCCGGCGTGACCCCGAAGCCATCGCCGAATGGAGCCCCGCCAATGTCCAACTGTGCACTCAGCGACAGCAGCGCATTCTCGCCGACTGCTGGCCTGCGCTCCGCCAGGATGGCGTCCTCATCTACTCCACCTGTTCCTATTCCCGCGAGGAGGATGAGCATATTCTTGAATGGCTTACCGCCAACCTCGAAGCCGAGACCTGCCGGTTAGAACTGCGGCCGGAATGGAACATAGTAGAGACAAAAACGGACAACGAAGCCTGGGGTTATCGTTTTTATCCCGACCGTTTGGAAGGTGAGGGGTTCTTTATAGCTTGCCTCCGCAAAAAAGATGGTGGCACCTTCACTCCTCCGCGAAAGCTGAACGCTCCCGAACGCCCTTCCAAAAAAGATCAGGAGACCCTGTTCCACTGGTTGCGACCGGATGCTCCGCTTTTCTTTTTCCGCCATCAGGAGGCGGTACATGCGCTTCCCCAATCCCTGGCGGCCGAACTGCCCGTCCTCCAGTCTGCCTGCTACCTGAAAAAAGCCGGTGTGACACTGGGACTACCCTCGGCAAAGGAATTCATTCCCGAACACGACCTGGCCATGAGCACGATCATCCATCCGGACGTGCCGGCTATTGCGTTGAGTCGCGAAGAATCCCTGCGCTATCTCCGGAAGGAAGATCTTCACCCCGATACCGCGCTCCGCGGCTGGTCCCTGGTGCAATTCGCGGGGCATAATCTCGGCTGGATAAAAGTCCTTCCGAACCGGTCCAACAACTATTACCCCAAAGAATGGCGCATCCTCAAAAGAGAGCCATAAAATTTGTATACTTGCGCTTGAACTTGATAAAAAAATAAGTCTATGCGATCATCGACGGCCCTTCTTATACTGATCAGCTGTTTTTTTGCAAAGTTTGCCCGATCCCAATCCAATGAACTCCTTATCCAGGGCCAGACAGGAGGCCTATACCTGGAACACACCGTCGTCTCAAAAGAGAACTGGTATAGCGTCGGCAGGATGTACAATATCGATCCGAAAGCGCTCGCACCGTTCAATCATTCGGCCCTCACCCAGCCGTTAATGATTGGTCAGTTGTTGCAGATACCGCTTACCGCTGTGAACTTTTCACAAACCGGGCAAAAGGCGCCGGGAGAGACCCTGGTTCCGGTCATCCATATCACCCAGGATAAAGAATGGTTGTATCGCGTCAGCGTGAACCACAATAAGGTCCCTGTCGCCAGTCTCGAAAAATGGAACAACACCACACCAGAGCAGGTCCATGCCGGGATGCACCTCATCGTCGGCTATCTGAAGGTAAGAACTTCACAGTCCGCCCTGGCTAAGATGCCCGCTATGCCAACGGTGGCATCTGCGGCGCCATCCACAGCGACCCCGGCTACTGCATCCGCAACGCCGCCAATCGCCAAACCGTCGCCAACACTCCCTGCTTCAACCGTCGATAGCGATTCCCCCACATCAAAGCCCGCGGTCGCCAGCCTGCCGACTTCGACCCCGGCGACGACAACGACCCCAACCTCCGTGACAACACTGCCGGCGACTTCCAGGGCCCCTGCCACCGCGACCACCCCAGCCGTCTCCGCGCCGCCGGTCTCCACACCGCCCGCTTCCGCGTCGCCCGCTCCGCATTTTAATGGCGGGGCTTTCCGTGCAGACTTCAATGACGGCGGTCACTCGGCCACCGGCCCGGCGGGCGTATTCAAAAGCACCAGTGGCTGGCAAGATGGAAAATATTATGCGTTGATGAACAATGCCGCCGTAGGCGCCATCGTCAAGGTCACCGACCCTGCATCCGGTAAATCCGTTTATGCAAAGGTCCTGGGAACGCTGCCGGACATGAAGGAAAGTGCCGGTCTCACCATCCGCATCAGCAATGCGGCCGCGGCAGAGCTTGGACAAGGAGAAAGCCGGTTCAACGCGCAGGTCAACTATTAGCAGGGAAGCGATATCCCCGCAGGAAATCCCCGACCGCCATCTTTTTCTTCCCTTCGAGTTGCAGCTCGGTCACCCGAATAAAACCATCTGGTGTGGCAAAACGCAACCAGGTTTTGCCATCGGTATCATGGGCGCCGGGGGCATGTGTGGTCCCGGGCGTTGGCAGCGGGCTGGCGGGGGGCGGTTCGTTCACTGGAAGTTTTGCCGCGGGCAGGTCGGCCGCTGCGCCCACCGGGCGCATCTCTTTCTCCGACCGGAA
>Ga0302309_10001476_pt1 | contig 21402 bp, 25 predicted proteins | sample III_Palsa_N1_1_FD_200453 | JGI IMG/M metagenome (GOLD analysis project Ga0302309, IMG submission 200453) | Peat permafrost microbial communities from Stordalen Mire near Abisko, Sweden - III_Palsa_N1_1 | ecosystem: Environmental > Terrestrial > Soil > Palsa > Peat permafrost | place: Sweden... | reverse complement strand
GGGGCTTTAAGCTTAGTTACATCAAACATTATATCTATAAATTAAATCTTATCTTATTTGCCTTCTCTTTTTTCTACACTATGCAATGCTGCGGGGCGCATTTCATAATGCAGAAAAGCTAATCTGCGAACCACCCTATATTACCACGGTCAAAGGTAAACATGGCTATTATAGCAATAATGCCTGCCAAAAATACAAGCGCGTTTATTTTGTACAGTCGTCCCTTTTTCCAAGACCACATTATAAATAGTAATCCATAAAGAAATTCAGATAATACAATAAATAATAATATATATACCAAGCTATGGTGCATATTAAAACCAAGGGACTTAGGGTCTGCATAGCCATAAGTAGGAGCATGTCCCAGCTTTAGCATTGCCCTCAGCACAAAAGAGTAAAAGGCTATTATAAACAACCAGGGAAAATAACAGAGTACGGTGTGAATGTATTTTAACAACTTCATTAGTTTAATGTTTTATCTACCCCTTTTACCTACTCGTAACCTACCAGCTAGTAATATAAATTTAAAGATAGCACAAACAAGCCTACGCCTCCAAAATCAGCGCCAATTTAACAGTATAAAAAGGCGCAACTTATGATAAGCAACCTATGTTTTTGGCAGGCATTATTTGAGGAAGATAGTAAACGAGTGGATGAACTAATATTAACCTGCTCTAAATCAAAGCTAAAGCTTGAGGAAGAATTTCAGCAGGCTATTACTGATAATGCCAATTGGCACAAACTACCTCCTTCTCTGGATAAACAACTCTGTAAAAATAAGAAGCAGCAGGCCTTCATCCATGAAGTTATAGAATCTTTACAAAATATGCAAGCAATAGTAAAAAAAATAGAGGTAGCCTATGCGCAGCACAGCGGCAGGGCAGAACTGGGGTACGAGCAGGAGATAGAAAAACTAAAGGCGTGGAAGCAAGAGCGGGAAGAGGAGTTGAAGTTCGAGATACTATGCCTAAAGCTGCAACTAAAAGCTATGGACGACGCTTATGCCGAAGTGCGCAACCGCGAAGAGCATTATTTTAACCTGTATATACAACTAAAACATAACCATAACCTATGACCAACCCAGACCAACTAGCAGTAGAAACCTTAAAACAACACGACCCCTTTTACCAGAAGCTGGAAACCCTCTCGTTCCGGTTCGACCAGGAGCTTGCACAGCCCGACCCTGTAATTAGTATAGACGGCGCTACCATTAGCAGCAGGCGTTATATTACTGCCATAACGGGGCACAGCAAGGCGGGCAAAACAGGGGCGGTAACGGCCATAATAGCGGGCACGCTGGCCAAGCAGGGCGATATAGTAGAAACGCTGGGCCTGCAAATAAAACCCAACAAAGACGGCCTGTTAACACTTCACCTGGATACGGAGCAATCGCAGTACAACCACCACAAGGCTATACGCAACGCCTTTGCAAGGGCGCACAGGGCTACTGCGCCAGAGTGGTTTAAATCGTACCTATTGCGGGAATTAAGCGTAAAAGAAAAGAAACAGGCCATACAACTACTATTGCAACTGCACAATGCAGAGTTTGGCGGTGTGCATATAGTACTAATAGACGGCGTGGGCGACCTGGTGCAAAGCGTAAACGACGAGCAGGAGTGCAACGAGCTGGTGCACTTTTTGGAGCAACTGGCCATAAGATACAACTGCCCGGTAGTAACCATACTGCACCTAAACCCCGGCAGCAGCGTAAAAAGCCGCGGCCACCTGGGCAGCCAAATGGAGCGCAAATGCGAGTCTATGCTAACGATACTAAAAGACCCGGACACGGAAATATCTGTACTAGAGGGCAAGTTGCTACGCAACGCAGGGGGCATACCCGCCATACAGTTTAAGTACGACGCCGACAAGGGCTACCATGTGATGTGCGGGGTGGTGAGTAAAGAGGCCAGAATGGACAGGAAAGAAAGAGATTACAGACACTATGCAGAGCTGTTCTTTGCTACGGGCCCGCTAAAGCCCGTTGACTTAATAGAGAAGATAAAAATAGCCTACAGCGTAAGCGACAGGCAGGCGCACAATAAACGTAAGGAGATGATGGAGTTGAAGATTATTGAACAAGCCGACAATGAAACCTACAAACTTGTAGATGCAGACGACTATGTTCCATTCTAACTGTAAATGTAATTTTCTCTGGCAATTTCTGACTGCACATGTAACTGCAATGCAATGCAATCCACTATATGTGGATTGCATATTGCAGTACAGTGTGCATTGCAATACATACATAAAAACAAAATACTGCATACCTTTTTATGCAGTATGCAATACTTTGGGAAAGTATTTCATTACTGCATAAAAGCCGAGGCATAAAAAGGGAAAGGCATTTAGGGGGAAGGGGTAAATTATAACTCTTCTTTTTTTATCTTTCTTACATCAACTATATGCTTATTAATTTTTTGTTTTACTAAATCTCCATCAGGCGAGAAGTAACCTGTAAAAATAACCACTGTTGTAAATTTTTTAGGTTCATAATAATATTCAGTCTGATCAAACAGTATAGAATCTACTATATCTTTATGGTAATAAAAAACTTCTTTGCTTTGTTCAACCATAATATCTATACCGTTAGTGTTTTTTCTATGGTAAGACGACATAATAGAATCGGGTATTATGCTACTGCCAGTATATTCCATTTTTTTAGTATAATTTCTGGTATACAAATCACCATAAAGTATGCCTCTTACAGACTTTACCCTACCGAGGGAATCCAGTTTATAAATAGTAGTATCGGGTTTATTGCCGTATTTTTCATCCAGCTTGGTAATCTGCATTAAATTATCCAGCGAGTCTTTGTATGTGTAGTCAATGTTCCAATTGTAACATGAAGTTACTTCCTGATGTTTAATTCTGCCCACACTATCGTAGGTATAAGTATCTCCCGGAGGGCCCGTCATAAAGCCTCTAAAAGAAATAGCATCGGGTTTTTCTATAAATACCCAACTAGCTATAAAAATTCTATTTAATGTATCGTCCCAATTGGGGCAATCATTACATACTAGTCCAAGTGTGTCGTTTTTGGCTATAAATTTTAAGGGGTCTAAAATAGGAAAACGGTAATTAATAGTAACTAACTTTAGATTCTGTTCATTTACCTTAATAGTAGGCTGGGGCTTAGTACAGGCGGTAAACAGTACTACAAAAACCCAAAGCCAAAGTATTTTTTTCATATACCGTAATACATTAGTACTAAAATACGCTAAAATTTGCTGTTTAGTATAACGCAAGCCTTCTTTCTGCATTATGAAATGCAGCCCCCTGCATTGCATAGTGTAGAAAAATTGGGATTTCTTTTGTAAATTTAAACTATGGCGCTATCAATTAAACAAAAGCTTCACAACCTTATAGAAAAGATTGATAATGAATCTCTTTTAAACCAGGTGTACGAGCTTCTTTATAAGAAGAACGCTGCCCCCGAAGGCAGCCTGTGGAGCAAGCTAACCGCAGAGCAGCAACAAGAGGTGTTGGCCAGCCTGGAGGAAAGCGAAAATCCCGATAATTTAATCCCTAACGAGGAGGTAAAGAAAAACCATAAGAAATGGCTCTGAAGATTTTTTGGACAAAAAGAGCGTCCAAAAGTTTTGATGACATTTTAGCCTACCTGGAAGAGGAGTTCGGCGAGGCAGCCACTAAAGCCTTTGCCATAAAAGTACACAGCTTTGTAGACATCCTGCAAGATTTCCCGGAACTTGGCGTTATGCAAGACCAACAAAAAAAGATAAGAGGTTTTGCGGTAGTAAAACAATGTACTATTTACTATCGGGTTCATCAGGATTATATAAAAATATTATACTTATTTGACAACAGGCAAAAGCCACAGAAAAAATAATACTCTTGCAAATTTACCCCCGCCTTCTTTCTGCATTATGAAATGCAGCCCCTGCATTGCATAGTGTAGAAAACAGAAGGCTTTACTACTAATATCCCCCTCCTGGTGTCAGGAGAGGCAGGGGGTGGTTTTTACTGCGCCACGCAAAATTTAGAGCTGTAAATTACCGCTCCGCTATTATCTGTTACCGTATAAAAATACATACCGTTAGAAATGTTATCTAACCCAACCGTAAGCATACCAGAGGCTGCTTGCACAGTCTTCACCGGCTTTCCGGTTAGGTCTGCTATGCTTAGTTGCGCCGCATTGGCGGGCAGGTTACTAATGTTTATACTATTGGTAGCCGGGTTTGGGTACAGCGTAATGCCCGTGGCGTTGGTGTAAGAGGGTGCAATGCCGGTTGCGCTGGCAGTAGTAAAGTCAAGAAAATCTACTGTAAAAGTAGTTCCTATAGTGCCGCCGCTGCCTCCGTACAAGCCTGCCGCGCTGGAAGCCATAGCTATAGATGCCGAGTCTATGGTATAATTACCGCCGGTGTTGGTATAGGTAATTGGCACAGTAAACAGGGCGTAGTCGCCGTCCACATTTTGCGTTATAAAAATCTGTCCTATGCCTACCTGTGTAAGGGTACCAGGGTATATTGATTTGGAGTAGATAGTAACCTGCACCGTTGCGCTATCGGGCAGGGCTGTTGCGCCTTGCATAAAGGTATAGTAGCCCGTAAGTGCAGTTACAGAGTCGTTATTTAGGCCCACGTATTTTTGTACAGAATTTGCCCCGCCAAAAGCCACCGTTCCCGCTTGCAGAGAAAAATTGGGTTCAGAGGTTACCATTTGCGCTGCATAAGTACTGCGGTAGCCCGGCGTAAACCGCAGCACATTGCCTGTATTTCCGCCATAGTCGCTGGATGTCCAGTCTATAAGGTCTATATAGGCGCCGTCTAGCCCTTCGTAACTTGTCCATTGTTCAAAACTATAGTTGGGTATATTTACCTGCGCCGTCAGGGTAAAAGATACAGCCAATAAAGCGAATAGCGGTATAAGTTTTTTCATAGCATTTCTTTTTTTCCTAAGTTAGTAATGTTGTAGATAGGAACAAATTATTTATAAGATAAGCCTTCTTTCTGCATTATGAAATGCAGCCCCCTGCATTGCATAGTGTAGAAAAAGGAAGGCATAAAAAAAAGGGCGTCTCGCAACGCCCCTTTTCTCTATCTATAATCACATTGTGTAACTATGCTTTTGCGGTAGTAATGTTGTCTAGCACAGCCATTACTTCTTTAACGTGTTTTCTGCTGGTTTGTAGCAGAGCCTTTTCGTCGTCGTTCAGTTGCAATTCCAGCACCTTCTCCACTCCGTTTTTGCCCAATATTACGGGTACGCCCAGGTAGCAGTCGTTTATGCCGTACTCGCCGTCCAGCCTTATACAAACCGGCACTATTTTCTTTTGGTCTTTTACTATGGCTTCTACCATTTGGGCGGCAGCCGCTCCCGGCGCATACCAGGCGGATGTTCCCATTAATTTTACCAGTTCTCCGCCGCCGTTTTTGGCGCGTTCTATAATGGCCTCAAGTTTATCTTTAGCAATAAGTTCCGTTACCGGTATACCGCCTACGGTGGTGTATCTTGGCAGCGGCACCATAGTGTCGCCGTGGCCGCCCAGCAACATGCCTTGTATCTCTTTTGGAGAGCAGCCAATTTCGTCGGCTATAAAGGCTCTGTAACGGGCGGTGTCTAATATACCGGCCATGCCTATTACCTTGTTTCTGCTAAATTTGGAAGTAATGTGCGCGCAATACGTCATTACGTCCAATGGGTTAGATACTATGATAAGGATACAGTTTGGAGAGTGTTTTACCACATTCTCGGTTACCGTCTGCACTATGCCGGCGTTGGTAGAAATAAGGTCGTCCCTGGTCATACCCGGTTTGCGAGGCAAGCCCGATGTAACCACAACCACGTCAGAATTGGCCGTTTTAGAGTAATCGTTGGTAACGCCTATGGTTTTAGAGTCGTATTGCGTTATGGGCGCTTTTTGCCATATATCCAGGGCTTTGCCTTCGGCAATGCCTTCTTTTATATCCAGTAATACTATTTCGTTTGCAATTTCGCGGTAAGCCAGCACATCAGCACAGGTGGCCCCTACATTTCCTGCTCCTATTATTGATACTTTCATTTTAGTTAGTTTCCCTTTAAAGTTTGTTAGATTTGAGAGACGAAATTAACTAAAAAAATAGTATTAGAGCAAATTATTAGCTACTCCTTACGGATTACTAGTACAGTTTTTGTTTTATCGCTAATTTTATAACGTTCGTCTACCCGCCTTCCTACCACCCACACTATAGACCCTGCCGAACACAGCACATATACCTTATCCTTCAGATTTACAGCCACTTTACTATCTATCAAAAAGTCGCTTACCTTCTTTTTTTTGTTCATTCCCAACGGGCAAAACCAGTCGCCATCCTTCCAGCGGCGCAGTTGCAGGGGAAAGATTAACTTGTCGTAGTCCAGGCAGGCCGTGTTGGCCTCCGTGTCCAGCTTAAATTTAGTAATGTCTACACTAGTAATTTTAAGGCGCAGGTTCTTTTCGTGCAGTTCTGTTTGCCCTTCAGCGATATAGGAGCTAACGTATTCCCCCAGACTCTTTGGCGTTAGCGTCAGCCGTTCCCTGTCCTTTGCCAACACGTGGGTAGGAGATTCGATGATCTTGCCCGTAACTTCCGTTGCCACAATGCTTTTCACGTCCGCAAAGCTAAAGTTGCAGTCTATTAACAGTTCGTAGAGCAAGGCAGCCCTGTCAGCCTCTGGTAGCAGGTTTTCTTTTATATAGATGGCTTCTTTATCCTCTTCCCAAACCCTTGTTTTTAGATTATCTATATAGTTTCTAAATACCCTTTCCGCTGCCCCTGTGCGTTGCACGCTGGTTTGTAAGGTATGTTCTATATTGGGATTTAGCGTTTTAAGTAGGGGTACAACCTCGTGCCTTAAATAGTTGCGCTGGTACTTGGTAGATTCGTTAGAACTGTCCTCCCTCCATCCTAACTGATGCTCTGCCATGTATTCTTTTATATCCTCCCTGTCTGCAAACAGTAAGGGGCGCACCAAATGGCCTGTTTTAGCCCGTATGCCGTTCATCCCCGCTATGCCTGTGCCGCGCACTATGTTTAGCAATACGGTCTCTAATACATCACCTGCCTGGTGTGCGGTGGCTATGTAGGCGTAACCTTCCTTTTTCCTCAACTCCTCGAACCACCTGTACCGCAACTGCCTGGCAGCCATTTGTATAGAGATCTTCTCTTTATCTGCAAATACCTGTGTTTCAAATTGTTCTGTATAACAAGGGACTTTGTACTTTTTTGCCAGCTTCTTTACAAAAGCCTCGTCCTCGTCCGATTCTTCTGCCCTTAACCCAAAGTTGCAGTGCGCTATGCCAAAGTTGTAGCCTGCTTTGTGGAACAAATCGCTAAGGGTTACAGAGTCCATACCCCCGCTTACGGTGATGAGAATTTTATCTTCTTTAGAAAAAAGACGGTTGTCCGCTATAAATTGGCAAAACCTTTGCAGCATAAGCGTTAAAGATACCTTTTTTGATTAATTTTACCCAATTGTAGAAAGATGAGGCTGTTTATTAAGAAGTTATTCGTACTGGCGCCTGCGCTGTTCTTCCTGTTGTTTGCAGCCCATGCGCAAAAACAGGTGGAACTGCTGCACGCCAACGAATTGGAAGGAGATGTACTAAACGGTATTAAGGTAAGGAAGCTGAAAGGCGAGGTATCGTTTAAGCACAACGACGCCATTATGCGCTGCGATAGCGCCTATCAATACACCGACCGAAACGCCATTGACGCCTGGGGGCATGTGCGCATTACGCAGGGAGACTCTATTACGCTTACGGGAAATACCCTTAACTATGACGGTAATACCAAAATGGGGGTGGTTAGGGGAAACGTATTGCTGGTTGATAAGAAAACAACTGTTATTACAGACGCCCTCAATTACGACATGGCTAACAAGCTGGCATCGTACAACACGGGTGGCACTATTAAAGATGACAAGAATACCCTTACCAGCCAGAAGGGGTTGTACAGTACCGAGACCAAGATTTTTCACTTTACAGACAATGTAAAAGTAGTAAACCCTACCAAGGGCTTTGTGCTAACGTCCGACACTATGGACTACAACACCACCACTAAGATAGTAACGCTGCACGGCCCTACCAAGATCATTTCGCCAGATGGTGTAGTGTATGCCGACCACGGAGAATACAATACACTACTGGCGGCATCGGACTTTAAGGGCAGGGCAAAGGTAGAAGCAGGGCAGTATACCCTGTTTGGAGACAGAGTATATTACGATGAGAAGAACAAGCACGGCGTTGCGGAAGGCAACGTGCAACTGATTTCGGAGAAAGATAAACTAATAGTAGAGGGAGAACTGGCCTACTACTGGGGCAGTTTAGGTATATCTAAAGTGTTTAACAACGCCGTGCTTAAAAACATTGGCGATAAAGATACCCTCTTTATTTCCGCCGATACGCTCATCTCCCTGGAGAACCTAAAAAACTCTAAGGATAGGAAGCTGTTGGCCTTTAACCATACCAAAATATTTAGGCCAGACTTGCAGGGTATATGCGACTCGCTGGTGTACAACTTTGGCGACTCTACCATTTACTTCTTTACAGACCCTGTGCTGTGGAACAACGCCAACCAAATAGAGGCAGACTCCATAAACATACAAATGGCCAACAAGAAGATTGATAAGATGAACCTGCGACAAAACTCGCTTATTATTTCTACTGATAGTATCGATAACTTTAACCAGGTAAAGGGTAGGGACATGACCGCTTATTTTACCAACAATAAGATCTCCCGCATTAACGTGATAGGCAATGGGGAAAGCATTTACTATGTACTGGACAAGGAAAAGCTAATAGGCCTTAACAGGGCTATATGCAGCGATATTACGGTACGCTTTAAGGAGAATAAGCTGCAAACCATTACCTTTATTAAAAGCCGGAAGCAAGGTTTATACCACCCCACGAGATAAAGGAAGAAGACACAAGGTTGAAAGGCTTTAAGTGGCGTATAAAAGAGAAACCAACCAGGGACGAGGTGCTGCATTTAAAGAAGGAGTTGTAGAAGCGTCGAATTACTGCATTATGAAATGCGTACAGCATTGCGTAGTGTAGTAAAAAGGGAAGACGTTAAGAGAAATGAAAATATTGAAAAAATATCGACTTGGAGTTTTAATAATTATTGCTGGTATTTTATATACCAGTTGCTCGAGCAAAAAGCTTTTTTTGAAGGGTGTCTATGACTGTAATTATCCTAAAGGGGTTTGGGGATGCAGTTACCTATTTGATAAAGGAAAATTTTATATGTATGATGGAGGTTGCACTCACGATGGAATTGGAAGTGGTAACTATAAAATCAAGAGAAATAAAATCATTTTAGTTTATAATAAATATTTTTCTGAAGATGGTGCAGAAAAAGGAATAACAGATACTATTACATATACTTTTAACAGTTCTTCTAAGGTATATACTATACCTCTACTTAATCTTACTGAGGATGATTCAACAACTTTCTTTAAATTTTATACAGAGGCAGAAGCTGATGCAAAAAAGAGATACGAAAGTAAATTGAGAAAAAAGAATAAGTTTAAATAATCTTTAACTGTGGTTAATACCATATTGCTTTTTCTGCACTATGCAATGCAGGGGGCTGCATTTCATAATGCAGAAAGATGCGTGTTTTATTATCTATAGTAAAGTCATTTTAATTTACTAAAGTATTACTTATATTCACACAAGGAAGCTGTGAATTGCAGCTACAAGGTATATGGTAACCTTTAATCTAATTTTTAGGTCGGTATTTTTCTTCTTCTGTATATGGACGCTTGTTTGGGTGTTGGGGACGTTTACAGAGAAAAAACTAATTCACCAGATTGATAAGGGGTATACCAGGGTAATTATCTTTTTGGGCATAATTCATATAGTAACTTTACTACTCTACTGTTTTGACGTGGGTTGGGACGCTAACGGATTGCAACTAGACCTAAAGACCACAAGCCAAATTACCGGCAAATATTGGTTCGCATTCTGGATTTACCCTTTTACCTATTTTTTCTTAACACAACTACTTTGGTTCAAAAAAATGAGGCTGTCAAAAATATACCGCATAGCCTTGGCAGTCTGTATTTTGATCGTCCTTAATTTGCACTATTTGTTTATAAATCGCATTCCCGCGCCTGGGGAGGAACAGGGTATTTACATTTAACAAGGCCGCCTTTCTGCATTATGAAATGCGCCAGGCATTGCATAGTGTAGAAAAAGGGTATTATTAGCTAACTTAAAACTCACAAATAAATGAAAAAAATTAAACTTTTGGCAGCTGCCTTGTTTTTAATAAACAGCGTTTCTTTTGCGCAGTTTGTAACAGGCAGTTTTGTAATAGTAAGGGTATACGAAATAACCTCCTCTATGGGCAGCCCTTACATTATTATTTCTTACGGAGACGGCAGAACGGAGGTTATAGATATGGAACCCTCTATTAGAAAAAACCAGGAGAAGAACCTTGATATTATTAACGGTGTATTAACCAAAATAAAGAAAGCCGGATATACCATTACAACCTCTAACGCCGGCGTAATGGGCCCCAATAGCGAATACATGATAAGCGCTTACGTATTCGCAAAAAAAGAGAGCGACTAGCACAGGCCTTTTTATGCAGTATGCAATGCAGGGGGCTGCATTTCATAATGCAGAAAGAAGGTGTGTTAATAATAAATGTATTTGTAAATATATTCACGCACTCGCTCGCGTCTTCGCGAGTAAGAATTAAGCATAGCAATCACTCGCCAGGAGTCGAGCGATTGCATTTTGTGGTATCTCAACCATCACCCCTAAATGCTTTTACCTTTTTACGCGTCGGCTTTTATGAAGTAATGAACTACTTTCCCAAAGTAGTGCATACTGCATAAATAGCTATGCAGTAATTTATTTTTATGTACTTACTGTAGTGCATTGTGTACTGCAATATGCAATCCACATATAGTGTATTGCATTGCATTGCAGTTACACATGCAGTCCAATAGAAATATAGAAAATTGCATGTACAGTAAAATGTATAATTATTTATATACAACGTTGTACTGTACCTACAGTAAAAAAAGCATTTAGGGATGTTGATGCGTAGGTATACACAGGTATAGCCCTTTTCTGCATTATGAAATGCAGCCCCCTGCATTGCATAGTGTAGAAAAATAGGCTGGCTTTTTTCTTTAAACTCTAAAGTTTAACCTTTAAACTTATTTTACTGCAACAACCCCTGCCAAACCTTGTAGTTTGCAGGGAAGCTTAGCGCTGGCGCTTCTTTAAAAATACCATACATACACGACCCGCTTCCGCTCATGCTGGCGTAAAGCGCCCCGGCCTCGTACAGCTGTTGTTTTATGCCAGGCAGGGCAGGGTGGTTTTTAAATACGCTCTCCTCAAAATCGTTTACCAATACCCCCTTCCAATTAGTTATATCCTGTTCCAAAATTTCTTTTAGGGGAATGGCAGGCTGTTTGGGCGTTACCCCTGCATAGGCCTCTTTGGTGCTTACCTCTATGGCGGGGTATACCATCGTTATACAATACCCCTTCAGGCTCAAATTAAGCCCCTCAAATTCATTTCCCCTGCCGTAGGCTAGCGTAGGCTTATTTTTAATAAAGAAGGCGCAGTCGCTTCCTATGGGCCTCACAAGGGCCTCCATATCAGCGTCAGAAAGTCCAAGTCCAAACTTCCTATTTAGGGCCTTAAGGGTAAAGGCCGCATCGGCAGAGCCGCCTCCAAGCCCCGCCCCAATGGGTATATTTTTGTGCAGGTGTATATGTACGGAAGGGATATCAAAATGCTCTTTTACAGCCGCATATACATTTATGCATAGGTTAGAATTGGCGTCTCCGGGTATGTGTATCCCCGTAGAGGTAAACCGAAAGGCAGGCTCCTCTATCACTTCCAATGCATCCAGCCAGTTAACCGGGTAAAAGCAGGTTTGCAAATTATGGAACCCGTCTGTTCTTTTGTCAATTATATATAAACCAATATTTATTTTAGCATTGGGGTATAAAATCATACTCAATTATATAGAAAATCATATTCAACTGTAAATATATAGCTACAATTTACCTTAATTTATAAATTAGTATAAATAGGAAGAAATGTATCAAAAACTGCTTAAACCTCTTTTGGATAAATTGCTTGCTACGTTGTTGTTGGTAGTTTTGTTTCCTGTTTTGGCGGTTATTACATTGTTTTTGCTTGTTTTTAACAATGCGAAGATATTCTTTATACAGCAAAGGCCTGGTTTACAGGGGAAACCATTTGAGTTATTAAAATTCAGAACTATGGCGGAACTGCTTAACGAAGAGGGGGAACTGTTGCCCGATAATTTACGGATTTCGGGTTTTGGACGTTTTTTGCGCAGAACGTCCCTGGATGAACTGCCGCAACTTATTAACGTATTAAAAGGAGATATGAGCTTTGTTGGCCCCCGCCCGTTGCTTATGGAATATTTACCTTTGTATTCGGGTACACAGGCCCAAAGGCACAACGTAAGGCCGGGCATTACCGGACTGGCGCAAATAAAGGGTAGAAACTTACTAAGTTGGGACGAAAAATTTAGGTACGATTTGGATTACGTTCAGAATATTTCTTTTATGCTTGACCTTAAAATTATTTTACTCACTTTTGTTAGCGTTATAATAGGCCGGGGAGTAGACCAGGCGAAGGGTATTACAATGGAGAAATTTAAACTTGAATAGATGTTGATATATGGAGCAGGCGGACACGCCAAAGTAGTATTAGATTGCATAAGGGGTATGGGAAAAAACGTATCGCTGATATTTGACGACAGCAGCGGGGTTAAGGAGCTGAAAGGCATTCCGGTGGTAAACTACGACCCTGATTTGAGCGAGAGGGAGGAGCTGGTTATAGCCATAGGAGATAATGCAGAACGCAAGCAGATTGCTGAAAAAGTAACCCACAGGTTTGGAGAGGCCATACACAGTTCGGCAAAACTTTCTCACTACTCCTTTTTAGACGAAGGAACGGTAGTAATGCCTAATGTAATAGTAAACGCCGATGCAGTGGTGGGTAAACACTGCGTCCTCAATTCTGCCTGTGTTATAGAGCACGACTGCGTGGTAGAAGATTTTGTACACATAGCCCCTAATGCCGTGTTAGGTGGGGGTGTAAAGGTGGGAGAAGGTTCGCTGATAGGTTTAGGAGCTATGGTATTGCCTTTTGTTAGCATAGGCAAATGGTGCATAGTAGGGGCTGGGGCGGTTGTAACTACAGATGTGCCAGACTTTACAGTAGTAGCTGGCGTGCCTGCCTACCCCCTTAACAGAATGGGAGCGTAACTATGAAGCAACGGATATGGCTTTCTCCGCCACACCTTAGTGGTAATGAACTTAGCTACATCCGGGAAGCTTTTAGTAGTAACTACGTTACCAGTGTCGGAGAAAATATAGACCGTTTCGAGAAAGCAATCTGCGACTATACCAATACGTCTTACGCGGTTGCCCTTAGCTGCGGAACTGCTGCAATTCACCTGGCGTTAATTGCTGCAGATGTGCAGCAGGGCGACGAAGTACTCTGCTCTGCCTTTACATTTGTTGCTTCAGCAAATCCTATTCTGTACCTTAAAGCTGTTCCGGTGTTTGTGGAGAGCGAACCACAGACCTGGAACATGTCTCCCGAATTTCTGGAAGAAGCCATTAAAGACAGGATTAAGAAAGGCAAAACTCCCAAAGCGATAGTAGTTGCGCACCTCTATGGGCAGCCTGCCAAGATTGACCAGATATGCGCTATAGCTGATAAATATTCCGTTACAGTAATTGAGGACGCAGCAGAGTCCTTAGGCAGTTGGTACAAAGGTAAGCACACAGGTACTTTTGGCAAAGCGGGCATTTTTTCATTTAATGGTAACAAGATCATTACCACCTCTGGCGGGGGGGCCTTAATAACGAATGACAAAGCAATAGCCGACCAGGCGCGGTTTTTGGCTGCGCAGGCCAGAGACATTGCCCCTTACTACTTGCACTCTCAACTGGGTTACAACTACCGCATGAGTAACATTTTGGCAGGCGTAGGGCTTGGGCAGATGGAGGCGCTACCGGAACGCATAGCCAAACGAAGAAGTAATTTTGAGTATTATAAGAATGCCTTTAAAGATGTGGAAGGCATATCACTGCCCTGCGAGCTACAGGATAGTTGCAGCAACCGCTGGCTGACATGTATACTATTAGGCGATGATATTGATATTTTACCCTCTGGTATTATAGAAGCTCTGGAAGAAGAACAAATAGAAGCAAGGCGTTTGTGGAAACCCATGCAGGAACAACCACTGTTTAAAGATTATCCCTACTATGGCGATGGGCTATCTGAACGTCTCTTTCAGTCAGGTTTATGCCTGCCTTCCGGCTCTCAGCTTACAGAGGCAGATTTGCAGCGCATAGCACAACTTATTATAAACTTAGTGAATTAGCTTTTGGTGCAAGGCGGACGTTTTTTAACGTGTGTGCCATGTACGCCGTGCTTACGGGGGCTGTCGCAACTGGTCATAACCACAAATGCAAACAGCAAAGGGATAATAAAAATAATCTTTTTCATGTTAGTTATTAGTTTCGTTTCCTATTCTTACGCAATAGTATCCAATAGGTTTCGCTAACTTTTCAACACGTTATATACACCCACGAAAACGCTTTACTGCATTATGAAATGCGTCCCACCGCATTGCATAGCGCTAAAAAAATCTGTACATAGTAGTTTATTTAACTAAATCAACAAAAAAATGGTTATATTTAGTAAGCAAACAAGATAGGTATGGATATTCAGTCAGAAAAACTTAAAGTCATAGAAATACTTTTAAAAACTCAGGACGAGGTCATTATTGACCAGGTTAAAGCCATACTACAAGACGACAATCAAGACCATTGGGATGAACTTCCCGCGCATGTTAAAAAGGCCATAGAAAGATCGGAAGAACAGCTGGCAAAAGGCGAAGTAAAGCCACATGACGAAGTGATGGCGGACTTCAAAAAGAAGTTCCTGAAATAATATGCCCTTTACCATTTTTTGGACTACCGAAGCGTAGCAGAGCTACCGGGCTATCCTAGACTACTTAAATGAAAAATGGACAGAACGGGAGATTAAGAATTTCATAAAAAGGACAGATGATGTGCTGGCATTCATCAAAGAAAACCCTTCCATTTATCAACGAGTAAAACCGCATACATTTAAAGCAGTTTTAAGCAGACAGGTTACGCTTTATTACAAGCTAGATGAATCAGTAGTTACCCTACACTATTTCTGGGACACAAGGCAGGATCCTGACAAACTTAACTTTTAATAATCATAGCGCTTTCTTCACTGAACTATGAAATGCGTGCAGCATTGCATAGTGCAGTAAAAAGGGGTGACTGTTATAGTAATCAACTTTTTTGTTATATTAGTATATGCAAAAAGATGAATTAAAGATAGAGATCCAAAAAATTATAGATCAGATTCCAGAAGATATGCTTGGGGAGATTTATAAAATTCTTAAAGAAATTGCGGATAAATCCCCAGATTCCGTTAAGCTATCTCATAACCTCAATAAAATCCTTAACGATGATAAGGACTTGCTTAAAAGGCTTGCTCAATGATTACAGTTGAAGAAGCTATTGCAATACATCAACTACTTATAGAAAGATTTGGATTAACGCTAACCTTGTAAAGGTATAGCTTGCTTTACTGCATTATGAAATGCAAGTAGCATTGCATAATGTAGTAAAAAAGGGACATCTTAAAAACGCCCCTTTTTAAATCTTTTATAAAACTGGCAACTACTGCGCCACGCAAAATTTAGAGCTGTAAATTACCGCCCCATTATTGTCTGTTACGGTATAGAAATACATACCGGCGGTAACATTGTCTAAACTAATAGTAAGCAGAGAAGAAGTTGTTTGGGCTGTCTTAACAGGCTTTCCGGCAATATCCGCAATGCTGATTTGCGTTGCATTGGCTGGCAGGTTGCTAATGTTTATAACATTGGTTGCCGGGTTAGGGTATAGGTTAATTCCCGAAGCGTTGGCGTACGAGGGGGTAATACCTGTAGTAATGCTGGAGGGAATACGACTTATGTTTATACTATCCGCAGGCCCGCAAACGGCGCCGCTGTAGTGTAAAATGGTAATAAGGTAAGGATAAGTAGTGGTAGAAACCGTAGGCGATATTGTTATCTGTGTCGAAAACGAGGCGTTCTGTGTAAGGTAAGGCTGTTTAAAGGCGTTTAGAATAAGGGTATCGTTGGCAATTGCTGTTGTAGCATCAAAAGCGCTGTCGGCAGATAAGTAATTGTAAACAATAAGGCTGTCCATAAACAAAGTGTCTATCCCCGCATTCTGGATGCCTAAATTTAAAGATGTGCTTCCATTGGTAATATCAACCGAAGTAATATCCAGCGAATCTATAGAAGGGTTAGGCAAGAGGCACACAAAGGTGGAGTTATTGCTAAGGTCGCAATCGTTAACGTTAGGGTTGTTAGAATCGTAATAACTAATTGTTGAAATAATATAAGGGTCTGTATTAGGCCCGTGTCCCGGAAATGGGTACGACCCATACGTGCCGCTGTAGGTAGCCCCAGGCTGTATAGTGTCGGTACTATACGGGTTCAAATCGCTACCTCCGGCAGCCTGCTCCCCCGCTGTAGTCGGGGCTGGCGTTACATAGTTTTGAATATAGATAAATTTAACGGCAACCGACTGTGTGCCAATATTTTTTATGGTGTACCTATAGGTAGTTTGCGTAGGCGATACAATGCCGGTAACCACCAGAGAAGTAAACTCAAGGTCAAAGCCGGTGCAGGCAAATGCATTGGTATTTGCTAAAGCAAACAAGCTTAAAAGCGCTGAACGAAAAAGAGTTTTAGGGAGTAGGTGTTTTTTCATAGCATTTTTGTTTAGATAGTTTATTGTTCTAGGTAAAAAAATATTCCAACAAAAACAATGCCATTTATAACTTTAAATTTTACATAACACTGACCAATAGAACTTTAAGAGGGCCTGCTTTACTGAACTATGAAATGCGCCAAGCATTGCATAGTGCAGTAAAAGAGCAGGAGGCTTTTTATTTCAATTCTAGCGTTCCAAACACGCTGGCGTCAATCCAGCCGCGGTTTTTGTCGCCGTCTACTTCTGCTATATCTATAGAACCCATAAAGTTTTCTCTGCCGCCTGTGCTGTCGTTGTCGTTGTACGACACGGCAAAACCAAGCTTTTCGCCAGCCTTTAGTTTCACAGGTTTATTTTCAGGGGAGTCGTCCTTATAGGTCTTGTCAAACACTTTCATGCCCACTTCCCAGGTATATACTTTGCCATTTTGGGTGCGTTTTACTTCTATGTCTTTGTTGTACAGGTGGGGTTTACTATCTGTTCCCATATCTACAACATCATAGTCCAGCGTAATGTGGTACGCAAAGGCGTTGTGGTTAAACTGATGATTTCCGCCGGAGTGATCCTGGTCTATAAACAGTTCCAGGCAGTCGTCGTCCCACCAGTTATCAAAAGGGCTTTTGTGCTGGTCTGATAATATGTTGTCGGTAATCTCCACCAAGTAGTAAAGTCTGTCCGTAGTCCATACTATTTTGTACCTTCCCGAAAAATCTTTAGGGGAGGGTTTATCTCCCAGCCATACATAAGGGATAGGCTGCCACCTTGCCAGCCCCCAGCTTTGCTCTGTTGCAAATCCGTCTATTACTATCGGGTCTATGGCTTTGGGGGCCACATAGTCGCCGTCTTTACTAACAGAAAACGTAAATGTGATAGTAATGCAAGCGGCAAACGCCACAGCAATTATGGCCAACTTTATTTTCCGTCCCATTTTTCTATTAGTTTTTCAGTGATGCCCGATGCAGAGAATCCTCCGTCGTGAAATAAATTTTGCATAGTAACTTTACGTGTAAGGTCAGAGAACAGAGATATTACATAGTCTGCGCAATCTTCTGCCGAAGCATTGCCTAGCGGAGACATCCGTTCTGCAAAATCCATAAACACATCAAAACCAGTTATGCCCTTTCCGGCAGTAGTAACGGTTGGCGACTGCGAAACAGTATTTACTCTCACTTTCTTCAACAATCCAAAACGCGCTCCATAGCTACGGGCAATAGATTCCAGCACTGCCTTTGCCTGCGCCATGTCGGAATAATCGGGGAAGGTTCTTTGCGCCGCAATGTAGGTAAGGGCCACTATGGAGCCATACTCGTTCATAGCGTCTTTCTTCTCTGCTGTTTGCAGCACTTTGTGGAACGATATACCAGAAATATCCAGCGTTTTAAGGAACCATTCGTAGTTAAGGTCGCCGTAGCTTTTGTCTTTTCTAACGTTAGGGCTCATGCCAATGGAGTGCAGTATAAAGTCTACCTTGCCGCCCAGGGCTTCCATAGACTTGTCAAAAAGGTTTTCAAGGTCTTCTACAGAGGTTGCATCGGCAGGAATGATTACAGACCCGCATTGTTCCGCAAGCTTGTTAATGGCTCCCATACGCATGGCAATAGGGGCGTTGGTAAGCGTAAAGCTAGCGCCTTCTTCCTTTGCTCTTAATGCAATTTTCCATGCTATGGAGTTCTCGTCTAGCGCTCCGAAGATGATTCCTTTTTTTCCTTTTAATAAATTGTACGACATAAAATGGTGTTTAATAAATATATAATCAGTTTAAGGTTAATAGCTCTGTTGCATTCTTAACGGCAGATTCTGAAGGGTTTTTACCTCCTATCATTTCCGCAATTTCAGTTATTCTTTCTTCATTTGAAAGTTTTTTCATACGGCTTACCGCCCTGCTTTCGCTGGTATCCTTGTACACATAGTAATGCGTATTGCCGCTTGCCGCTATTTGGGGTAAGTGAGAAATGGCTATAATTTGATGATTGTTAGACATTTGCTTCATCATTCGGCCTACCTGTATGGCTATTTGCCCAGAGATACCGGTATCAATCTCGTCGAAGATAATAGTGGGTAAGGCTGTTTTGCCAGCAAGTACATACTTGATGCACAACATCAGGCGGGATAATTCTCCCCCTGAGGCCACGTTTTTTAGTTCCTGTGGGGCTATGCCTTTATTGGCGCTAAATAGTAAAGTCACTTTATCTGTGCCATATAGATTAGGCTCAGTTTTATCTACTAGTATTTTTACAGAGGCGTCCGGCATGCCTACTTCTTTAAGTAACCCCTCCAGTTCCAGTTTTATTTGTGGGGCAGTCTTTGTTCTGGCTGCGCTTATCGCATCCGCCTCTTTTATCAGTTCGGTATATAGGCGTTGCAGGCTTTTCTCTGTAGCTGTTATCTCTTCTTCCAGACTGGTTACCTTGTTTACTTTCTCCTGTAGTTCGTCCTGTATTACCAGAAGTTCTTCCTCTGTTTTTGCCTGGTGTTTCTTTTGCAGAAAATAGATCTTGCTTAACCGTTCCTGTATCTTTTCCAGCGCCGCAGGGGAAAAGTCTACTTTGGCTTCCTCGTACTCTGCTTCGGCTGCAATGTCCTTCAGTTCTATGGCGCAGCTCTTTAGCCGTTCGTACAACTGCGCAAAGGTTTCCGACAGGGGGCTTATCTGTTCAAACGATTTCTCTATTATTTTTAAATGAGCCGTAACAGCATTGTCCGAATCCGATAAAAGAGCAAGGGCAAGGTTTAGCTTCGATTTAAGCTCTTCAGAGTTTTCGAGCAACCGAAGTTCATCTTCAAGCTTTTGTTGCTCTCCTGCCTGTATTTGAGCCTCTGTAAGCTCGTTTAGCTGAAATGTGTTAAACTCCATCTGTCGGCTGGCTTCGGCAGACTGTTCTTTTAGCTCCTTTAGGGAAAGATTCAGTTTTTTATGCTGGTCGTAAAGCGTTTTGTAATGCTTTACCAGGGCTTCGTTCCCTGCAAAAGTATCTACCACCGAGATTTGAAAATCGGCATTGCCCAGGTACAGGGTCTCATGCTGCGAGTGTATATCCATTAGGCTGGCGCTTAATGCTTTAAGGATATCCAGCGTAACGGGGGTATCGTTTATAAACGCCCTAGATTTATTTTGAGGACTTATCTCTCTGCGGATGAGGCAGGTAGCGTCGTAGTCCAGTTCTTCTTGCTTAAAAAAGGTTTCCAGGTGGTATGACGATATATCAAAGGCTCCTTCAATAATGCACTTCTCGGCATCGTTAAACAGTACTTTGGTATCTGCCCGGTTGCCCATTAGCAGCCCAAGGGCCCCCAGCATAATGGATTTTCCTGCTCCCGTCTCTCCGGTAATAATGTTCAGTTTATTGGAAGGGGTTATTTCCAGTTCTTTAATAAGGGCGTAGTTTTTTATAACCAGGTTCTTAAGCATGTTAGTAAGCCGCCTCTCTGTCAAAAATTACTTCTTCAATATCTTCCATGTTCAGTTTATGTTTCCTTAGCTGCATATCGTTAAAGGTAAATATGCCGCCCTGTATGCCTACAAACGTTCCGTGTATGGTGGATTTGTTTTTTAAAACTACGTTCAACTCGGTAGCTGTCAACTCTTTTTCCCTGGTGAGGATGTCTTTACTAAAAATGCGTATAAGCCTTTTGCCCATAATTATACGCTAATTTAGCAAAGAATTATGTAGATAAGAAAGAAGAACCTTTGGCTGTTGAATTAAGGGCTTTTTATGCAGTATGCAATGCCGTGCGCATTTCATAATGCATAAAGAAGCTAATTTATAAATTAATAGGTGGATGCTGGGAATAACAGATATATTATAAATTCGGAATATGAATTCTAATTTGCAAATAGCTAGTACTGATAAGGAAGTAATTATTGAGAATAGAAATAAGGAAGCCAACCTTCATGAGTTCTTTATTGTATTTGGCGTTATTTCAATACTTATTGCTCTCTTCCAACTTTTTAATAATGAAACTAAGCTATTTGCTAAAATTTTCATATCAGTATGGCTTTGCGGTTGGTTTACTCTTATGTTTCCACTAACGAGAGTGTTTTTATTAAAAAAATTTGGTAAAGAAAATATACAATTAAGTGAAGACAGACTTACTGTCGAGTATTTTTATTTTAATAAAATGCAAATAATAGTAGACTGCCAAATTATAAATATACAAAGTTTAGCCGTACATGGTAGTTTTAATAATAGAGGCAAAGATTTGTTTTATGAAGGCAAAGGGAAAGTGGTTGTTCAAGTTTTAAACAAAGAGTTTTTTTTCGGAAAATTTATAAAAGAAAATGAAGCAAAATATATAGTAAGTCTCATACAAAGCGCTCGGGATAAAAATTTCAACCCTAATTTATCATTAATATCAGATGAGCTAAAGGAAAGTAAGAAAGATGTGCCTTTACAATTTAAAAATGAAACTTTGAGAAAACTATATAAATGGAGGTTTTACATAGTAGCTCCTATTGCTTTCTTATTTTTCTTACAAGATTTTCTGAATAACAACTCTAATTATAATGACTTAAAGGTAAAAGGTATTGTAACAAAGGTTACGGCATCATTTATTACTAATTTTTTGGGGGAT
>Ga0302309_10001475_pt1 | contig 21410 bp, 20 predicted proteins | sample III_Palsa_N1_1_FD_200453 | JGI IMG/M metagenome (GOLD analysis project Ga0302309, IMG submission 200453) | Peat permafrost microbial communities from Stordalen Mire near Abisko, Sweden - III_Palsa_N1_1 | ecosystem: Environmental > Terrestrial > Soil > Palsa > Peat permafrost | place: Sweden... | reverse complement strand
GAGACTACTAGAGCGGCCGCACGTCAGGTCGTTCCGACCGATCGGATAAAATGGGTTGAGCTCCGAATGGACGGTAGCGTACCCGTCGGAATCGTTGCATTTGCTGGCGCGCAACCTCAGCAACTTAAATTCAATGCGCTTACGGGATCCGCGATGGGCACAGTCCCAGACGCCAACCTGTTTGAACGTGGGCCTCCTTCGGCTCACGATTTGGTCAAAAACTTACACCGAGGAAACGTTATCGGCCCTGTCGGAGCATGGGTCGACCTTGTAGTTGGGCTCGCTTTGCTGTTTATGGTCATAAGCGGGCTCTCTGTGTATTTCAAAATGCTAGGTTCTCGCATCGCCTCAGGGCGAAACAGCTGGTTCTGGAGATGAGTATGCGGCGTTTCCATCGGTGGATTTCCGTTGTTGCTGCAATCTTTATTCTATATGTCGCAACCACCGGATTGATGATGGCGTTCGACAACATCTGGGGCTCCATATATATGGAAACCCATGGTCTGATGATTCCGGGTAGAGGCAATGGGCCTCCACCCGCACTTGTGAAAATGTTTGCGGACAACGGCACGGTTTCGGATGCAGAGCTTGCGTCGCTTTTGAGAACCACATTAAACGCGGAAGCCCACGCGGATCCGAGTGGATCTCCGCCCCGAGTAATACGGTTGCGTAACTACGGTGGCATGCCGCAGGGCGCCGTGGTAACCGGCGGCGAGACCGCGCAGCAATTCGTGTTCAACGCGACTAACGGGGAATCGGCAGGCCTCTACGAGCGCGGGTATCCTCTGACACCGATGCCTTTTCAGTGGGGCGCACATGAGACATGGAAGCGCATGCATCGGGGCGACTTCTTTGGATTGACGGGTCGTTGGATTGATCTTCTCAGCGGATTGGCGATTCTTTTTCTCACGATTTCGGGAATAAACATGTACCTGCAATTGTACGGTGCACGCAGCCGGCTAAGTCGGCGAGGAGTGTTTTGGCGCTAGATGGGGGTGCGGTAGAAAGCAAGGGCTTCTGGATTCGGAATCGTCACAAATTCGCTGGTCGCGCTGGACTTGCCGCTCACGCTGTCTACCGCGAGCACCGAAACGAATCGGACCCCTGGTTCGCCACCAGAAGCGGCCATGTTTCGAAACTGCTATTTCTGCTGCACTTTTCTCACCCGAATAACCAGCGGGATAGGGCGGCTGGCGGTTGGACCGTTGCCGAAATCCCTTTGATTCGACGCTACAGGCCCTAAACTGCCGTCGTCATGGACCGGCATATCGGTCACATTGTCACTGCCGGGCCGAATACAAACGTTCCTATGTAGGCAAACTCATCGAAGGTTTCGACGGCGGACGTGTTGATCGGTGTCAGGACAGCGGAAGAAGCTGTACTTCTCAGGCACTCAACCCCGCACGTCAATTTGGAAAATGTAGTGCGCGCTTTCTGGCTTATTGTCATTGACTTGAGTGCCAATTTCTGCAATTGTCCGAGTATTGAAACAGGCTATTTACCCGAGATTAATGCGGTACTGCGGGATGGCCGGGGTGCGGGCAGCAGTAAGATTCGCAACTGTTGAGGGGAATCTTCACGTAATAAAGGGCTGGCGGCGGATTCAAATGGTGTCGCGATGACGATACAAAACTTTAGTGACTGGCTCGCTTCGACTGCGCTCAGTGAGGCGATTCAAAATGTCACGTGGGTCATACCTACCGTCCAAACGATCCACATACTCTCCATTTCAGTCGTGATGTCCTCTGTCTTGGTCGTTTATTTGCGCGTGATGGGTTTGCTTGGCCGCTCACAATCCGTCGAGCAGGTCATGCATCGGTTCTTGCCCTGGGTCTGGTACACACTGGTAGTCCTGCTCTTCACCGGCGTAATTCTGATTATTGGTGAGCCTGGTCGGTCGTTGCAGAATGGCGCCTTTATCCTCAAAATGAGCCTGCTTATCGCCGTGGTAATAATTACGTTTTTCTTTCAATTGGCTGCGCGAGGAAATGCAACTTTTTGGGAGAGCAATCGGACTCGTCGAACCCTTGGACGTGTCGTGGCCAGCATTTCTCTGCTCATGTGGGTTGCCATTGTGTGCGCCGGCCGCATGATCGCGTACGTGACCACGGAGTCGAGCTGATACATGGATCTCTCACAATTGTTGATTTGGCTGCACGACTTATCTTTTGCAACAGCGATTCGAGAGGGCGCGTTTCTTTTCCCCGCTATAGAGTGCTTGCACGTACTTGCAATCACCTTGGTGGTCGGCTCCATTGCTATAGTTGATTTACGTCTGGTCGGCGTAGCGTCGGTGGAGCGAAGCGTTTCCTCGATCGCCGGCGATATTTTGCCAATTACATGGATTGCGTTTGCGGCGGCGGTTATCACGGGGGGGCTTATGTTTGCCTCGCACGCGGTCGGCTATGCGGCAAGCTTTCAGTTTAGGATGAAGATGATATTGTTGATCCTCGCGGGCATTAACATGCTGATGTTCCATTCCGTGATGGCGCGGTCGCCGCAGAAATGGACTACTCCGTGTGTTGTTCCTTGGGAGGGACGGACGGCTGGAACGATATCCCTCGTGGTCTGGATCGGCATCGTGGCGTTTGGTCGTTGGATTGGCTTTTACCACATCGAGGGCTGATCTGGTTTTTGCCGTATGCATGACAGTAGATCCCATTCGTAGGTGCAAAATGAATAGTGCAGATCGAGACAACCACTCCGGAGTTATTGGCGGCGATCATCCAGATGGCGCCGGGCCGGATATCCTCGCGGCGGATAAGCTGACTTCCGCAAAGGTAGTAAACGAGGTAGGTGATCATCTCGGCGAAATTAAGCACCTAATGATCGATCTTCATTCCGGTGGCATTGTCTATGCGGTGCTTTCGTTTGGCGGATTACTAGGGCTCGGCGACAAGCTATTCGCAGTACCATGGCGGTCGCTGGCTTACGACTTGGACAATGAGCGATTCGTTTTGAACGTTAGCAAGGATAAGCTGAAAGATGCGCCCGGATTCGATAAGGATCGTTGGCCTGTAATGGCCGACGCCCAATGGGCGGCTGAGGTACAAGGCTATTATGGACCCCTCGCTGCATCGCGCCGGCCCTTTATTTAGCCTGTTTTGTGTTCGACCCTTTGATGCAAAGGCCTTAGACACTAGTAGGCAGTGAGCAGGGCTAATATAACCATGAGAAGCTTTGTCGAGGTCGTTAGGTCCGAGAGCTTTGCGGGCGCGGCGCGATCCTTGAATATCTCGCGTGCGGCACGCGCTTACACATGCAGCCCTCTCGTTCAAACAATCTGAGTTCTCGCAGATTTCATGTCAGAATCGTTCCGTAATCATCCACTTAACTGATTGTTGGACCAATGCGCGATGGCGAGCGCGCGCTCCGGCGCGGCCGAGTTCCGCTTCACCAACGACGGAACGCTGGATGCCGATTGACGATCGACCTTCCGTGCGCAATTTCCAGTGGCCGAGTTTCAGGATCGAAGCCGAGCTTAGCGGCTGGTAGCAATAGCGTGAGACGCTATCATAACGGCGCCGGGTTGTGCGGTTGACAAGGCCGCCATTTAATAGCATATTGTCCCAAAATAGTAATACTCAGACAATTGTGATTAGCTGCAAGGCGAGATTCTCGCCGGGTTATGTGAATGGCTAGATTGGTTGCAGGCTGAAGAACTGGATGGTTCACCACTGGATTGTTTACGGACTCCATGCATTGACACGAGTACGCGCCGGCAGACGAACTGATGAGCGGTTTAGGAATTTCGATTAAGGATCATTGTGAAGAATCTCTCTACCCGTCAGGTTAATGCTGTTTCTGCGGTAGAGTTAGCTCGTCGGTGGCGCGCGGTCCGCGCAAGAATGCTGGAAGCGAGCATCGATGCCTTGGTCGTTCAGAATTCTAGCGATTGGGTAGGCGGGTACGTGCGATGGTTCAGCAACCAGCCTGCCACCAATGGTTATCCGACCAGCATCGTCTTTCCTGCAGTCGGTGGGATGTCGCTGATCGAACAAGGGCCCTTTGGGCATCTCGTCGAATTCGATGAAGCGATCGCGCAGGTGACGGGGATATCCCGCAAGCTGACTACACCTAGTTATCCATCGGTCGGATATACGGGTACTTATGATGCGGAATTGGCGGTGAATGAGCTTCGACGCTTTGGTGCCAAGCGAGTAGGCCTTGTCGCACCGGCTGCCATGTATCACAGTTTCGGCGCAGGTCTCAAGGCGCAACTTCGGGATATGGACGTAGTAGATGCGACCGATCTCGTCGATAGAATCAAGGCCATCAAAAGTGATGAGGAGCAGGGACTTCTTCGTCAGGTGGCCATGATGCAAGATGAAGTGATGGCTCGCGTCCGAGAGTTCATACGACCTGGGCTCCATGAATTTGAAGTGGCGGCTTATGCGCAATATGTTGGGCAACAGCTGGGCAGTGAGCAGGGCATTTTCCTGTGTTCTGGTGCGCCTTGGGGCGTGGCGGCGACCTTTCGACCTCGGTCCATGCAAGGCAGGGCCTTGCAGGATGGCGACGTGTATTCTCTACTAGTAGAGAATAATGGCGCAGGCGGCTTTTACACAGAGATCTCGCGAATTTTCACGCTGGGTCCCGCTCCTACAGAATTGCGCGAGGCGCATGCCCAGGTCATTGAGGCCCAGAAGTATGGACTTTCATTGTTGCGGCCCGGTGTGCAATGCAGTGAGGTCTATGAACTGCACAATGCCTATCTGCGGCAGAATGGGATTGCGGAAGAACGTCGTTTGAGCATCCACGGGATGGGTTACGACATGGTAGAGCGGCCTTTAATTAGGTGGGATGAAACCATGACGATCGAGAAGGGTATGCTAATCGTCTGCCATCCCGGAATACATAACGAGCGCATGTTCATTCACAATACAGATGTTTATCTGATCGGGCCGGACGGTCCGTCTGAGTGTTTACACAAGACGCCAAAAGAGATCTTCGAAATTGGGTGAATTGTCTGAGCGTACTGGGCACTTGGGGGATATCGGTGCCACTACCAATCGTCATCCAAATGCGGGACTTGCAAATTGACTGGAATAATATGAAGAGGAAGTTCATGCGTACGAACGTCGGCTACTTATTGGCTGCGTGTGCTATTGCGTCACTAGCGACCCAGGCCGCCATTTCTGCTACGACGTGGCCCGGACCTCAGGGGGATACTTACGCTTCCATCATGAAGTTGCCGGATTGGTCGGGCACATGGGCGAAGCCGGATCATCCTCCGATGCCGCGCGGTCACAAAGATCCGGCTTTCGACCCTCCGTATCGGGCAAGCTATGCAGACGAAGTCCAAAAGGCCAAAACGGCGAAAGGAAATGCTGAGATGTGCCTCCCCGGTGGAATGCCGGGAATCATGTCCGTGCCTTTGGGCTATGAATTTCTCATGACGCCGGGTCGAGTGACCATTTTAGTGGAGGAAGGTCCGACTATCAGGCGCGTGTTCACGGACGGCCGTGGCCATCCTGATGACCCTGAGCCCACGTTTTCCGGTGATTCTATTGGCCACTGGGAAGGCGACACTTTGGTGGTGGATACGGTGGGAATCAAACCCAAGGCGCAGTTTCTAATGGGAGTGAAGACAACGGGTAAAACCCACGTTATCGAGCGGATCCATTTGGTTGACCATGATCATATGGTGGTCGATACCGTCGTCGAGGATCCGATAGCGCTTACCGGGCCCTGGCATTACCAATTGGCTTATGTTCGCTCGAAGACAGCGTTCCTCGAAAGCTATTATTGCGACGACGATAGGGATTCGAATGGCGAGCCAGACTTGACGCTTCCTCCAGCCACGCACTGAGCCGCTACGCATTTCTTGCTCGAGTTGTAGCTGCACAGACGGGCGATTAGCTGCGTACAAGAAGCGTGATCAGACGTTCGGTACGCATCCGCCATGGAGATTGACGACATGGAAAATGCCATGAATAGGTTTGCTGTAGTTTTCGTCGTATCGGTAGCGTGGGTCGGCGTTTCCTACACAGCTGCAGCTGGACCAACTGGGACCCCGCATGCTGACTACACCTTGTTGGCCAAACTGCCGGACTGGTCCGGTGTATGGGCAATGCCTGACCAAGAGCGCGGGAAATTTCTCAAGAGCGATTCGGCGGCCGCCCCTTATTTGGCCGGCTATGCTGCCCGCTCGACCCCACCGAAGGCTAATTCGGCCATGTGCTTGACGACGGGCATGCCCGGAGTCATGGCAGTGCCTTTGGGATTTGAGTTTTTATTCACACCGGGTCGCGTAACCCTCCTTGCGGAGGAAGGGCCCACCATTCGCCGGATTTACACGGATGGACGGGGACATGAACCTGACCCCGAACCAACCTATTCGGGAGATTCGATTGGGCATTGGGAGGGAGACACGCTGGTGATTGATACCGTTGGAATCAGGGAGAAGTCCGAGTACTTTCGGGGTATCAAGACGAGCGGTCAGGCTCACGTCGTAGAGCGAATTCGCAAAGCTGATCAAGACCACATGCTGGTAGACACGGTCATCGTCGATCCCGGTGCATTAAGTAAGCCTTGGCACTATAGTTTCACTTATCGGCGATCTGAAGCCGGTTTCATCGAAAGTTATTACTGCGACGATAATCGAGACGCCAATGGCGAACCCGACCTAGCTCCTCGTCCGTGAAGCGATATCGCTTGGCGCCGCCGTTGCCACGAGCGCGGCCGATTGCCGGCGCAAAACATCAACTTTCTATCGCTTGGCTTCGAACAGGATTTCTCCGCTCAAGTTTACGCCGTTGAGTGCGCTTACTTCCATGAGGGCTTCGAAAGGCTTTCCCGTATCTACCCTCTGCCTTATTTCTCTGAGCTTGATTGGGTCCGTCGCCGCTTCCGCTGTTTGTCGTACGCCCTCATCACGTGTGCCCGCGATGACCAAAATAACATTGCCTTCGGGACCCCTAATACTCGCCAGCATCCCGTAATCGCGATAGGAGGGTTCTTGTCCCGACCCCTGCTGAAGCTCGATCGCTTGCGCGGCCGTCTGGCTGATATAGGTATGCTTGGTTTGTGAATCAACTAGTTCATCGTAGCTCTGTCCGATCGCCAAGCGTGAACCGGCAAATACTGATTGCTGCAGGATGCCGAGACCACTTACGTAGCCGATGTATATGATGTCCATAGATTTTAGGGCGGGTGGCGTGAGATCAGATGCCAGCGCCAAGTTTATACGGCGCTTGCCGGCGTCGAGCGCAGGCATGATGTCGCGCAGGGCGAATGCCAGCGAGGTGGGTAAGTAGCGCAGTCCCACATCGATATATCGCTCAGCATCTTCCGGGTGCTGATTGAGGAAAAGGTCCAAGTCGTTCTTGTTGTTAACGTTGTACTCACGGATGAGTCGTTTGATCTCCATCGTATCGTCGGTCTCGCCGATCAGATAATAGTCCCCTACAACAATGAGTATCGGCCGATTGTCCGCGAGAATCGTCGACCAAAGAGGATCCGCGCGTACTTGCCCCAAATTGGAGTCGGATGACCGCCAACGGCTCACTGCCGTCGCGACCAATAGCCCTAAAAGCCCACCCACGCCAATGAGAGCGGCTGTTTGAATCCACCCCTGCCGTGTGATCACAGGCGAGAAATTGGCGCTGGCGGGGGGAGGCTGCAGCGGTGCAGCCGGGGGCGGTTCGGCGTCTGGTATCGCCACTGCCCCATTGACGTTTAAGCGATATTCCCCCCTGGGAATATGCAGCGAAGGAAGGTTGCTATCGGATCGGTCGCCATAGTACTTAACGAGGGTCTTTCGCAATTTATGCATATAGACCCGAACGAGGGCATCGTGCCCAACGTCGAAATCGGTCGACTTGTCGAATACTGCAATGGCGATCGTTATCTCCTTCGGCGATCCGCCAGCCAATGAGGTGGTCACGAGATATTCAAAAAGACGCCGCATTTTGGCTTCGCCAAGGATGCCGCTGGCCTGGATACGTTGCGCTTCATGCTTCAAAAATGTGTTCGCGTCCATCCAATTATAGTTTAACGTAAATTAACGTGAGCTAGAACAGTAAATTACGTGGCTATTGCCGTCGGCAGTCGTATTCTTTCCCTCATGGGTATCAAGAGCTTGGCGTTCGTCGCGGTGGGGCTGTGCGTCTGTGCGGTGACCTCGTCGATGCTGCAAAAGCACCGGATCGAGGCGCAGTTGCTACGAGCCGATCCGGCAGTTCTTCCTAAAGAGGCGGGCTTGATGTCGTATGCGGGGCAACGAGGACGGTCGATTTTCGGCCAGAACTGCGCGTCATGCCATGGATCGAATGGGCAGGGTGACAGCACGCGCGGTATCCCTAACCTGCGGGACGGCGACTGGCTGTACGGTATGGGGTCGCTTAGCGATATTGAACAGGTGGTCAATTACGGCATTCGGTCGTACCACCCTAAGACCTGGAATCTCGCGATTATGCCCGCCTACGGTACCCTGCATCCTAGTCCGCGCGATAGCAAGATTCCTTCTCTGTCGCCCGCTAACATTCGGGATTTGGTATCGTTTTTGCTATATCGACAAGGCCACTCCTCGGCGCAAGGAAAGGCCGCCGATGTGCGAGGGATCGCTCGAGGCGCGGCGTTGTTTTCAGACGTCGGCGGATGCTACGACTGTCATGGGCCGGACGGTGAAGGCGATCCCGCGATCGGCGCCCCCAATCTGACCGACCGAATTACCCTCTACGGGGACGGCGGGCCAGAGGCGCTCACGCAATCAATCACCTATGGTCGCGCTGGCGTATGCCCGGCATGGATCACGGTCTTGGGGCCGGTGGGGGTCCGAGAAGTGGCAGTTTATGTGTATGGATTGGCTCTGAGGGGATCCGGGTGAACAGAGTCGATAGCAGTCCGGGTCCCGTACGCACTCGACGTTCTTTCATCTTCCTGGGGTGCGGCGCAACGATCGGGCTTTTGCTAGCTGGCTACGCGTTGTTCACGGCACGTGGCACGTCGACCCTAGTTGTACCGCCCGAGGACGTCGCCCTGGTCAATCAGCAACCCATTTCCCGCATCGACTATGTGCAGCAATTAAGAGCGGTGTTCGATGTCGACTTCGAACATGCGACCAGCGATCAGCGGCGCAAAGTGCTCGATGACATGATTCGCGAGGAATTGTTCGTGCAGCGCGGTAAAGAACTGGACGTCGCGTCGACTGACCCTGAAGTTCGAAGTGCCATGGTAAATGCTGTTGAATTGGAAATCGCTGCCGATGCCATCAGTACCCAGCCCAGCGATCAGCAGTTGATGGACTATTTCGCCGCGCATCGCGATCGATACGCGAGCGAGGGAATCATGACGGTGGCCGACTTGATCTTTGATGTGGGCGATCCAGCCGACGCCGGTCGGGCGGCGGCTGCACTTGCTTCAACCGCGCCGACACCCGAATTTATAAGTCAGTGGCACGCGAAGGCCTCGCCAACGGTGGGTGATGAGCAGTTCTATTTCGCGGCCAAAATCCACCTCGGCGATCAGCTATTCGATATTGCCAAAGGTCTTGGCAACGCCTCTGCGTCCGCGCCGATTATGCGACACGATGGGATTCACGTTCTGTATATGTTTGCAAATCATCACCCAGTCCCGGTGGATTTCGCCACTGCACGCGACCGCGTTCTTGGCGACTATCGCAACGAATCGATCAGCCGCATGCGCGCCGGCGATGAAACCTTCCTACGTAAGCGAGCGAATGTGCTCATTGCGAACGATCTTCGTTGATGCGAAGGCAAGCTACGCGGGCCATACGAGCCACTCAGTTTCTGCCTCCAATGCTGAGCGTTCTGCTCTTTCTCTGTGGGGTTGCCGGCGCGCATACAAGGAGCGAGTCGCATTCGGTGTGGGAGGTCAAAGGTCTCAACGTCGATCTCGTGATGACATTACCCGTATTGGAGGCTGACCGCATCGGCGGCGACCATGGTCCCCCATCGGATGACCAAATAAAAAATTACTTGCAGGAGAAGGTCTATCCTCTCGACGCCGGCCACCGCTGCGCGCTTGTTCCACCTATTCAGACGCTGGCTGCCGCTGTCGGATACCGCAAGTACGACTTTACCTTCAAATGCGGACATGACGATAATCTCCAGATACATTCCGGCGCGTTTTTTGATTTGGTATCGAGCCACACCAACTTCGCCCAAGTGCAGAACGCCGTGACGGGCGAATTTACCGAGCAGCTGTTTACGATCGATCGACAAACCATTGATGTGACGGGAGGCGAGGGTGGGCATCTTAAGAGCGCGCGATTTGTCGAGTTCATCCGCATGGGCACTATGCACATCTTTACGGGTGTCGACCATATGTCATTTTTATTGGGACTGGTCTTAATATCGCGACGCCTGCGCGATTTGGTATTCGTCGTCACCGGTTTCACTATCGGCCATAGCTTGACCTTAGCGCTCGCGGTTACCGGGGTATTGCGGCCGCATGCCGAATATATCGATGCGTTGGTGGCATTGACCATTGCCTTGATCGGAGCGGAAAATGTTGTTGCGCAGACTCAAAAACCGGCTCCGGTAGCTTCAGCTGTGGGCTTGTCGCTCGTGGCGATGGCGGTTTTGGCTTGGATGGGTGTGGGAGAACTCCCGAGTCTTCTGCTGTTTGGCGCAGGACTTTTCACTGCTAGTTACATTATGATATCTGGACAGCTCCGGGACGCTGGTCGTCTGCGAATTTTAATCACCTTAGTGTTTGGGCTGATCCATGGTTTTGGCTTTGCCGCCGATTTGCTCGAGCTCCAACTTCCTCCGGACCGCCTGGCGGAACTGCTCCTGGGCTTCAACGTGGGAGTTGAACTCGGTCAGTTGACGCTCGTGCTGGGCGCTACACTGCTGGTGGCGCTGCTTGTCCGACTGAGACTTTCGTTGCCGCGACGCCTAGTGGTCGACGTGGCATCTGCGTTCCTCGTTGGACTGGGCGTGTTCTGGTTCATCACTCGCAGCTATGCTTAGTTTTTCCGCAGCGTTGCAGCTCACGCCTTGGCGACGGCGCGCCGCTGGCGCGCTAAACTGACCGCCTCATGCGCAAGTTTTATAAATTGTGACGCGTTGGCGGATAATTTTGCGTTCCGTCGCCACTTAATGCTCAGTCGGTGGGAGCCGCCGCCCTTTAAAGCGACGGATTTTAATCTACGCTGACTCGGGAACATCACCGTCAGGTTCGTAAGAATCGTGACACAATCCGTCTGGGCAATAATTGACTCGACCAGCGTTACGTTGCTCGTGGTTAGACAGTTGATTGGCCAAGGAACGCCCGCGCTTGAGAACAACGCCTCTATCTGGGGCCCGTAGCTACTGTCCACGGGCGGTAGCACCCAAGACGCGTCCCGCAGCTGGCCGAGCGTGAGTGATTCGATATTACTCAAGGGGTGCCTTCGCCTCATGCCCACACTGAACGTATCATCGAATAGCAGGTCCTCCACGATATTCGCAGGTGCCGTACTTGCTCCCGTTACCTGTCCGACCACAAGGTCGAGCTGACCGAGCTGAAGTGACGAGAGTAGATGGTCGTCCGAGCCCTCTATCACCACAAGTTCGGTCGCAGGATACTGCTTCAGGAGCTTCGCAGAAACCTGGGATATATGCCTCAGCGAAACCGATGGAGTGACTCCTATGCGCAACGCCCCTGCAAGTCCGCCAGAGCGCATCATGGACAGCTCTTCGGCCGCCTGAGTAAGAATTGCGCTGACGTTCTCGGCCGCTTTCAACAAAATGTTTCCCGTGTCGGTCAAGGTGGAGCCACGTCGTGAACGATATAGAACTGGGGCGCCGAGGCTGCTTTCAAGTTGAGCGATGCTATTCGATAGCGCCGGTTGGGAAATCCCGCAAATGGCCGCAGCCCGATTGAAGGAGCCATGCTTTGCAATGCTCACAAGAAGTGCGAGGTGACGCGGATCTATTTTCATCAGTGACACCCCGATTGCGGCCTGACATTCACATGCCACACTAAAATACATGTCTGAGTATTTCGTTGGATATTAAATTGAACGATGATATGCAGAAATAACCCAGCGGCTGCGCGATTTGACCATGGATCGCCAATATCCAGCTCAAAAGCTCTTTTCGTAAACTAGTGGGGCCTTCGAACGGTCGGTGGTACAGGCTCGGCGTCCCGCTGTCGGCCAGCATTGCTATTTTCGCTCTGCAGGGTTCGCGGTTTCAGCGCCATTGAGACAACCTGTCGGCGCTTCGCCCGCCGCCCAGGCAATTCCGCGCTCGAGTAACAACCGCGCATGAGGCTCATTATAACTTTCAGGCCGGTGGCCAATTGCGGAATAAAACGATCGGCCGTTGCCAATGCATCGAGTCCAAGCGATGGCGTGATCACCCATATGGAGGTTCTCATCCCCGTTGGCCGCGTCGTAAGTGTTCTCGTCCAATCTCGCCAAAATATGAGCGCCGCTGGAGCGAGGACTGACCTTGAATGAATACCATTCCTCCGTCATCGTCCATTGCGGTGGCAACCCTTGGCTCACCCAAGCGTTCGGATCGTCCACAATAACAGAGGCTGATTGAAATGAGCGAGGGTGACCTACAAACCTTGCACCAATCAGGGTGTCTGCGTACCAATCCCAATCGTAACGTGGATCGCCGCCCGACCCATGAAATGCTGCAAATCCGCCGCCGCCCTCGATATAGGCGCGAAGCGCTTTTCGCTGGGTCATGGTCAGCACATCACCGCTGACGTTGTTCCATACTACGGCGCTAAAATGAGCTAAATCGGCCGAGTTCATGGCTGCACCATTTTCAGTGAAGACCAGCGTCCAACCCCGGGCAGCCCCTATCTGCCGCAGCGCTGTGGCCGCCGCGTTCAAGGCGTTATCGTCCCGGTAGCCGTTGACCTTAGAGAACACAAGTACGGATGGCTTGTTAACATGATTCGGTAGTTGCGACGCACCTTCGTCGTAACGCGCACAGCGCGCCAGGGCAGCATCGTCGGTTAGCGGTACCGACGAAAGATCCGAGTCGAGCTTTGCCAGCGTCGTTGCGGAGAGCGGCATTTTCTTGAACCGGGCCACCGTCGGCACATCGAAGATAGCGGAAAACGACGGGGGCGTCGGGCTAGTGACGAGATCTGGTAGACCTGCCAGCAATCCCGGCAGGCTTTTGTCGAGGAGGCGGTGTGTTTCCGGATTAATCAGCAAATCCATGAGCACCGTGTTAGATGAATAGGTTCGGTATGCTGAAGGACAGTCGACTCCCGCCGAAGGGCGCGCTATAGAATGCCCACTGTAAAGCAGCACCATGAAAGTGATCAAACACCTGACCGCCGCCATTCCCCTAGCATGTTGTACTAATGTTCTGCACGTCTTCATGACTCGGCCCTAATGTTTTGTCGCTGTACCGCCAATACGGTAACTTCGCCCGATTGCAGGCCAGGTGAGTCCGCTCGCAAGTAAACCTTGCCGGCCTTTCCTGTGGACCGGAGTATGACCTGCGCTTGACCATGGTAGGTGTAGTGTCGTGGCCTGCTAAAGCTGTCTATATTTCTAGGATTGGCATTGGTTACGCCGATGATTTGAGCCTCACCGACCAACGCAAAGTCAACTTTTACGACGGCGTCAGGGACCTGTCTTCCCTGCGCATCGACGATGTCAACGAGTAGATGAGTGACGCTGCCGCGGTCGGCGATCAATCTTCCGGGCTCTGCAGTGATCCGCACCGCAGCTGCGGTGCCGACCGTTTCGATAATTTGGCTTGCGACTTCCTTACCCGCAGTGCGTGCGGTCGCCTTGAGCACGCCGGGTGAATAGGGGACCTCGAAGACAAGCATATTTCGGTCAACCCCGGTAAGCCGTTTCGAACCGACCTCACGGTCATTAAGCGAGAGAGAAACCTCTTCGCAATTAGCGTAAATCCGTACGCGCATGATATGAGCCAGCTCGACATCCCAGGTCCAGCTTTTCAGATCATCAAACCAGCTCCACATGTGCGCCCGCTGTTCTCTGCCTGCCGGTGCCGGCCTTTCCACGGCCATTTCAAGCGGTCGATCACCACAGACGACGCGCCGGTAGAAGTTTTGCGGTTTCGGCTGGCCGATGAGATCGATGTCGCCGCAATAACTTTGAAACCAGGGGTATTCGACGTGCGGAAAAGGCTCTCTAAGAGTCAAAGCAAGAGAGCCGACGTCGACTATTCTGGTCGCTCCCACGCCGGTTTCGCCAAGATAGTCCCATGCAGTCCAAACAAAATCGCCAACCGCGCACTCGTTCGCCTGCACGTCCTTCCAGTTGTCGTGGAAGTCGGCGACCCAGCTCTCCGACTGGACAATGGCTTTGGTAGGTTGAGCTTTGTGAAGCTTGTCGTACGAGGATTGATAGTGAACGTCCCCGACGTCCAAATATTCCCATGGGGCACCGGTCAACACTGCATCGTGTAAATCCGCCATGCCCATCGCAGCGCTCTGCGTGACCGGGCGACTAGGATCACGTCGGCGAATCGACTGCGCCAACTCCGCAGCGCGATCTGTTGTCTCCATAATTTCATTTCCCGTGGACCAAATGACGATGCTTGGGTGATTGTAGTCGCGTGCGATTACAGCGTTCAGGTCGCGCTCGCACCATTCGGGAAAAAAGTGGTGGTAGTCGTCTGCACGCTTTGCTTGGTCCCAACCATCGAAGATTTCTGCATATACCAGCATGCCCAGCCGGTCACAGGCGTCCAAAAATGCCGGCGACGGTGGATTGTGCGCCGTGCGCACCGCATTGAATCCGCATTCTTTGAGTATGCGAACCCGGCGTTCTTCGGCGTCATCGTATGAGGCTGCGCCAAGCGCTCCATGCTGACTATGAACGCAGCCGCCGCGCATCTTCATCGCGATCCCATTCAAAAGAAACCCTCGACTATCCATCGAAATAGTACGCACACCAAATTGCTGAGTGAGCGCGTCGGCGGTCTGCGTGCCTTGTAATAATTTGATTTTCGCCGTGTATAAAGCGGGCGTCACGGGAGACCAAGTCGACGGCTGTAGCAGGTCAATCGCTAAATCAATCGTCGTCAACCCGGTTCTACGGAGCACAACGGAGTCGGTCGATCGCCGAGCTACCTCGCGGCCATCCGGAGCTATTATGCTGACCGCGAGCATGACTGGCTCGCTCGCTTCTGTTCTATTGTCGGCGTCCACCCTCAGCTGCAAGTGGGCAACAGTCGAGGTGAGCTCGCGGGTGCTAATTCTTACGCCAAACGGGGCGATTCGAATTCGACCCGTCGCGATAAGCCAGGTGTGTCGATAGATTCCGCTGCCTGAATACCAGCGACTGGTCGATCCAATGTTGCGTACGCGCACTGCAATGACATTCGCGCCGGCATGAACTTGCTTGGTCAAATTAAACAGGGCGGGCGTATAGCCATAGGGATGGAAGCCCAGGTGTTCCCCATTCAGCCAAACGTCTGCATTTTGGAACACGCCGTCGAGTCGCAATTCGAGTTCTTGGCCTGCTTGGAAATGATCAAGGTGGAAGTGCTTACGATACCAGCCCTCGCCGCCAAGCATGAAGGCTTGCGAGCTCTCACCAGCCTCTTTGCTGAAGGGGCCAATCGATGTGGGCGCGGCCGGTGTAGCCCAAACTGCAGGGTCGGTCGTTAAGCGTGCTTCATCGGATGGCGCCCCGGATAGATCTGCGATGCTCCAATCGTGAGGGAGGTCCAAGGTGCGCCAACTGGAGTCCGGGTATGCCACCGCCTCGGCGCCGGCAAGGGCGCCGCAATTAAACAGCCAGCCATTGTTAAAAGAGGTCTCGCGCCGGTCGAGTCGATGGATGGCGGCAGCCTCAGAGAACTTAGAAACAGTAGCCGCAGCGCCCGTGGCGACAGCGGCAGCTAGAAATTCGCGCCGGCTGAGCCGGGAGGGTGTCCCGCCACTATTGTCTTCCCCTCGAACTCCTACCTGATCGTCGTCTGTGAAATTTGTCACTTTTTTCCCCTGGCGCTTCACGGCGAGGCGTATCACTGCCAAGTGTAGGTGAAATGGTGCCGGCTGCAATATTTGTCAGACAATTTAATTAGCCGGAATGGGTGGTGGCTCCCGAACGACCCAATTTCATTGCTTTGCGCGGTCCGCGAGTTGCTCGGCCACAGGCATGGCAGAGTGGGTTATGTTGTACACTGCCCACGCGAGGGTGATTGAGTCGAGGCGCCCGAGGGGTGCCCGGGCCTCTGCTCGGCCTCGCAAGCGGAACTTTGGTTACCGGTAATATGAAAAAAAAGACCTTACAAACGCGTCGGGCGACGTCCGCGACGAAGTCTGAACCGACCGCTCAAGGGCGACGCAAGGCATTGCGTCTGCATGGTTCGATCGCGTGGGATCTAGGCAAGGCCATCATTTCGGGCCAGTACCTTCCTGGCCAATTGTTAGATGGTGAAATACTCGCAAGTGAGCGCCTGAAGGTGTCCCGGACTGCGTATCGTGAGGCTGTTCGGATTCTCGCTGCAAAAGGGCTTGTTCATCCGCGTCCTAAAGTCGGGACCGTGATAAGCCCCCAGGAACAATGGCATTGGTTGGACCCAGATGTACTCTCATGGATTTTTCAATCCGAGCCGCCAGAGGATCTGCTTTCAAGTCTTTATGACTTGCGCCAAATCATCGAACCGGCCGCCGCTGCCCTGGCGTCTGTTCGACGCACCAATAGCGAGCTTGACGCAATGGGCGCTGCCCTGAGAGACATGGAAATGTATTCCTTGGCAGATGAGCGCGGGCAGCGGGCTGACCAGGATTTCCATTCGACGTTGCTCCGAGCGAGCCGCAATGTTTTTCTCGCCTCGCTGGTGAATGGAATTGGCGCCGCGGTGCGATGGACCACAATCTTCAAACAACGCAAATCACCGTTGCCACGCGATCCGCTGCCTGAGCATCAACGCGTCCATCGCGCGATAGCCAATGCGGATGCGAAAGCGGCGCAAAGGGCAATGCAAGAACTCGTTGCCTTAGCGCGGCTGGACATAAACAATTCCCGCAGCGACGCAAGACGAGGCAATTCTGCCGCTAAGGCGCCTAGACGGCCCATCGAATCTCCTGATAAGTGACGAGTGCAGTCCAGACGCTGTGGGCCTTGACGGACGTTGGACCGCTGTTTACGATGCCTGCATAACTCGTACAAATCAACCAGTGGTGGTGTATGCGCAAAATAGCGGGGCTCTGTTTGATCTGTTCGGTCGCGATTGGCGGCAGCGTTTTGTCAGTTGTGGCGCTTGCGAACGATGACCAACCGGCCAGCCCTCGCAGCCTACCGGGAGACAATTTGCCCCCTTTCGGAATGATAGATGGGGCCGGTCACTTACCTCCCTATCCGCCTCCGCCGCCCGGTGGCTTTCATCACGGCGGCCCGGGCACACCACCGGAATCGACCGCACCCGGACCGACGCTTGAATTGGCTATTTTCGCGGCTCGCGCCGCCGTCGAGAACTGCACCGCCCGCGGTTACCAAGGAGCCGCGACGGTGATCGACTCTGCGGGGCAGGCTCGCGCCATGTTGAGCGCCGACGGCTCGGACGGCAGCCATGTGTTCGTCGCCCAGCGAAAGGCGCTGACCGCATTGGAGTTCAAGATTTCGAGTGCTCAGGCGAGGGACCAGGTGCCCAAAGATCCGGCTTTAGTTGCGCGTGTAAAACCCAATATGTTCGTGCAGTTTGGCGCGTTCCCGATCACCGATGGCAAACAGGTCATCGGCGCGATTGGCTACAGCGGCGGTGACGATGAGGCCTGCGCCAAGGCGGGTCTGGACGCGATAGAGAGCAAACTCAAGCATAGCTGAGGCTTTTATCGAAATCAGTCGACCTAGCGTCGCCGGCTATTAGCTCGCCGGCGGCGTTAAATCCGGTTCACCATTGGCGTCGCGGTTATCGTCGCAGTAATAGCTTTCCTCAAAGCCTATCTTCGACCGTTCGTACGTCCAACTGTAGGTCCAGGGAGCGCGCAGCGCCACGGGATCATCTATCGTCGTGTCGACTCTCAGGTGGTCATGGTCGACGAGATAAATTCGCTCGGTGACATGTGTCTGGCCGCTCGTTTTCACCCGCTTGATGAACTCCGCCTTGGGCGTAATCGCGACCGTGTCGACCACTAGAACAGGGCCTTCCCAATGACCTATGGAATCTCCGGCATAAGTGGGGACAGGGTCTTCCGCATGTTTGCGTCCGTCCGTGTAAATTCGTCGAATCATTGGGCCTTCTTCCGTCAAAATAGTGACCCGTCCAGGTGAGAATATGAATTCGAATCCTAGGGGCACGCCCATAATTCCTGGCATGCCGGACGGAAGGCATTTCGATGGGTTGGGCTTGCCGGTGTCAGATGTGGCCGCCTTCTGAGTCTGCAGATACTCAGGCTTATAAGGGGCTTTGTCGGCAGTCTTGCCGGACGCTTGGAATTCGCGATCCGACATCGCCCACGTGCCGGTCCAATCGGGCAATTTCGCCAGCGAGGAGTAGGTTGTCCCGGCCGGTTCCTTTGACGCCGTTGCGTAGGCAGGACTCGCCACAATTCCAAGAATTATCGCTACGAATACAGTATTTCGAATCTCTTTCAGCATTTTTGATCCGCCGAATGTCTCAACAGTCTTTCGCCCATAAACTCACGGTGCGTGGAAGCTCAGGCCACAGCTACGCCTGCCAATTTTACGATTCAACAATATACTCATACAAATAACAGGTCAATGTCTCACCGCTCAATAGGACAACCCATACCCATAGGCGTATAGCGGATGTGCAGTATCATGCGGTACATCTTCGCGTTGATTCTGAACTTCGGCCATCGATGAGGGGAGCTCGAATGGTAGATGAGCATGAGGGGAAATTTTGCCGGTCAAGACGTTCAACAATGCTCTGTCATTTACCCCAAAACTTGCAACTAGAGCTGATGCCTGCTGTCGAACATTCGTAAGGATGGCAGGCCGGTTGAGATCGACTACGAGAATTGTCGGGACGCGTGCACTAGCCTCCTCGAATGCATCATAGCCCTTGTCCCCAGATTGAAAGTCTAGACGTCCCTCGTGCTGCATCCGACCCAGAGGATAGTTCGGATGCAGCGTCTCAAACGGAACGGATGCCCGAATAATCGCGAGGTCAGCCGACGATGGGGAGTCTGTGACGATGAATCCAAAACTTTCGGCTATCTTAGAGTCGATGCCATATATATAAACCTTGCGTGCTTGTGGCTCGTATGGCAAGAGATGCTGCTTATTCTCTAACAGCACCAACGATCTGCTTTGAGCCTCTTCGCCTAGTCGAACAAACTCGGCGTTGCCCACTATACGACTCGCTTCCTTTTCATCTACGTAGGGGTCCTCAAAAAGACCAAGCTGAAACTTCTGCAGCAACACTCGATATGCAGACTCCTCGATGCGCGCTCGCGATAGTAAACCATCCTTTACGGCCGCAATGATCAGACCGGATTCATCTGTACCTCCTATCTGGTCTACGCCAGCGTTGATCGCCTTTGCGATTCGTTGCTCCCGGTTGAGATCCTCTACTCCCCACGGCATTCCGATAGCATCGAATGTCGGCGTCTGTCCGGCCGCGGCTCCATACTCGCAATTTTGGCCACAATCGAGGGTGACTGACCAATCTGTGACGACGACGCCTTTGAAGTGATAAGTATTGCGAAGAAGCTCTGTGATAACCTGACGGTTGAAACCGGCGCCCACCGGCTCGACGGCTCTGCCATTTATGGAGACGCCGCGCAGAATCGAGTACGCGGGCATTACGTCGGCCGTGTTCGCCTCGAACGCACCCGTGAACGGTATGATGTGATAAGTGAAGTTGTTCCCAGGAAACACTGCATCGCGGCCATAAGAATTGTGGCTGTCGAAGCCATGTCGTTGCGCTCCATAGCCGACCCAATGTTTTACGATGGTGGCGACACTTCCAACGTGCAAACCGGTGTCGCCATTCTGCATGCCTTCGACATACGCCTTCACCATCTCCTTAGCTACTTGGGCGTCCTCACCGAACGTGCCGTTTACGCGGGTCCAACGTGGTTCGGTCGCCAAATCAGCCTGAGGGGAGGATGCTTTGCGGATGCCCACAGCCAGGTACTCTTGGCGCACAATATCCGCGAACTCTCGAACTAACTTCGGATCTGCGATTGCCGCCAGACCTGCCGGATCTGGCCATTTTGAGAAGGTAGCCGCCTTGAGGTTCGTAAGAGGGGAGAAATCGATTTGACTTCGCGGATTCGAATTGATCGTAAGAGGGATACCAAGAGTCGTTGCTTCGGCCATCGCTTGAAGTCGATTATTAGACGCCGCGAGCGATCCAGGCTCTTCGTTGGAGCGGCAAACAAAACTGTTGATGTGTTTTAATGCAATGAGCTGCCCGGTCTTATCGAAATCATAGAGACCGCTGGCACTTAGGCTTATAGGTTCCGTACTGGGTATATTGCTATGGAACAGCAAACCCGCCAGTTCCTCTAGGCTCATACGTTTGACGAGATCGCGCGCTCGTCTCTCTGGCGAACGTCTCCAGTCCTCATAAGGATCAAGTCTGCCATTATTGTTGAGGTCTTTGAAACTTAAGCCTTCGATGCGCAAATAATGGGCGGATCGGTGACTCAATGTGGCTTGTTTGAGAGTCAGATCGTCAGCCCTCGCAAAACTATATCCCTCGCATAACGCGAGTAGAGCCATCGCCAATTTAGAAAAGGTCAGTTTCATGTTCCAGATCCCCAGTATTTTGTGGTCAGGGCATAGTGGCTATCGCGGTTCAGTTGACACCTGGCCTCTGTGCCGACGTCGCAGCCATGTACTTACATACATGACGACCCCAGAGACCGAAAGGTAAATCAACGACAGTCCGGCAATTAGATCCATTGCGCGCCCGGGTAGTCCAAGCCAATCGCCGCGATGAATCTGTTTCATGAGCTGGTGCTCCTGCCATCCGAACGGCTGCCCGGTTTCAGGATATCCGGGCTCCGTCATCCCAACAGGGTGGCCGGTCAAGGCGTTAAAGACGAGCTGTTTGACGTTATCATTGCCCGCGATAATGATCCCCTGCGGCATACCCGAAAAATAGCGAATACGGATAGCTTTGATTGGGGAATTTTGTCGGTTGGTGCGAAACCCCGCGAGAGTTGCTTGCAAGAAACTAGGCACCTCCGAGTCCAACAGGGGCGAGGATACATCGGCGAACCGAATCTTTGCTGCATGAGTTCGATCAGTCTTTATTGCGGCCATGTAAAAGCTATGCCCTAGGCTGTCGATGGCCAAAATAAGTCCGCTAAGAGTTGCGATAGACAAGAATGTTGCTGCCACAACGGCAATGGATCTATGAAGAGTGCGCCACCAATCACCGGCATACCATAAAAGTGCATGGCGCCGCAGGCGAGATCGCGCCTTCAGCAGTCGAGCGTAGATAATTAAGCCCGAAATCAGCAGGGCGCTTAGTGCCATAGCGACCACGATATTGATCCACAGTGCCCAATCGCCGAATGCC
>Ga0302309_10001474_pt1 | contig 21414 bp, 16 predicted proteins | sample III_Palsa_N1_1_FD_200453 | JGI IMG/M metagenome (GOLD analysis project Ga0302309, IMG submission 200453) | Peat permafrost microbial communities from Stordalen Mire near Abisko, Sweden - III_Palsa_N1_1 | ecosystem: Environmental > Terrestrial > Soil > Palsa > Peat permafrost | place: Sweden... | reverse complement strand
TCACGATAGCCAATATGCTGGACCACACCTCCGGCCTGCCTGAATATCAGCTTTTGATGGTCCACAACTGGGACCATAATCAAATTGCAACTAATGCAGACCTGATAAAAATGCTGGCTGCCAAAAGACCGCCGGTTTTTTTTAAACCCGGTGAAAAATACCGTTACAGCAATACGGCATATGTATTGTTGGCATCCATTATTGAAAAAGTGTCCGGGCAATCCTATAAGGATTTTATCAGGACACATATTTTTAAGCCCTTGCGGATGAGATCATCTGAAATTTACAACCAGGCAAACGATCACCCTAAAGGTAAAATACAGGACTATGCTGACGGTTTTATGTATGTTGACAGTCTTAAAAAGTATGTGCCGGCGGTTAAAGTCTATGACTTAGTACATTACCTGTCAGGGATTGAAGGCGATTTGGGTGTTTCCACAACAACCGGCGACTTGTTAAAATGGGACAAGGCGTTAAAAAATTCTACACTTTTAAGCAAAGAAGACCAGGACGACATGCTCGCTCCGCATACGTTAATAGACACCGCCGGCAAAATATATTATGGCTATGGTGTCGAAACAGGAAAAAACGAATTGGGCAGCTATATCATGCACGAAGGGATATGGCCCGGTTACCGTACCTGTCTTACCCGGTATGTTGAAACGGATATTATCATTATTGTATTTTCCAATAACGAGTCAAATGCTGTCGGTGTGTCGCGGGCGCTCAGTTATATCGCATCCGGCAGGGAAGTTATTGCGCCTTACCAGCATAAACAAATAACGCTCGATACTGCGGAGGTTGAACGCTTTGCGGGCACCTACCTTACCCCGGCGCCGGTGGAATTTATCAGTCGCGGCGGGAAACTTTACAGGCACAGGAATGGTACCCCCGACATTGAGCTCAAACCGGAATCTTCAACCAAATTTTTTTACGATGATGCTTCGGACAGGCAGATGGAATTTGTCATGGTTGGTGACAAGGTGGTTAAAGCTTACCTGATCGCCAATGGCATAAGGTCTGAGCTGGCCCGGCAAAATTGATCTGGCTTCAGCCGCAGGTTCATAACGAGCCGGATGACGTTAGTCTGCTGAAATTGCTGAACAGGGAGCACGAAATGGCAGCTAAAGCTTCATTCCGAATATGCTGTTGAAAGTTATTTTTTTCAAACCATTAACTATTTGCTTAAACCCATCACTTTAAAGCGGTTCCTGGTCGGTCGAAAAAATCGAGCAACATTCCATTGGGTAAAAGCATTTATCGGCCTCTTCCCGTTGTATCACAGCAAAAACATCCTCGCAGTTTTCGACTTCAATTTACAAGCCACTTACAGAAGGCAGATTCTTCTCCCATTTTATTTTATCATTTGCCATTTAAGTATATTAGGCTGTATGTATTTAGGATTTTCAGCTTACCGTTTTAATATTTTCAATCGGCTGTCTGATCATAAAAAATATATCAAACGCTTTTTCTGGTACAGTCTTTTGGCTGCTGTCCTAATGATATTGTTGGACTTTAGTACAGATCGTTTTAATTGGGGATACGTCAATTACTATGATCCATGGTTTATAACCATATTAAGCACCATGATCTTTATTTTGTCATCCATCTGCTGGCTTTATGTGGAAGGCAAATTCAAGCGGTTCTTTAACGCACTGCAGTTCATGGGTAAAAATGACACTTACCAACTATATGGTTCAAAACGTAATATCCTTCTTCGTTTTCTCGGGGGCCGGTTTGGGTTTGTATAATACCATGCATCCTGCCTTTTATGTCGGCCTTGCCATCGGCGTTTACATTTTACAGGTAATTTTCAGCAAGTGGTGGTTAAACCACTATAATTATGGACCCGTGGAATGGCTATGGAGACAACTTAGTTACGGCAAGCGTTTGCCAATTAAAAAGGAAAGAGTTATCTCCCAATCATTTTAAATTATTACGATGAACTCTTATAATTTAATTACCTGCGTTTTATTCTATTTTGTTGCTAGTTAAATATGCCTTGGGCAACAAAAAATAAGATTAGCTAATCCGTTATTACATTAATCAATAAAATCAATATTATGAAAACTAAAATATTTGAATTATTTGTTCTTCTTTTAATACTAACATTAACGGAAAACGCCAATGCCCAACTCACTATTCCGCCTGATGGCGGAAACAAAAAAGCCGCAATAAGCGAGCAAATCGGTATTACCATGGTAACTGTAGATTACAACCGTCCGCACGTAAAAGGCCTCGAAGGCCACATATGGGGCGAATTGATTCCTGTGGGTTTTTTCGATCCCGGATCTGGCACTGCTAAATCTGCACCCTGGCGGGCTGGTGCGAATGAAAATACGACCATTTCTTTTTCAACCGATGTGAAGATAGCGGGTCAGTATCTGCCAGCCGGGAAATATGGTTTATTTGTGGCATATGATCCGGATGAATGCACTATTATTTTTTCAAAGAATTCAACTTCATGGGGAAATTTTTATTACAACCCTGCTGAAGATATATTGAAGGTTAAAGTTAAGCCGGTAAAGAATAATACCAGTGTAGAATGGTTAAAGTATGAATTTGCTGACGAAACGGATTCCAGCGCAGAACTACAGTTGGAATGGGAAAAATTGATTATTCCTTTCAAAATCAATGTCGACTTAGTTAGCACTCAGCTAGCCTCGTTTCGGATGGAATTACGCGGTGAAAAAGGATTCGATTGGGAGAATTTGGCTCAGGCCGCTTTATATTGTGTAAAGCATAAAGTTAATCTCGATGAGGCCCTTTTATGGGCAAATGCAGCTACTAGTGAAAACAGCAGCGGGTTTCATGAATTTAAAGCATGGACAATTAAAGCGATGGTCATAGATAGCCTTGGCCGTACCCAAGAAGCGGATGAAGCCATGAAAACAGGTACTCCTTTTGGAGATGTGGTTGAATTTTATCATTACGCAAGGCTGTTGGCCAAAAAGAAGCAATTTGATAATGCCCTTAAAATCTATCTCCTGAATGCTGTTAAAAACCCTGATGATTTTATCGCTAATCTCGGACTTGCGAGGGGTTATTCAGGTATTGGCAATCTGAAGAAAGCAATGTATTATGCAAAAAGAGCGCAAAGCCAGGCTGAGGATGATACCAATAAACGGTTAACCGCCAAAATTATTGATGATTTGACCCAGCATAAAGATATAAGCTGAACTCGACATAGAACCCCAAGATTGACAAAAGAAAACTGGACCCGGAAACCTGGGTAAAGTTGATTCGAATACAAATCCCTAATTAATTTGGATTAAACTAAGAGATATAGCCGGACTGCACGCTCCGGCTACTATCCTTAATTCTAAGATGATAAACTACCAATGTCGATTTGGGGCCCGGCCTTGCAAAATTTTAATTAGCTCATTGCAACTCTCACTACTAAACAGTAAATCCCCCTTCAGGGGCGATTTACATTGGAATACGGAATGTTTAATATTGTGTGTTTGAATAAGTTAATCCGACTGTAACCCATTATACCCTCAAACGTCTAACCTGTATGAAGATATTTCTCACCTGCTTTTTTTGTTTTTTTTATTCAATTAGTTTTGGACAGCGAGCTGGCTTTACTCAATTCGCTAACAACTTTATTATTGGCTACCAATCGCTTAATATACCCGACCTGGAGATGAGCTATGTAAGCGATCTGAAGGATATAAAATCGGCGGACAGCGTTAAAAAGCAGATAGCCTTTTTTAAAGAAACAAAAATCAAACTTTCAGCCTATAAAATTAGTGCGTTAACGCCGGAACAGCGGCAGGATTATTTGCACATTGCCTACGAAGCTGACATGAACCTAGAAAGGCTCGTGCTGGAAAAACAATGGCTGGCAAATAAACCGGATAGTATTTCAACAAAAGGCATTTACAGCGTTCCGGATGGAAAACAATGGTATGCCTATTTATTAAAACGCTGGCTGACAAACGAAGTAACACCTGACCAGGTCTATCAGTTTGGCTTAGGTGAGGTAAAAAATGTAAAAGGACATATAGAAACAATACGAAGGCAAACAGGATTAAGCAAAGATGCTTTCTACCGTCATTTGAATTCCCCGGGATTTTTTACCAGCGATTCGAACGTGGTGCACCAGCTTTTTAATGATGCTAAAAACACGATCTATAATCATCTCGGAAGGATTTTTAGTCAGCACACCATACCCCCTTTGGCTATCGAAAAAGCCGACGCAACCAGGCCTGTTCAAGCTTCGGGATATTACGATAACAATGTTTTTTATTATAACCTGTCTGATAAGCCCTATAACAAACGGCAGGTGGACTGGCTGTTTTTACACGAGGCCGTACCCGGCCATCATTATCAGACATCCATTTATGCGGCCCAAAAACATTCAAAAGTGGCGGAACAGTTTTATTATTTATGTTATGCCGAAGGATGGGCGTGCTATACTGAAGACCTAGGAAAACAGCTCGGTATGTATAAAACACCATACGCGGAACTGGGCAAATGGGAATGGGATCTTGTTAGGGTTGTGCGTATACCGATGGACATCGGTTTAAATTATTATGGCTGGACGGATGCACAGGCATTGGCTTTCTGGAAAGCGAACATCCGCGAGCAGGATGATATCGCGCTGCGCGATATAACCCGTGTAAAAAGCTGGCCGGTGCAGGCCATCACCTACAATTATGGCGCAGCGCAGATAAAGGCCCTGAGGATTGAATTACAAAAAAAACAGGGCGCGAAATTTAATATCAAAGATTTTCACGACAAAATACTTAGCGCCGGTGTTTTACCCTGGGTTTTGGTGAGAAAAGATGTGCTTTAGTATTTTTGAGTCAAGAACTTTACTTAGAAGCTGTCTAAAAACGATTTTGCAAAAGTGTAATACCTTTATTTCAACAGGCATCTTTTCTATTTTTGATCTGTTTTTTATTGAAACATCCTTAAAAACTGTGAATCTATAACCGCAAAGAGCAAATTGTAAAAGTAAATTATCATTTTTAGACTTCTTAGATGTGCTTGTAACCTAAGTAATAAAAACTGCGTCAAAAACAAAATTAAACTTATGAAAATCCATAATATACTTGCAGTATTACTTTTTCTTTTGCTCATTTTCCCAATGGCCGTGCATTGCCAAACGAAAGACAGTTACTATTATAAAAAGGAAAAAGAAGCTGGGGTTAAAAAAATCTATATAAATGGCAAATTTTGGGTTTGGACTCAAAAAATTGGTGATGGTAAAATAAATGTTCTCCTATTACATGGAGGCCCTGCCCAATCCCATGAGTATTTTGAAATATTCTCTAACTATCTTCCAAAACAGGGTATAACCATATATTACTATGATCAATTTGGTTCATATTTCTCTGAAACCCCAACAAAATTGCAACTTGCCGACACTGCGATTTGGAAACTACCACGATACGTTGACGAAGTTGAACAAGTGAGGAAAGGATTGCATCTTAAGAAAATTTTCATTTACGGACATTCATATGGAGCACTTTTAGCCCTTGCTTATTGTTATAAATACCAGGAACATGTTAACGGTTTGATATTTTCTGATATGAATCCCTTTCCAAATGATTTTGCCAAAATGATTTCTTTGTCAAATCTAAAGACTGACAGCATTATGTATGCAAGCGATCAATTTCATTCGCTCATAATGAATAAAACTAAAGGATTGGCATATGACACAACATTATATCAAAATGTTTTTGAAAAAACTTTGACCCGTAATTTTATAATAAGATTAGACACCATGCCTGAATCTATAGAAAGAACCAAAATCCACAAGAACTTTGAAGTTGCTCAAAAAATTGGTCCTTCCACTTTTTCTTTAAATTATGCGAATATGATAGATAAAATTAAGGTTCCTGTCCTACTAATTTCAGGTCAATATGATTTTCTTATTAGCCCTGACGAACTAAAAAGGTTAAGAAATAAATTTCCAAATGCAGAATATGCTATTATTCCTAATGCCGGCCATATTGGCTTTATAGATAACCCTAACGATTATTTTCCTCCATTAATCCGCTTTATAAAAAAATTCTCAAAATATTGACTTTAACGAGCCGTGCAATCAAATATTGATTTTAAATTTATAAGCCCAATTCACTTTTAATAAAATTCTTTGTGCCATTTGGCTCTGTTATCATTAACCAGGCATACAAACTGTCCCCATTAATTTTCAATTCAAAATCAAAAAAATCACAGCAAAGCCTTTCAGTCTTAGAAGCTTTCTAAAAATGATTTTGCAAAAGTGTATTACATTTATTTCAACAGGCATCTACTCTAATTTTTGATCTATTTTTCATTGAAACATCATTAAAAACTGTAAATCTATAACCGCAAAAAGTAAACTGTAAAAGTAGATTATCATTTTTAGACAGCTTCTTAGATATTTTTAATTAATTCGAGTTATGTTAGGCTTTAAAATTGTTCATGCTGATTTCCAGATAAGATTCAGATTGTATTCGGATGAAGCTCCGATTACGGTCAATTCTTTTATTTCAGAACTGCCTTTTATCCGAGAATTTATGCATGCCCGGATTTCGGGGCAAGAGATAAGTATACATACGGGTCTGAAAGCTAAACCGAGAATTACGAGCAGACCTCCAATAGTTTCAGTGATTGCCGAAAGGAAGCCCCATGCCACGGGTGAAAAGTGGATCCCCATGTAGCCCATAGCGCCACCTAAGCCCTCCCATTTATGAGGGCCGCCGAATAGTTTTGGATAGCCGTGGTAAATAAAGAGAATGCCAAGACCTACACGGATAATTCATAAGCCGTAATTCTTGTACTTGCCTAAATTGCTTAAAGATTTCATATTAAGCTCGATTATTTTTTACAATTATTTATTGGTTTTTCGAACATCCTTTTTAGCAATCTCATATATCACTAAAGCAGTACAACTGCCGTTAGACGATTTAACTTTCAACATAACTGAAGATCAGCTTTACCAATTTGAAAAGCGGCTTTTGCTAAATGCTATGCTACCGGATTTAACGATAGTAAAATTATTTGGTCGGTAGCCAACCTTAAAATTATTTAGGTAAAATGGATTATTAATTCGACAGAATGGTTAATTACTTAGATCATTGCCGTGAACCCAAGGTCGCGCCCCTATCAGTTCGCCACACCAAGCTGTTTGAGGTTATCTTTCGCGCCGTCGCGAATAGATTTCCTGCGCTCCTCCGTATCGGACCACGATGACGCCGGCACCGCATGAGAGTCCAAAAGAGCCAATGCTTTTTCCGCAGTCTTCCGTGCCAAATCTTTGTCTCCGTCCTGCAGGTACGCATCGGAAAGACTATCGTAGGCGTCGGCAGATTCGGGATAAGCGTTGACAACAAGCTTCATGATTTCGACTCCTAACTTGGTTTCGCCTACGGCCATGTGATTGTAGCCCATGATAGTAACGACCACTTCTGGAAACAACTGCGCTTTGGGGTCTTTTTGTCGGGCTTGGGTCAGTAGCTGCGTAACCTGGGTAACGCCGCCGGGCTGCTCGATTTGATTGAGGATTGACGAAGATGACAAGGGCTGCACTGTAGCATGGCCAGGTGTCTTGATCAACGTAGTTACAAACCAATCGGTGATCATACCAGGCAGGTCAGGATGAGTTTTAAACAAGTCGGTTCCGTGGCTTCCACCGGCATTGATTCCGGTGTCTTCAAAGCCTTTCCAGGGAGCCTTTGCACTTGAATAATGTACTAACCGCTTATCTGGGCTGGAACTGACGCCGTATATCCATTCCATCACTTCTTCCGTGGGCGGATCTTCATCCGCATCGGCCACCACGAACAACCCGGGCAGTTGCGATGCCTGCCGAAGGAATTGCTGCCCACGCCAAAAGGTTTCTCCGGAAAGCAAGACCAGCGATTTAACTGCGGTGGAATGTCGGGACGCCGTTAAAACCGCGTTATCGACACCGACTAAGCCGGCCCCTCCGATGCCGATGACATCACCATTGACTCCCTGTTGCGAAGTCAGATATTTCCAGGCAGCATCAATGTCGCCCGGATAAATCTGCTTTACAGATGTCTCCTCGCGAGGCCAGTTTTGATGCTTACCGCCGCTTTCGCCATATCCGCGCATATCGAGGGTAAGCGTGTTGATTCCGGCCGCCGCCAGCAGTTCAGCCAGATCGTCCCATGAATGGCGCGTCCGGTTTCCCTGATGCAGCAGCAACACACCCGGGCCCGGTTTGGCTGCGGCGAAATAGCTCACTTTGAGAATCGTGCCATCTGACGCCTTCAGGTCGACCACACGTGCAGCTTGCGGCTGAGATGGCTGCATTTGTTGTGCAAACGCGCCAATAGGAAACAAGCACATGGTTAGGATGAATAAGTATTTCATTTTTATTTATTTCTGTGTGTATTAAATTAATCTATCTCCGCTTGAATATAAATGGCCCTGCAAGACTGATCGATTTTGCTTATCATCAAGCTTTATTTTTCATTCCAAATGAATCATCTATAAATTCTCCTATCGCCTCGTATAGTTCTTTTGGGTTATCATAAAATACAAAATGATCACTATCGGGTATTTCTTTTATTTCCATCCCCTTTTTTAATAGCAACGGTATATAAGAAAGCGTACTGTTCGCTTCCCCATAAATAAACAGGCGGGGGATTTTCAACTTCAGATATTGCTCCAGGTTACTCCAGCTAACACACGTCACATAATCGCCAAACCATTGGTGAAACAGTTCGTGGGCTATGGATTGCCGGGCAAAATCATAATAGGCATCTATCAATTCCCGGTGGGTTTCCTGTACTTGTGCACCATGTAGCGTGGCCGATGTGTTTTCCATGGAACCGCTTACGTAATCACGTACCACAATCTGGGAGTATTTGTTCCATGGAAAATCAACACCTAATGTTTTTGAGTAGAAATCTATTAATTCGGGTGTCATACCGAATATTTCTTTGGCATAGGGCGCATAGGCGGGTTCCAGGTAATAATTTACTTCTTTATTGCGCCAGTGGTCATGATAAATTTTAAAATCTCCAACCGCCATCATAAAGAGGTATGGGGCTTGAGGAAGTTCCATTTTCCAGGTATCTGTGCTGGTGCCATCCACGTTAATTTTTTGGGAAGCCAGCCGCCCATTGGACAAGGTTACGTACTTGGCAGGCACCGTCATGCTAATCTCATCAGTAGTTTTTTGGTCGGGCTTGTCGATAGTCGGGAACCAGGCTGATGAACTTTCAGTTTCCCCCTGAGTCCATATTTGTACAGGCTTGCTCTTCTCGGCACTGTCAGGATTGATAAAATACAATCCTTTTGCATCGTTAATAGCAACACTACCTTTAGTTTTAACCTGATTGGGTTTAGATACATATTCGAGATAAACGGTATAAGTTTCGTCAGAGTGATAAACCTTGTCCAATTTAATAGCAATGCTGAGGCTGTCACTATAAGTGTAATTTAAGGGAATAACACTACCATTTTTTACAATCGAAATATTTTTTAGATCCATATTTTTGGCATCCAGCCTCAGCGAATCTGTCGGGTAAATATGCGGTCTCAAAGTAACCCACTCTTTGCCATATAAATATCTTTTTTTGTAATCGAAGTGAACCTCCAGTTTAGTATGTACGAGGTCGTTGATTTTTGGAGCTGTCTCCCGAAAAATAACCGATGTCGTATTTCTGCCGGAAATTGATTGCGCGTTAACGGCATAGTTGACAGGACCAATTAGAACGATGACGATCGCAAAGAAAAAAAATGTCTTGATTTGTTTCATGATAAATATTTTAGGGAGAACTAATCCGACCCAACAAGTGCTTAATACAGGACTTTATTCCTACACCGTCACCTTCAAACCTAAGCAATTGCCAAAAGTATAGCTATAACCCCTCAGGGGGGATTTTTTGTCCACAATAACCTAATTTTGCTTAATTACACTTTTTCTAATGATTTTACTAGTTGCTACTAAAGAAACAAAAGCTAGGTTTGCCGCAGGCATTAGCTAATTTCTCCATTGATAATTGACATCGCTGTGAGCACTAACTGCGCATTACTTTTAGCCGGAATACCATTAGGAAGAACCGCGATGTCTTCCAGCCCGGTGCGGATACCGTGTCCTCTATCGATTGCCCGCTTATTAACTGTCCAGCAAGCAATGTCATAACCATGGTGAACTTGGTCAAGGACGATACCGGAATTAACAATAATTTTTTCCATTTCCGCAGCATGGAGTAGCGCTAGTTTCGGATCGATGTCTAAAGGTTCAATTAATACTCGCCGACATTTGTTGCAGATAGGCGAACTAACAAATTTCCAGGCATCTTCAACGGTGAGTAATCCTGCTTCTATCTCAACGCCGCGTGAGATCAGCCACTCACCCAATTCGATAATACCTTCTTCACCCTGATTTATAGTAACTAAATCGGGAAATTCAGTCCAACCTTGAATAATGGTCAAACGTTTAATTGGGTCAGGTTCAATTGTGGCGGAAGTAGTCAGCGATATTGGAACTCCCGGGCATAATTGCCTTATTGCTTTCAAAACACGAGCATAAGGAATGCTATATAGTGTTTCCTTACCATAATCATCGAAGGCATGAACATGTACTGAATGTGCACCGGCGTCTATTGCCGCTTTGGCATCTTCGGCGATTTCCTCGGCGGTTTTTGGGACTGCCGGGTGTTGGCGGTCACCATTCAGTGCGGCTTGTAAGAAAACCATACGCAGTATTTATTTTAAATATAATCCGAATTCTCGATTTAGGAGAAATTAATGTTGAGGTCAGCTCCTTCAATTAATTCCCTCCTGCACGCTTTTTTTCATCACCTGCTCCTCCCGTAGAACTACGTGCAGGGGCAACCTTGGTATTTCCAAAGCGGTAACTGAATGCAATAGTCGCAAAGCGGCTATCCGTATATTTATTGAACATATCTTTATAGTTTAAAAGGCTTGTTGACCCAACTGTATAATATGTTCTAAGAATATCAGTCGCATTTAATTTTAAGGTGCCCTTACCTTTTAAAATGGGATGGGCTAAGCCTGCCGACAAATTCGTATAATGTTTGACATAGATATAACCATAGTAGTTGCCGGAAACAAATGAGCCGTCAAACTCCGCCTGCAATGTCTTTGATATGGTAAAGCTGTTAGTTGTGTTCGCATCAAAAGCAAATAATCCCTTGTTCAAAGGGGTATTGGCGAGATCACCCGAATAAATGTTATAGTAGGTGTTCAGGTTATTGGTGCTGTTCCACCAGGAGGTGATATCCAATGGTACGGTAAAACTAAGTCCATAATTGTAATAATTGGAAAGATTTCTGTCCTGTTGAATAACTACATCGCTGGCTGTCGGGTCAGGAAATAAAACCGTTATAATATTAGCGCTTGTGTAGCTATAGGAAAGACTGATATTATATTTTTGTTCAAAGGTGTAACTCAATGTTCCCGTCCAAGTTAACTGCGGATCAAGATTAGGGTTGCCTTCTACATAAAAGCTTGGATCGAGGAAAAACTTAAAGGGGTTTAATTGATTGTAGGTTGGCCGGTCAATTCGCCGGTCTAACGTAAAGCTCAAATCATTTTGTTTATCGATTTGGTCATCTATAAATAAATTAGGGAATAAATCAATATACGATTTCCGGAAAGAATTTTCGGTTGTTAACTGGTCGCCCTGGGATATGGTTTGCTCAGCCCTAAGCCCCAGCTGAATTTTATATTTTTCAAAGCTTTGGCTATAATTAGCATATAACGCATTAATGTTTTCTTTATAAATGAAATGGTTGCTCTTTGACGTATCAAAAACAGCTTGGTTGTTAATGATATCATCAAGTATTAGGTTGTTATCCTCATGCACGTAGCTTGATTTTAAACCAGCCTCAAATTTTGCATGATTCCTGAGCGGTAGCACATAATCTGCTTTTACCGAATAAATATTCAAAGCGCCAACCTGCTGCTCTTTTAAAACACTGTCGGGTTGAGATGGGGTTCCCTTAAGATTGAAATAACTCGTATTATAACTCTGTGGGGCGTTAGTCGTAAAATGCGCATAATCAACATCCGCGGTGATGACCTGTCCAGCGGTGTCTATCTTATGCTTAAAATTAAAGTTGCTGGCATAATTATTCAACGTGTTTATTCCTTGGCTTTGCGTTTTAAAGCTAGAAGTTTTTTGCAATGCACTATCAAGTACGTCGGAAGTGGTGGTTCCGTTTCGATCATAGTGGCTAAGCATACCAGTAAATACGATGCCAAGGGTCGTATTTTTAGAAGGTGAATAATCCATGCCTGTTTTTAAGGTATTACTTACGCGAGGTATCTTTAAATAAAGGTTCTGTGTGTAGCCACCATCAAGACTGCCGTTGGTGTAGAACCGGCGATTAAAATTAACATCCTCAAAATCCGGGCTAGAGGAATAGTTATAGCTGCCAAAAATATTAATATCGTTTTTACGATAATTCAGACTTAGACCGCTGTGTAATGTATTATACCGGCCTTGTCCGTCGCTAAATGTAAAAGTGCCGTTTGTGCCATATCGTTCATCTTTTTTCAGCTTAATGTTTATAATGCCGGCGCTCCCCGCAGCATCATATTTTGCGGAAGGATTAGTGATGAGTTCGATTTTATCAATAGAATTGGCGGGCATACCTCTTAGCAGATTAGCAAGATCTGTAGCTGAAAGATAGGTTTGCTTATCATCTATCATAACTATAACGCCTTGTTTACCCTTCATGCTGATGTTGTCATCCTGGCCAACCACAACTCCCGGAGATCGCGAAAGCACTTCAAGTGCGGTACTGCCGGCACTGACTATACTGCTATTCACATTGATGACTGTCCTATCTGCCTGCTGTTCAATAAAGGGTTTTTTCGCCTGCACCGTTACTTCGCTTAGCTGCGAAATGTTATGTTGAAGTTGGATTGTGTTAACTGCAATTTGCTGATGGTCCTGGCTTACCGTTATAAGATTTGAGTAAGTGGTTTTATAGCCGATAGTACGAATGGATAATAGGTAAGTGCCTGGTTTAACCGGCTCAAATACAACCGAGCCATCCTTTGCAGTAATATTGATCTTGACAATTGTAGAGTCCTGGGCCTTCAATAAGGATACTGTAGCACCTTCGACGGCGTTTGATTTTTCGTCAATGACTTTAGCAGCAATTCGTGTTCCGGGCTCTGACTGAGCCAGTGCGAATTCAAATAAACCTGTTAGAAATAAGATAATAAGTAAAAATTTCATGCTTAGCTTAATTAAATTCAAACCTAAGCAATTGCAAAAAGGATGTCCATCGCCCTCTAAGGGGGATTTTTTAACGGCTTGACGGCATAGTTTTTGGCTAAAACAAGCACCTCCCACTCATAAGGAGGTGCCGCTATTAACTGATCTTCATTATTAACCGCCATGAAGAATGCGGTAGGAACTATTGAGTAGCTTATATTGGTAGTAGGATGATATTTAATTGCCGGCTGACATTTTGTGGATTTGTCTTACCTTTTTTCATTAAGAAGGCTTAGCGCCTTTGATCTTTAATTTTATTAACCAGTTTCGAATGCGTTTTCGTAAGTGCAAACCGAATTTAACTTAACTCCAAATCATAATTTATTGTTATTTCAAAACTAAGCAATTGCAAAAAGTATGTCTATCGCCCCTAAAGGGTGATTTTTTGCAGGAATGCTTGTTCCAAATTGAGGTATCTTTCAATTGCTGTATTGCCAGTATTTATGAAAAGTAAGATCCGGACTAATAATAACAATGAACTGTTATTCCCGTTCGAGTGTCCGGGCGAACCTCCATTATCACGCGGTCAAAACATGGGACTTCATCGTACTTTAATTTATAGATATTAGAATTGTTGCAAATAGCTAACCTTGGCTATCAAATGGTCCTGTGTCTGAGTTTGAACAACCATATTGTTGATCACACTGTTTACCCCACGGTTGTATATTAAGTAAACGTATGAAGCGGTGAAAACTCCCACGAAAGCCGGAGGTTATAGCTATTGCTATCATTCAATGAGTTTCTTTGATAGAGGCCGGTAAGCTGCAAACGCGGATTCAACGCCAAACGGGCCTGTAAAACATACAAGTTAACAAGCGTTGTTGTTTTTAACTCGCCTACTCCATATAAATAGTTGCGGATATACTCCCCCGTTAATGAAATGTTCGGGATCGGGGCAAATTGCAGCTGCCATGTACTTGAGTTCAGCCAACCGTTATAATAAGATCCTGTGTTGTAGTTGATACCAAAGTTTAGCGCTTTTGAGGGATCGGATTGGAGGTAGATACTGTGCTGAAAGTAAGTGTAATTACCCGGGGCAATATTTACACCAAGCGGCTGAAAAACGCTGGTTAAATCCTGACGTACGGGCGTTATTGAAAACCCCAAATATGCGCCGTTTTTAAAATCGAACCAAACAGGAAGGATAGTCATATCAAACTCTGAAAATTTACCGGTCGACTCGGTATAATAAACTTCCGGTTGAAAAGCGGCTTTATAATCGAGCAGGACGTCTTTAAACGGCAAAAGCTGACCACGGTAAAAATAAGTTATCCAGGGTGTTGAACCAATTACATCCTTACGGGATACAAAGCCGGTCTGCGGGTCAAAACTTTTGGTAATTAGAGATTCCGTCCATCTTACGTTCCATTGATTTGTTGAATAGGTATAGTTAATCATACCGCCAAAACCCTGTTGGCCTGTATTGGTTGTATAGGATTGCGTAAGTACTGTATTGAATGAGTTCGATGCACCGAAGCGAAAAAAACCATCGGCTGTAGTTTCAATATTCGACCCTCCGGGTTGATTTTTAACAGTTATGAGCCCGCCGATTCTGTCCTGGCTTCCAAAGTTTTCGGATAACCGACCAACAAAAAAATTAGTCCCCGCCAAATCGCTTCCACCCTGCTGCCTGATAGCTAATACGCCGTAATTTAAGGAAGACGAACGATAAACGTACCTTCCACCCGCGACAATGGGAATAGGGTTGCCTGCAGTATCAAGGCCTATGTCACGGCTGAAAAAGGGCTGAAATACAAGGTATCCTGCTGAATTATCATTGTTAGGATTAACACCAACACCAAATAAGGACGCATTTTCAAGAAAAAATTGCCTTGTCTCAGGAAAAGTTACCGAAAAACGGCTGATGTTATTTACTTGTATATCCGCATCTGCTTCCGCAAAATCAGTATGGGCAGTAAGGTCGAGAATGGAATTCGAATTAATTGCCCATTTCAGATCGCCGCCAAACTTCACACTTGCGTCATGCGGTGGTTCAGTAATTCCAAAATTTGTATAGTGGTCGTATGAGGTTAAAAAATAGGGTGTAAACTGGATGTTTGTGGTCGGGGTAGGCGGCTGTAAATTGGTTAAAAGTCCGGCGTAACTCATGTGGGTAACAAAAAACACACGCGGAAAAGCCGAGAAGGCGCTGATCTCGTTGGTAAGCCGCCTGTTTCGGTAAACATTGAAGCCCCAGCTTTGGATTGTGTCGGCGGTTTTCGGGTACCGCAATGTTTTCCAGGGTATGGCCATTTCCGCTGTCCACCCGGAGTCTGTGCGGTTGGTACGCACAGTCCAAAGACCGTCCCTGTAGATATCAAAATAAAGGTCATCAAAGGCCAGCAAATCACGTTGTACGCCATAGGCATCCGTAACAAATACCATCGCATTTCTCTTATCATTAAATGCATCAATAGCGATGCCTGCCACATCATGTTTTGTGTCATCAAAATCTCTCATAAAATCAGTGGCCCTGATGGCTTTTTTGCCCAAGGGGTCTTTACAAATGATGCCGAAATACAAATACTTACTATTGTATAAAACTTTTAGGGTGGTAGGAAAATTGGACGCTTTCCCCTGGTAAGGTTCAATTTGGATAAATGGAAGTGAAGGGGGCGCTAAATTCCATTCTGGTTCATTAAGTACGCCGTCAATATTAATATTACCGGAGATCTTTACTGCTATTATTTTCCGTTTAATGGAATCGGGCTTAAAAAAGGCAGCATCCTGTGCAAAATCGGGTGATGCAAAAAACAGCAATAGCAAGCTAACAACGGCAAAAATTATTTTCATGCCAAACCGATTCTAAAATAACTTTTGATCATAATATAATTGATTACGTTTGCTAACTTAAGCAATAGCGAAAAGTCTAACTATCGCCCCTTAAGGGGGATTTTTTGTTAAGTGGCATTAAGCTAATATTGCGTAATGAATACCAAAAACACTATTTGCCGATTGATAATTATATTACTGGCCTCCTGCATTTCATTTGCTGTTAATGGCCAGAAATATTACTTCAAACATTATGATTTAGAGGACGGCTTATTACAATCACAGGTGACTTCCATATGCCAGGACAATCACAAACAGTTGTGGATAGCCACACTTGGTGGGGTTGATTGTTTTGATAGCAGGCAATTCACCCCGTTTACCGTAGAAGACGGACTATATGAGAATACCTGTTTTGCTATTACTAAGGATAACAGAGGTGAGATTTGGTGCGGAAGTACAAAAGGTATTACAGGTTTTGATAGAAAAGAATTGTTGGGTTACCCTTTTATTAATCAACCCAGTGGTTTTGGCATCAGGAAGATACTAGTTGATAAAAACAATTTAAAATGGGCTCTTTCAGGTAAAAATCTATATCAACTTCAAAACGACAGGTTAGTTAAACAGACAGTGGTAAGCGGCCTGGAAGATGTGTCGGCCATACAAATTAGTTCAAGCGGCGAAATTTATGCAGCAGTTTTTCACCAGGGAATTTACCGGTTAAAAAATAATCGATGGGATCTTTGCATAAAATTTCCTCTAAGTAACAACTTATCTGCTAATGCTGCTAATGAATTGGTTTATGATCTTGCCTTTAGTAAATCCGACCCGGATTTAGTTTATTTTATAACCGCCAAGCAATTGTATGCCTACGAAAATGGCTCCCTAAACGTCGAGCCGTTCAATAAAAATCATCCTGATTTTACATGCCTTAAAACTGCTAATGATAGTAGTTTATGGATAGGTACCAGTAAAGGCGCTTGCAGGTACAAAGATCATAAAGCATTATTTGTTAATGAAAAAAATGGCTTTACAGGTGTGTCAATATTTTGTATTTACCAGGATCATGACAACAATTTGTGGTTTGGAACCGATGGTGCCGGGCTTTACAAGTATGCAACTGACGGTCTACGGATATTCGATGGAACTCAAGGTTTAAATAATGATGCTATAAGTTGCATGGAAATGACGGGTAAAGATGAAGTCTATATCGCAACTAACGGCGGGGGTGTTTTTTCCAAAAAAAATAACCAGGTAGTCCGCGTCAATTTTCCGGGCAAAAATTTTGATAACCTTAAAATTAATTGCCTTCATAAGGCTCCTGGGAATGATTTATGGATTGGAACCGATAATTCAGGATTATGGAAAAAGGCTGGCAATAAAACTTTAAGAATCTATCCGCAGAAGGGCGATAACCCCTATGTTTCATTTATCGCAATGATGGAGGACAAGGATCAACAGCTTTGGTTTGCTACGAATATCGGTTGTTATTATCTAAAGGATAACGTTTTAATTAAAGTAAATGGAATTAATGCATACTGCTCTTCTCTTATGTCAATTGGGAAAGATTCGGTTTTGGCGGGAACTTTTAGCGGGGTTAAAATGATTGTAAATAAGCAGGTCGTCACAAATTTTTCGCCAGGCGATATCAAGGGCCTTGTCCTGAGTTTAAAGTACGATAAGCCATATCTATTCGTAGGAACAAACGACAGGGGAATATTTATTTACAATTTTCAAAGCGGGCAACATCAGCATATAACTGCCAGCCAGGGTTTATCTTCAAACATGGTGCCCGGTATGCAAATTATAAATGGCGAACTTTGGGCAGGTACAGGGAGGGGTATAAACCGGTATAATATTAAAATTGAAAATAATAATATACATATTACTCCGGCGGTATTTAACGGTGTTCCCTGCGAATGCAGCGTAAATGGATTGTTGAACATACACGATAGCTTATGGGTGGCAACTACTCATGGCGTTAATATTTATCCTATTAATCAACACCAGCCAGTTCCGGGACTGAATGTTCTCATAGAAAACGTGCTAGTAAATATACCTGGCACTCCGGTTTATAATGCCAATTATCGAAATGGATATAAACTGCCTCTTTCGCTGTCACTGCCATCCTCCGGGAAGTATATTTCTATTAAATTCCAGGCAATTCAGTTTAATGACCAAAAAGTTTATTATCGTCATCAGCTTGAGGGACTTGATCGCGCATATAGTAACCCGGTGAGCGATAATTCAGTAGACTACCCGGATTTACCTCCGGGACCATACACGTTTAAGGTGAAGGCAGTCTCGGTCAACGGTACTGAAAGTAATGTGGCCGAATATCATTTTTCCATATTGCCTGCCTTCTACCAAACGATAGGTTTTAGAATGGCAGTCGGCATGCTCATTTTAGCCGTTTTATTATTTATTTATTTTTACAAGACTTACCTTGACCGCAAAAAACGAATTCTCATCACAGAAATACGGCTCAGGGAACAGGAAAATATCCGGATACAAACCGCGGAAGATTTTCACGACGATCTCGGTAATAAGCTTACGAGGATCAATATGCTGGCTGAGCTCCTGGATTCGACGATATCACCGGAATTAAAAAATGAAAAACTGCTGATCGGCAAAATAAGAACAAGTGCTTCGGAAATGTACATCGGCGCAAAAAATATTCTATGGGCTTTAAATCCTGCCAATGATAATGTGCGCGAAGTATTAAACGAAATTATTCAATTTAGCGAAGGCCTCTTCGAAAACATGGATTTAACCTTTATGATAAAACCATATGACGACGAAATTGAGCAGATTAAACTGCCATTAAGCCATAGCCATAATATGGTTTTAATATTTAAAGAACTGATAACCAATAGTTTAAAACACTCCAAAGCAAAGATTGTAACTTTTTCCATAGAACGTATATCTAATGAAAAAATATGCTTTACAATCGCTGATGATGGCGAGGGTTACCGTCCTGATCAATTATTTACTGGAAACGGCCTGAGGAATATTCGGACAAGGGCTAAAAAATTAAATGGTGAAATTTTGATTAGTTCGACTCCTCATGCCGGAACGGCAACCCGGTTAATTATGCCAATTTAAAGATACTGTATGATAAGTTCATCTTCCATTAATATTCTGATTGTAGAAGATGACCCCATCCTTCTGGAAACCTATCAAACATTGATAAGCCGAGAATCTGGATTCATTGTATCCGGCGCATATACTTCGTTTGAAAACGCCGAAATCAAACTGAAAGCGCAAAATCCGGATGTGATCTTACTTGATATACAACTGCCGGGTATTAGTGGGATCGAGGCTATTCCGTTGATCAGGAATTATTTGCCGCGGGTAAACATAATTATTTTGACGGTTTTTGAATCAGAGCAGCAAATATTCCAGGCCTTAAATAATGGCGCTGCTGGATATTTAACAAAGGATAGTTCATCAATAAAAATCATTGAAGCGATCAGGGAGGTTCATGAGGGCGGAGCGCCGATGAGCAAAAAAATTGCAAAAATGGTGATCAAGTCCTTTGAGAAAAATTCAAACTCACCCTTATCCAAACGCGAAACAGAGATCTTGGGGTTGATCACGGAAGGTAAAAAGAGAAATGAAATAGCAGAACAACTATTCATCGAAAGGGATACGGTAAAAACACATATCAAAAATATATACGCTAAACTCAATGTGAATTCCCGTTCAGACGCTATCAAAATTGCAAAAAAGGAGCGATTGATTTAGCGCATATAATCACCACGATTTATTCATTTCTCAATGTTTTTACGGGGTTAATCAACGCTGCTTTAACAGATTGAAAGCTGATCGTTATAAAAGCTAATACCAAAGCCATAAAACCTGCTAGTAAGAATATCCACCATTGTATTTCTACACGAAATGCAAATTCATTTAACCATTTATTCATAAAATACAATCTTATGTTCATCAAGTTCAATATTATCGCCCTGGGCACTGTGAGTGAGCAATCATTGAAAGCTGCACTAATGGATCCGGTAAAAAGTTTACGTAGTGAATGAAAATCGATAAACAATAAAACAGAACTTATGATATAAACCTGCAATAGGCCATATCAACATACACTGTTTGTCCGGTAAATCACCCTTCGGGGGTGATTTACAATAACTTGTCAATCACTTAGATTTGAAAGATACTTATCCGTTAATATATTAGTCAATATGCTAAAAAATTATTTAAAAGCGCATGACACAACTCAATTCATCACAAATTTATCTTTTTCATTAATATAAAGGTTTAACCTTTGGACTTGTAAGTTGTAACCTGATAACTATCTATACGAAAAATGAACAGAGTTAAGATAAATAATATAAATGCGGATTAGGATATTCGTGTGAAAGCACATTTTACGCCAGCAATGGCGTTGAGACATTTTATTTAGGAAAGATAATTGCTGATGAAAAGTAAATTACATATGATTTTAAAACAAAATTCACCTTATAATGAAATAAGAAATATAGATATCTTTTAAAACGCTTTAAAGCTGAATTTACATTTTATACGCCACAAAGGAAAACTGGTAATTTTTAAGAAGATGGGAACTAGCTGCCTGCTAATACGCGGGCATCTAAGTTCTGTCTTCTTAGGTATACCAGTACCTCCTTTGCAGTTCTTTGATGACCCGCGTACTAGTAGTTTTTGCTATTTAATAACTATAAAAATTCGCTACAAAACTTTACCATAAATCCCTAATCCAAATTACCACGTCAAATATTTTCGAACGTTGATAATAATAATTGCTCAATATTTAACTTCATTAAATAATAATTATAAATTTGGCGGTAATCCCACTTAGGAAAACTGGTAATTTTATTAAGAAGATGGGAACAATGCTTTCTGCAAATGCGGTTTGCTTGTTCCGTCTTATTTGACTAATCAAGTTCCTCTCCGGCAGTTCAGGCATTGTTAATTGTTTCAATTAATTTGTAACTAAAGGCCCTGAACCGATGATGCTACTTACTTCAAACTCGTTATTCATTCTACCGCTAAAAATCGTATTTGGCGAAGAATTTCTTTTTTTTCTTTTTCGAAATGGATGGATGCTGCCAAAGAGTGTATCTATCTATTTAAAATTTCGATGTTTGTCATCCTTTAACACGTTAAGTCACACAACAAAGGAATTTCTCCATCTAGTGACTAACGAAGGATATCCTATAAACTAGTCTAAACATTCGTTAACATTCACCTCGCTTGATGGCGCAGCTGCAAGCGCTTATGCCGTCACGTTATGAAATTTTTTAAACCTATTAATACCTATGAAAACAACAACAATTAATGAAAAACAAATTGTAGTAGATCTGCTGACTTTGTCATTTATGGACAACCAGAGCGTCAATTACATCATTCGCCAGGATGAAAAGAAAACTAAGCGAATTCGCGCT
>Ga0302309_10001473_pt1 | contig 21419 bp, 21 predicted proteins | sample III_Palsa_N1_1_FD_200453 | JGI IMG/M metagenome (GOLD analysis project Ga0302309, IMG submission 200453) | Peat permafrost microbial communities from Stordalen Mire near Abisko, Sweden - III_Palsa_N1_1 | ecosystem: Environmental > Terrestrial > Soil > Palsa > Peat permafrost | place: Sweden... | reverse complement strand
TTTTCCATTTCGGGCCGCGCAATTGCTGCTCGATCTCGGCGGCCAACTCAAGCACGGTGGCCGCGTCCCACTGCGGCAGCACCCCGGCATGCACCATCAGGAATGTGTCCTGGAAGTGGGCCAGCGGCCTATGCCTGAGCCAATCGATCAAGTCATCCCGGTCCGGCGCCTTGAGAATCTCATCCAGCGTATCGCCCGGTTTCGGCGTACGCACCCCCGCGACCACCGACAGCAAATGCACATCGTGATTGCCCAGGACGGCGGTAGCGCGTTGCTGGAAACCAATCAACTGGCGCAGCGTGGCCAGCGAATTGGGGCCGCGATTGACCAGGTCGCCGACAAACCATAACGGGGTCGAGGCGGCCTCGGGCAGTTTGGCGAGCAGGCGGGTGAGGGCGTCGTTGCAGCCTTGCAGGTCGCCGATGGCGTGGGGGGGGAGGAGCGGGGGCGGTGGGGGAGTGGAGTCGGGCATCTAGCGTGGGCAATGGTAAAAGGTGTTTGACTGACAATAATTAACATTTGCCCCGCTGGCCTAGTCTAAACCCACTGAGCGCAGTGCTACAAAGGTTGACGTTTTATGCGCTTTCGCGCAAGGCGATATTGCCGCAAAAGTTTTTTTAGGTTTTGGCCGTCGATGCCGAGAGTTTACACTATCAGTGTTTTCCCACGCTGCTGCCTATCCGGAAAACCATCAAGGGACTCATGAGGCCTTTGCCTGACGTGCTTTGCAAGCTAATTGCGTTGGACTATAATTGCGGCGTGAATAGGGTCCCAGGTTTCCGTTTCTATCCAAACGGTTTGCCTGTACGACGTCTATTCGGCCAACACTCCGGCTGCTGTTTCTCGACCTCAATTTTGCCCAACTTGTTGCGGCCCTTGGCTTGAACTCATGACCCCCTTCGTTCATTCTTCACCTGAAGCAGTGCCTCGCATCCTTGTAATCGGACCGTTTGGTCAGATCGGTTTCGAACTGATTAGGCATCTACAGGGTCTAGGGGTGGTTTACGCTCCTGGTCGTCCTGATTTGGATCTTAATGACCCAGATTCAATCCGGGCGGTGATTCGAAATTTTCGCCCGGCTATAATTGTGAATGCTGCGGCTTACACAGATGTCGCGGGGGCGGAACAAGAAGTCAAGCTTGCTCATCAGATCAATGGAATTGCTCCTGGCATCATCGCGGAGGCTGCACAGCAATGTGGTGCAGCGTTGATTCATTATTCGACCGATTACGTGTTCGACGGCGCAAAGTTGGGTTCTTATCGGGAAGACGATCCCGTTGCGCCGTTGAATCAATACGGCATAAGCAAACTTGCGGGTGAGCGCGCGGTCGCTCAGGCCGGGTGTGCTTATTTGATTTTTCGTACCAGTTGGATTTACGGCATGCGTGGGCGTAATTTCTTATCTTTCGTCCAACGGGAGGCGGCTCTTGGGCATGAGTTGAAAATTGTTGCCGACCAGGTAGGTGCCCCGACATGGAGTGGTACTGTTGCAGCACTGACGGCGCATGTCGCTAGTCAGGGTCTAAGTGCCGGCGCAGAATCGGAGGGCTTCTGGCACCAGCGTTCAGGTGTGTATCATCTGACATCTGCTGGTACAACCTCATGGCATGGCTTTGCTCGGGCGATCCTCGACCTGCTGCCGGAGACCCAGCGTCCTGTCTTGACCGCTATTAGTTCCGCCGAGTTTCGGACGCCGGTGCGGCGACCAATGAATTCGGTGCTGGATACGACTAAATTTACCCAAACGTTTGGTTTATTCCCCCCCAACTGGGTTGACTCGTTGGCGCGATGCGCGGGGCGATGAATACCGAAGCGCTAATGGGTCTCCTGTGCCGCGACTCAAAATTTCAAGAGGGTTGAGATGTGAAGAGGCTGTTCGATTTTCTGCTGGCTTTGTCGGTGCTCTTGGTTTTTTCTATTCCCATAATGGTCTTGGTTGTTTTGGTGCGCGTCACCTCAACCGGACCAGCTTTTTATTGGTCTGACCGGGTGGGGCGCCATAACCGCATCTTCAAAATGCCTAAATTCAGGTCGATGCGCATCGACACGCCTGCCGTTGCCACTCATTTGCTGACGGATCCGCAGGCTTACCTCACGCCGATTGGTGGTTTCCTGCGTAAATCCAGCCTGGATGAGTTGCCCCAGCTATGGAGCATCCTTACCGGCGAGATGAGTTTCGTCGGTCCTCGACCCGCACTGTTTAATCAATATGATCTGATTTCGTTGCGTAGTGAATGCCACGTCGACCATTTGCGGCCGGGATTGACCGGCTGGGCCCAGGTTAACGGACGTGATGAATTGCCAATCCCGATAAAGGTGAAATTCGACAACGAATATCTATTGCGACAAAGCTTTATGTTTGATTTGAAAATATTATGTTTGACTTTTTTAAAGGTGGTTCGTCGTGACGGGGTGTCTCATTAAACGTACGGTCACCCGGCGTTGGGTCTGCAAGGCTTGATGGAGGGGGCTTGGAGCACTCAACGCGAGGCTGGTCTTGTGAGGGCCAAGTGTCGATTCCACCGCCGGAGATCAAATCGGCGTGAAAAAACCTTGCTTTCGAGATGTATGGTGGTCGCGCGCGGGGGGTGTTTGTAGTTCGCGGTAATTTACACAAGGCCCCTGGGCTCCGCGACGTGCTAGGATTGGCGTGCATCCGGGGTTGGTTTAGGCTGGCGGCACTGCTGACAACATTTCTGGCCCGTTATCAAGCCGGAGCGTGAGTTTCGCGTGACGAACCTAGAACTTCTGTCGGGAGAGCGTGTCATAGAATCTACGCTGGTGCTGCTGGAGGATGTTAAATGTGTCTTTGGGACTATTCCGTTCGCCGGCATGCTCTAAGAAACCTATCGCACCGGCTTTAATGTTGCAAGAGCGCGTAGGCACGGATTTTATTCGGCTTGGTCAATGGCCGTAGAACTTGGTCTATATTCATATTAGCCCTTCAATAAAGGGGTATGCATAACTGTGCCGCTTTGATTATTCAGCGCTTTGCCCATCTGGCCGCTGCCAAGTATGCTCGGCCAATACGGTGTGCCCAGACCTTTTGGTTGTGGGCGTGAGCGCTGAGCGGCAGTCACGCCGGTGTGTTGATTTACCGATGTAGGTCAAGTCTCATGCGCAATTGCGCTAAATGTCTCAATAGGCACTGACTCGGCGTTCGCTGGTGCTCCGGCGTTGCCAGCCCTTCGGTTCACGCAGCTAATGCAGCTCTAAACGTTACGATGAGAAACAAAATTCTTGCTTTATCTAGGCCCACTAAGCGGCTACTCGTAGTTCTTGTTGATACAGTGTTGTGTCTAGTGTCTGTGTGGGCGGCGTTCGCCTTACGCCTTGACCTGACCTATCGTCCGGTTAGCGCGGATCTTGGTGCATTTTTGGCCGCGCCCTTGTTGGCGATCCCCATTTTTATTCGTTTTGGCTTGTACCGGGCCATCTTTCGTTATAGCGGATATGGTGCTTTGGGCGCCGTGATTAAAGCGGTTTCGGCATATGGCATTTGCTATGTGATAGTGGTTTTTTATCTGAATAGCCGGGGCTTCGGAACGCCGCGCAGTGTAGGGTTGTTGCAGCCGATGCTATTGCTGATTTCGGCCGGAGGAATTCGGGCTGGGGCGCGCTTCTGGCTCAGCGGTCATTTCACGGCAATTCGCATCGGTGGACGTACCCATTTGCTGATTTATGGCGCCGGAGATGCTGGCGTGCAGCTTGCCCAGAGTTTAAGCGGGCGACCAGAATTTCGGCTGATGGGTTTTTTGGATGATAATCCGGAAAAATGCGGCAATAGCATCAACGGCAAAATTATCTACAGCGCAGACTCTTTGCCGTACCTGATCCGCAAAGGAGGCGTGACAGATGTCCTGCTTGCAGTGCCAGCAGCGTCTAGAGAGCGGCGAGCCAAGATTCTTGAGCATTTGCGCCAATTTCCCGTGCACGTTCGTACCCTGCCAAATTTGGCCGATCTTGCTCAGGGCAAGGTCGATGCTGGGGATCTCCGTGAGTTGGAGATCGAGGACTTGCTGGGGCGTGATTCGATGCTCCCGGATGCGCAACTTCTGGCAGATGAAATTGTCAATCGCGCGGTGATGGTAACGGGGGCTGGCGGTAGTATTGGTAGCGAATTGTGTCGGCAATTGTTGGCGACGCGCCCCGCAAAATTATTGTTGGTCGATCACAACGAATTCGGTTTGTACACGGTACATGCGGAGCTCTGTCAATTGGCGCAGGCGATGTCGCCGGAGACAGAGTTGGTGCCATTGCTAGGTTCGGTAAGGGATTACTGGTGCATGGAAAAGTTCGTGCGAACCTGGAATCCTACCTGGATTTACCATGCCGCAGCCTATAAGCATGTACCCATGGTCGAGCATAATCCGGCGGAAGGCGTGCTGAATAATGCCCTTGCAACCCTCAACATGGCGTGTATTGCTCTCGCACACGGCGTGCCAAACATGGTGTTGGTATCTACCGATAAGGCTGTGCGGCCGACCAATGTGATGGGCGCAACCAAAAGGCTGGCGGAAATGGTTTTGCAAGCATTGGCCGGCGAACGCGGGATCGCGATGACCGCTGAAGCGCTGGGTGTTTCTGCCGAGCGTTTTAATGCGGAGGCCGGTAGCAATCCGATTACGGGTCCGAATTCGGTTCCACTCATCAATCGCACCTGCTTTTCCATGGTTCGTTTTGGGAACGTCTTGGGTTCCTCCGGTTCTGTGGTGCCGTTATTTCGCAAGCAAATTGCCGAGGGCGGCCCGATTACTGTCACCGACGAGGCGGTAACCCGTTATTTCATGACGATCACGGAGGCTGCGCAGTTAGTGATCCAGGCGGGGATCATGGCTGAAGGTGGCGACGTGTTTGTGCTCGATATGGGCGAACCGGTACGGATCGTTGATTTGGCGAAGCGTATGATCGAATTGTCGGGGCTGGGGATTCGGGACGCTCAACATCCTAATGGCGATATTGAAATCAAAGTTGTGGGCTTGCGTCCTGGGGAAAAACTTTACGAAGAATTGTTGATCGGCAATGACCCCCGGCCCACCCGGCATAGACAAATTTTCCGGGCACACGAGACGTTTTTGCGTTGGGCTGAGCTCAAACCGCAACTTGAGGCGGTTCGCCTCGCGGCAGAAAACAATGACATCGAGACTCTTCACCTATTGTTGACTTCCTTGGTCGATGGATATGTGCCATCGGTTGAGATCGTTGACTGGGTAACCCAGGCGAAGAGGGCTGTTGCGGGCTGAAGCATGGTGCGAGGATGGCGCTCCCAACTGCGCCTTACCCCTGCCGAGGGTCCCCAAATGGCTTTATTAGGACATCCTGTTAGAGTAAACTGCTACGGGGTTTAAATTTGCTTATATTTGATCGAGGCGTTCGATGTTATTTGTCACTGGCGGGGCCGGTTTTATCGGGTCAAATTTCATTCTTGATTGGCTGCGACTCGGGACAGAACCGGTTCTCAACATCGATAAGCTCACCTATGCAGGTAACCTAGAGAGCTTGGAGCAGGTCGCATCGAATGCTGCTTACGCATTCTCTCAAACTGATATTTGCGATACGGAAGCGATTGCGGCACTGTTCAAGCAGCATCGGCCACGCGCAATCCTTCATTTTGCCGCCGAAAGCCATGTGGATCGGTCCATTCTGGGGCCCGCGGAGTTTGTGCGGACCAATGTCAACGGCACCTTCTCATTGCTTGAGGCTGCACGCGGCTACTGGTCCTCGCTGGAGGCGGCCGAGCGTGAGTCCTTTCGTTTCTTGCATGTTTCGACCGATGAAGTTTATGGCTCGCTGCTGAGCGATGCTCCGCCTTTTTCCGAGACAACGGCGTACGCACCCAACAGTCCCTATTCTGCATCCAAGGCGGCATCGGATCACTTGGTTCGTGCTTATCATCATACCTACGGCCTGCCCACGCTTACCACCAATTGCTCCAACAACTATGGGCCTTATCAGTTTCCCGAAAAACTGATTCCGTTGACGATACTCAATGCGATCCACGGCAAACCGCTGCCCATTTATGGCGATGGTAAGAACGTGCGCGACTGGCTGTATGTGACGGATCACTGTGCCGGGATCCGCGCCGTGCTCGCTCAAGGGCGTTTGGGCGAGACTTACAATATCGGCGGCTGGAACGAGAAAACCAATTTGGACGTGGTGCATAGTCTTTGCGCAATCCTCGATGATCTCAAGCCCCGGCCCGATGGTCAAAGCTACCGGTTGCAAATCAACTTTGTCAAAGACCGTTTGGGTCATGACCGGCGCTATGCAATCGATGCCCGCAAGGTGGAGCGCGAACTGGGATGGACACCTGCGGAGAGCTTCGAAACCGGCATTGCAAAAACGGTTCGCTGGTACCTGGATAACCCGGGCTGGGTAGAAAACGTCGCTAGCGGTCAGTATGTGCATCGGGCTGCAATGCCTGTGCTCGAAGGGGAATGAATTGAGGAAAGGTATCGTTTTGGCCGGTGGTTCGGGTACGCGCCTCTACCCGGTAACGCGGGTTATATCAAAACAGCTTTTGCCTATCTACGACAAGCCGATGATTTATTATCCGCTATCGACGTTGATGATGGCGGGCATCCGCGATATTTTGCTGATCTCCACGCCGCAAGATACACCTCGTTTTGAACAGTTGCTGGGCGACGGCTCTAGTTGGGGCTTGAATCTTTCATATGCGATACAGCCTTCACCGGATGGGTTGGCCCAGGCCTTTATCATCGGCCGCAATTTTGTCGGCAACGACCCAAGTGCCTTGATCCTGGGCGACAACATATTTTATGGCCACGATTTTTCCGCGCAGCTTGATAGCGCCGGCACGCACGCCGCCGGGGCCACGGTGTTCGCCTATCATGTAAAAGATCCGGAGCGCTATGGGGTTGCCGAATTTGACGACCAGGGCAAAATTCTAAGTTTGGAAGAAAAGCCCAAGCACCCGAAATCCAGCTATGCAGTGACGGGCCTATATTTTTACGATAACCAAGTGCTGGATATCGCCAAAAGCCTGACACCTTCGGCTCGCGGCGAACTGGAAATCACCGATATCAATATGCATTATCTTGCGCGTCAGCAACTCAATGTTGAGCTTATGGGGCGTGGCATGGCATGGCTGGATACGGGTACTCATGAATCATTGCTTGAAGCATCAATGTTTATCGAAACCATCGAAAAGCGACAAGGGTTGAAAATCGCCTGTCCGGAAGAGATTGCTTTCCGTAGAGGTTATATTACGGCGGCACAACTCGAAGAGCTTGCTGAGCCGCTCAAAAAGAACGGCTATGGACAGTACCTGCGGAGCTTATTGCAGGGGAGGGTGCTTTGATGAATGTGATAGCTGCTGCCGTTCCGGAAGTACTGATTATTGAGCCTAAGGTTTTCGGCGACGATCGCGGTTTCTTTTATGAAAGCTTTAATCAAAAAGCATTTAAGGAAGAGACCGGTATTGAAGAAAGTTTTGTGCAAGATAACCATTCGCGCTCAGCAAAAAATGTTTTGCGTGGCCTGCATTATCAGGTCAAGCACTCGCAAGGAAAGTTGGTTCGGGTGGTTGCCGGAGAGGTATTTGATGTGGCGGTCGATATTCGCAAGAAATCACCGACCTTCGGCCAGTGGGTTGGAGTCAACCTTTCCGCCGAAAACAAGCGAATGCTCTGGATTCCAAAGGGATTTGCGCATGGCTTTCTGGTGTTATCGGAGTCAGCTGAATTTCTCTATAAGACCACGGATTATTGGTATCCGGAATTCGAGAAAACTATCCTCTGGAACGATCCAGATTTGGCTATTACGTGGCCCACCCATGACGCGCCTGTCCTTTCCACGAAAGATAGTGCTGGTCAGCGCTTGCACGACGCTGAGGTCTACCCGGATGAGGCTTTTTCCTGATATGTCGAGCTGTAATATGCCGCGCCGGGCAAGAAATTTAGGTGCGATGGATATGCTCCCATCAGATCGATTCTAGAGGATTTAATGGAAATTAAACTAATTCAACTCCAGAGGCATGGGGACGATCGCGGAATGCTGGTGGCGCTGGAGGAAGGTAAGAACGTTCCTTTTTCCATCAAGCGCGTGTACTACCTGTTTGGTACCAAAGACCAGGTGCGCCGCGGCTTCCATGCTCATAGGGACTTGAAGCAACTGGCGATTGCGGTGCGTGGCTCGGTTAAATTTCATCTGGACGACGGTCGCGAAAAAATCGATGTTTTATTGAATGATCCGGGCCAAGGCCTGCTATTGGACAAGATGATCTGGCGCGAAATGTTCGATTTTAGCGAAGATTGCGTGCTGATGGTTCTGGCGGACAAGCTATACGACTCTGATGATTACATCAGGGATTACGAGAAATTCAGCTCATTAGCCAACGCTGACGCATAAGTGCCGAGATTGTATTTTTGGTCGAACTTGGCAAATAAAGTTGATATTGTTGGCACCAGGAACATTGGGGCTCCGGCTGACGTAGATTTTTTATAAGGTGGTGTTCCAATGAACGTCCCGTTTTTGAGTCTCAAGGATGTTAATTCGCGTTATTCCGAGGAATTAAAGGCGGCCGCGTGCCGAGTCATCGACTCGGGGTGGTACATCCTTGGGGACGAAGTAGCCGCGTTCGAACGAGAGTTTGCTGCCTATTGCGGGATGGACTTGTGTCTTGGCGTGGGCAACGGTCTGGACGCATTGATTCTTATCCTGCGTGGCTACAAGAATCTGGGCATCCTCCACGAGGGGGATGAGGTCATCGTTCCGGCGAATACTTATGTGGCCAGCATCCTAGCGATCACGGAAAACCGCTTGGTCCCTGTGCTGGTAGAGCCTGATCCCATGACGTATAACCTCGATCCGAAGCGAATCGAGCAAGCCATTACTTCCAAGACGAAAGCCATTTTGGTTGTGCATCTCTATGGACAATTGGCTGCCATGCCGCAAATTGTCGATATCGCACGTCGACACAAATTGAAACTGATTGAAGACAGCGCTCAATCGCATGGTGCAACGATCCAGGGGGTCAAGGCTGGAGCATTTGCGGATGCCGCGGGTTTTAGTTTTTTTCCGGGGAAAAATCTCGGTGCGCTCGGCGACGCGGGTGCGGTAGTCACCAATGATCAAGCGTTGGCGCAACAGATAGTCGCTTTGAGAAACTACGGTTCTCACATCAAATACCACAACGTATGTCAGGGCGTAAACTCGCGCCTTGATGAAATACAAGCCGCGATGCTGCGCGTAAAACTGAACTACCTGGATGCGGAAATTGCAGCGCGCCGCAGCGTTGCACGCCGTTATCTGAGCGCCATCCGAAATTCCCGCATCCAGTTACCTCATCTGGCGTCTGATGAAGCCCACGTCTGGCACTTGTTTGTCGTTCGCTGTGCCCAGCGAGATGCTTTGCAAAAATATTTGCAAGAAAAAGGTATTGCCACGCTGATTCACTACCCTGTTCCGCCGCACCAGCAACCAGCCTATCCAGTCATGAATAGTCTATCGCTGCCGGTTACCGAGGCCATTCACCAAGAGGTTCTAAGTCTGCCGATAGGGCCGACCATGTCAGACGACGATATTCAAGCCGTCATCGACGCATGCAACGCCTTTTAGCGCGCTTTACATGAGCATCGTCAGAGCCGGCGCTTTTTCCGCTATATCCACGGCCGCCCGCCTTATCTCTGGACTGATGGTGATAAAGCTGGTCGCCTGGTTCGCGGGGCCGGAGGGCGTAGGTAAACTTGGCCAATTCATGAGCCTGATGTCGTTGCTTGTCGTATTGGCGGGCGGCGGCATTGGAACGGGAATAGTCAAATATGTTGCCGAATACCGAGCCGATGCGGAGAAGTTGCAGCGTCTTTTAAGTGCGGGTCTGAGTTACGCTTTAGGTGCGTCATGCGTGATGGGAGTATTGACGCTGCTATTCAGCCGGTCGATAACCCTGTCGCTTCTCGGGGATATGCGCTACGAAAGCGTAATCTGGGTGCTGGCTGTTGCCCAGATGGCGATTGCCGCGAGTAATTATTTCGTCGCAATTATCAACGGCTTCATGGACGTGCGCCGGGTTGCGACGATCTATGTGTTGGGTTCGGTCATCGGCATTGCAGCCACCGCTCTACTTGCATACTTTTTTCAATTGTATGGAGCACTGCTGGCGCTGGTGCTGAGTCAAGCCGCGTTCCTTACCGTCAGTCTGCCGTTGTTGCGCTCTAGCCCGTACTTTGATCGGCTTTTTTTCCGACCCCGGTTCGATCGGGCAATGACGGTGCGTCTATTCCGATTTTCGGTCATGACGCTGACCTCTGCCTTACTTCCCCCCTTGGTAAACATTTGGATACGAAATCATCTAGCGGCTCGTTTTTCTTGGGAGCAGGTCGGGTATTGGCAAGCAGTGAGCAAGGTATCCGAAGCCTATTTGCTCTTTATCACCATGGCGATTAGTGTGTACTATTTGCCTAGGCTTTCGTCCATTACTGAGCGGGCGACGTTCGAAGCGGAGCTAAAAACTGCTTACCGTCACATTCTTCCTGTGGTGGTAGCTCTCGCTGGGATGATTTACCTGCTGCGGGAATGGGTAACAAAATTGTTGTTTAGTGAGCATTTTGCCGCGGCAAACGTTTTGTATGCTCCCCAGTTGCTCGGGGATGTGGTCAAGATATCTTCCTTTATCTTGTCATACATAATGTTGGCGAAAGCGATGACCACCATTTTCATTTTTTCAGAAATTTTGTTTAGTGCTACATACGTAGGATGTGTATATTTTTTTACCTGGCGTTATGGCCTCGTGGGCGCCATGTATGCATTTCTTGTAAATTACCTGGCTTATCTGATTTTCACCATTGCGGTTGCCAGGAATTATATTAGAAAAATGTAGTGGCAGAGTCGAGGTTTATTGTCTGGTTAAAGTAAATTTTATTAGAGATTTTCGTTGGAGTAAGAAAATTGGAATTTCCACTGGTATCCATTTTGATTCCCGCATATAACCACACAAATTTTGTGGAAAAATGCCTGGATAGTGCGCTGGGGGACCCATATCCAAACAAGGAAATAGTTATTATCAATGACGGGTCTCTTGATGATTCCAATGAGAAAATCTTGTCTTGGATGGCGAGAAACGGTACCTCCATTAAAGTTAATTACCTGAGCCGAAAAAATAGAGGTGTGACGGTCACTCTCAATGAATTGGCAACCCGAGCCAGTGGAGAATTTCTGAGAATAGTTGCAAGCGACGATTATCTTTTGAGTGGTGGAATTCAAGCGCAAGTCGAATATTTGATGGCCAACCCAAGAAAGGGAGCCGTCATAGGTGATTCGGTGGTGGTTGGTGATATGAGCGAAACGCTTTTTGAAAGCGGTATGAGTGGGTTAAAAAAAATTAATAAAGCCAACTATTTATCAGATGATGGGATTCGGAAAGAGATAATATGCCATTGGGCAATTGGCGGTCCCGTTACGATGATTACGAGAAAGACGTTTGAAGTGCTTGGTGGCTGGAGCGAAGATCTCAGGATTGAAGATTGGGATTTTTTCTTGCGCCTGATCGCCCTGAATTTGCTCGGATTCATTGATTTTCCGGTGGGGGCATACCGGCTTCATGGCAACAATACTTGCAGGACCAGAGATACCGCGACACGTATTATCAACCTCGAGGACGCGGAGAAAGTTGCCTTGCGAAATTTAGCTTTGTTCAAAACGCCTTACCAGACGATGCTCAAGGCCCAGTGGTTTTTGGTAGGTGCCAAGATTGCTTATCTAAAACGGAAGCCGTTGGTGGCGGCGATACACGTATTGAAAGCTTTATTTTTAAACGGCATGTCGAAGCTGGAAAATATTGGTCGTCGGGCATGAAAGGTGAAAAATGAAAGCTCTTATCCGTTTTCCATCTTTTTATTTTTCTTTTCCCATTCTTTTATCCTGCGCGGTGATGTTTGCCACGTTTGACCCCCCGAGCACTTATCTTGCCGGAGTCCTTCTTCTTGTCTGCATTGCCTTCATAGCTATCGGGGCTGATATAGTATTAAAAATACGCCTACCAGAAATATATAAATTTCGGGAATTGGATTTTTCTGGGTCGCGCGAAGCACTGGTAGTGCTCGCTTTTTGTTATGTGATTATAATTTTTTGTTTAATTGATATTACATTTTTCCCGATTCCTTTATTCGGCGATCCAAGTACATATGCAACCTTTGATGGCGGGCGCGAGCACATTCGGCATATATCCGATATGAGCTGGATATTACCCCCGGTTGCATTGCTTTGTTTGAGAAATAAAGTACTAAGAAATTTGTTTATCGTCACAGGATTTGCTTTTCCGATCGTGGTTCTGGATCGTAATCGCTTATTTGCCGCTTTGTTTTCTTTTCTACTTATTTTGATATTTCGTCGAAAGAGTAACAAGCGGTTCCCATGGAAAACAGTGGGATTTTTCGGTTTTTCAGGCGCGGCAGGCTTTTCGGCGCTCGGTATCTTACGTTCCGGCACGCTCAGTTATATATTTCTTCCTTTTAGTAATTTCTATATTGAAGCGCCACTATCGATAAAATGGTTGCTCCTTTATACCAGCGCCGGCGTATATAACTTCAGCGCCATTCTTGCGAAAGAATATCAGAACTCTGAATTTCTTCTGACTCAATTATTGCCGTTTCACAGTGCCGTGGCGACCGCCGCGACCGATATACCATTGGATGCGAAAACGATCAATGTGGGAACGGAATTCTTTCCATTCCTAATGGCATTAGGCCCACTGGGTGTCTTGTTGAGTGCGCTCTGTTTATACATCATGCTTTTATGGAGTGTTCGATTGCTTCGAGGGCGAATTTCCATTTTTTCCATACTTATCTTTTTGAGATTGGCCTACGTTTGTATTATGTCGCCATTTGCGCCACAGGCTTTCACTTGGACCAATCTTGGATTTTTGTTTCTTTGTTTATTTTTGAAAATTCTGGCAAGCATATTACCCGTAAGGAAAAAGCAAGTGGGCGAAACATATGCTTAAACTTTCAATTTCGATTGTTGTCTATAAACCAGACTTAGAGGTCTTGGCTCGAACCTTGTGCAGTGTGCATGAGGCTGTCAAAACCGCCCAACCAGACCTACCTCTTGATACCATTTTGTTTCTGGTGGATAACTCGTGTGACGACTCTTGGTCGAGTCGCGTGGAAAGCGCATTAATCGAATCGTTTCCGCCGGATGTCGGTTTAAGAGCCGAACTTATAATATCTTCGGAAAATGGCGGCTATGGTAGAGCAAATAACCTGGCTATCGAAAAAGCCGAATCCGTCTATCATTTGGTAATGAACCCGGACGTATACCTGGATTCTGATGCCGTGATTAAAGCCATTTCATATATGGAGAAAAATGAAAGTGTTGGACTTTTGGTTCCCGATGTTCGTGGCGAAGATGGAGTAAGACATTTTTTATGTAAACGTAATCCAAGTCTACTGATAATGTTTCTTCGAGGTTTTGCTCCGAAATGGTTAAAATATATATTTCGAAAAATCTTGCTTCGATTCGAAATGAAAGATAAAGACTACGAACACGATATCGACGGGGTTGAGTTTCCCACGGGGTGCTTCATGCTATTCCGCCGCGTACTTCTGCAAAAATTAGGCGGGTTTGACCCTGATTTCTTTATGTATCTTGAAGATGCTGATATTGGCAGGCGTATGCTTGCGGTTGCCAACGTACGTTACGTTCCTGCCGTTCGAATCATTCATCGTTGGGCTCGTGGAACCCATAATAGCTGGCGCCTCCGTTGGGTGACTATTAAGTCTGCATTCATTTACTGGAGGAAATGGGGCGGAATATTTTAATTGATGTGAATTTTAAATTCATAAATCGAAAAGGTTAAAAAACTGCAACTTGATTTTATTTAATTTCTTGTGTCGGATAAAATATGGAGCATGCATCCGATGCCTGATCAGAAATTAGCGAAAAATATTTTAAATAAAGAGGTAATAGTGAAAGCAGACGAATCCGCAGTTTCTACTGCATCCGCGAGCGCCGCCAGGCAAGACGAAATCCAACTGACGGATGTCTGGATAATGTTGATGCGACAAAAGAAAGTAATTTTCGTCACTTTATGTTTTGCCTTAATATGCGCTATTGCGTTCCTCGCGCTCGTTCCCAAAGAATGGGAGGGGACGGCCATTATCCGCATCGGACAAGTGGGTCGGGTTGCTCCAGATCATCCTCAATCGATTGAACCTATCGACTTGGCTATCGACCGGATGAAATTGACCTCGGTATTTCAAAATCAGGTGCTCAACGGCCTTAATATCCCGGTTGATAGTTCCGAAGCTATTTTTATTCGTAAACACATAACATTCGAGGCGCGGCAAAGTGGCGTCATCGAGATGAAAGTTACTGCTCATACGCCAAATGATGCCCGCGTGATTTCGGAGGCAATGGTTAAGCACCTGGTCGATATACATTCAAAATTAGCTGAATTGCAAGTGGCAAGCTTGAAAATACAATCGAATAATATTGCGAATCAATTGCAGGATGCGTTATCTGAGAGAGAAAAATCAATTCAGGGTGTGGTTGACATGGGTCGCACAGGAATTGGCAAAACCGCTGGTGAAGTCGCTTTGTTGGGAAGCGTTGCAGGCTCTAGTCAAAATTACGTAATTCGAGATCTCCAGCGAAGTGAATTTGAAATTGATGACCAGTTGGGATCTGCAATTACATATCCCACGCAATTATTGGAAAGCGTGGCGATCTCGGATGAGCCGGTTTTCCCCAGTAAGTCTTTGGTTTGGGCCTTGGCGCTAATTTTAGGGCTGGTGATTGGATCTTTAATTGCTTGTTTCCGGGATTCACGAGTTCTGAAAAATAATTGATTTAAACAAATAATTATTGATTATTTTAATTGTAAATTTGTTTGGCTATCGACAAGTTTTGAGCATTTTTTTATAAAAATGCTCTGAGCTTGTTTTTAGTCAAATAGCATCTGCAGATTGCGCTAAAGATACTTTTTTCTTGTCGCTTTGATTCATGATATTGTTTTTTATGAGCTCATTTCTAGCATAACGAATTATATCATCGTGCATTCGATACGAAATAAAACGCATAATTTCTGCTTGTTGAAATTTCTTTCGTATTGGATATCAGACCATGAAAAGCCTTGTGACATTGCTGTCATGGAAAAATAAAGAAAATAGTCATCGGTTGATGGCAGTGATTATTTTATTTTTTGGTATATTCAATTTTTTTTGGGGGGAACGAGTACCTGCTGGCGGCGGACTAGGATGGGATGGGCTTAAATATGCTGACATGGTGCATAACTTCAATTTCTTGTTTAGTCGAGGTTTGTTAAGCGGCTATTATGTACAACGCATTCTGCCGTCGGCCATGGTACGCGGATTTTTATTGATTGCTGGCGCCTCGACCAGTGACCCGAACATTATCAGAGGCTTTGAATTATATAACTTGCTACTTCTTCTTGGCGGTTGTTGGATCTGGAAGCGGATAGCAGAAAAATCCGACCTCAGCCTATCTGGGCGCTGGATAGGATTCAGCGGAATTTTTCTTAACTTCGAGTGTTCGAAGCAAACTTTTTATTACCCTGTTCTCACTGACACTACTGCGCTGTTTACTGCTTTATTGTTGTTGATGTTCTATCTTGAACGGAGGCCGCTGGCACTCTTCTTCACTACCTGTATTGGTGCCTTTGCGTGGCCGGTAGTGAGTGTCTGCGGTGCTTTTCTCATCGTTTTCCTCCGAACCGAGCTATGCTCCGACCTATCGCCAATGATTTGCGGTAATCTCGACGGCAAGCGACGTGCGGCAAGGGCCCGCAACGCCGCGTTGGGTTGTATTGCGCTTTTGTGCTTGCTTATAATTGCATTTCTCTTAATGACCCAAGGCGACCCGAACGTCAGCCACGCATGTCCGCTGCCCAAGAAATGGCTTGTGGCGATGCAAGCCAGTGTCGTGCCTTGTTCCCTGGAGCGGTTGATTACCGCATTGCCTTCACTCTTTTGCGCTGCCATTGCATTGGTATCACTAATTGGTTCCCGGGCATTTATCCGCGTTATCTTCGTCTCAATTCGGAGGGCACCATTGCGTTTGGTCAGTTTGGCGATCTTGGCCATTTTGATCCCCTCCCTGATCGTGAAGATGCTTGCAAACCCGTCATTGGCAAACTCCAGCAGCTTGGAATATTTGCTGGAATTCATGTTACTTCCGCCACCAGGAAAATTTTTCTTAACGTTTGTCTCGCTGGCAGTATTTTGGGGACCGCTTGTACTATTGCTGATGCTTTACTGGAGGGAATTTTGCAGTGAAGCCAGAAGGCTCGGGCCGGGTTTTGTCGCTATTATTGGCATATCTTTGCCTTTGAGCCTGATGAGCGAACCTCGATTTTTGACCGTCGCATGGCCCTTTTTTGTCTTGGCGCTGGTCCTGGCGCTGGAAAGATCGATAGTCGATGCGACGTTTAAATATATACTGGGAGGTTTTACAGTTTTATATGCTCAATTTTGGATGAAGCTTAATTTGGCCCCTTGGGAGCTGCCTGACTGGGCTGCTTTGCAGGATTTTCCCAAGGAAGTCTATTTTATGCACTACGGCTTGTGGATGAATTGGATATCTTATTCAGCACAGTTTCTGATTTCGCTGTTAGGTGCTGCGCTATTATATAAATCGATAATCGGATTTAGGCGAGAAAAAAAATAAATGCTGGAATTTATTGGATTTATAAAAATACGAAGATTAATGTTATTTTGTGACATTTGCGAGAAAAAGTGCTAAAAATCCCTTTTAACAAACCGCACATGACAGGCAAGGAGCTATTTTATATAGCTCAGGCGAATTTTAATGGCCGTTTGGCGGGCGATGGCCCGTTTACCAAGCGTTGCCATTCCTGGATTGAGCAACGGACAGGCTGTCACAAAGCTTTGCTGACTCATTCGTGCACCGCCGCCTTGGAAATGGCTGCGTTGTTGCTGGATATCGGCCCGGGTGATGAAATTATCATGCCGTCTTATACCTTTGTCTCGACCGCAAATGCTTTTGTGCTACGAGGCGGGGTTCCGGTGTTCGTCGATATTCGCGCAGACACCCTCAACTTGGATGAGCGTTTGATTGAGAATGCGATCACGCCAAGAACCAAGGCCTTGATGGTGGTCCATTATGCCGGCGTGGCATGTGAAATGGATGCGATCATGTCCATCGCCGAACGACACGGTCTTAAAGTGGTTGAAGACGCGGCGCAGGGGGTGATGGCAACATATAAAGGCCGTGCTTTGGGTGCTATCGGGGATTTGGGTGCATATAGTTTTCATGAAACGAAAAATCTGATCTCGGGCGAAGGCGGTTGCTTGCTGGTCAATAACCATAAATATTTCACTCGGGCGGAGATTATCCGAGAAAAAGGTACGGACCGAGATCGCTTTTTTCGAGGCGAGGTTGATAAATATACTTGGCAAGAACAGGGGTCGTCTTTTTTGCCGGGCGAGTTGACAGCGGCATTTTTGGCGGCTCAATTGGATGAGGCTGACGGAATTACTGAAGCCCGCCTGGCAAGTTGGTCGATTTATCACAATCTTCTATTTTCTTTGGAGCAAGCGGGATTATTGCGTCGGCCGGTAATTCCCGTGGAATGTCAGCATAATGCGCATATGTATTACGTCTTGTTGGCTCCTGGTATCGATCGCGAAAAAGTTCTTTTTGAATTGAAGAAAAATGAAATTGGAGCGATATTCCATTATGTACCACTGCATTCGTCACCCGCAGGTTTAAAATATGGAAAAACACACGGTAACCTTGCAGTGACTGATTCTTCGTCTGAAAGGATAATACGTTTGCCACTTTGGATGGGTTTGACAACTGAAGAGCAGACCCTGGTGGTGGAAACTCTCCAAGCCGTTCTGCTTGCATGAGTTAGGTGTTTAATTTAAGAATTCTTCCTCGATAAAGATATGTTGAAACTATTGGTTACTGGGGCGTCTGGCTATATTGGTCGTAAATTTTGTGAGGATTATGCTAAAAATTACGACTTTACCTGTGTCAGCCTTCGTGAGAAAAAAATAGAATATATTGATTTTTCAGGAATCGAAACGATATTGCATTTATCCGCTTTGGTGCATCAAAAAGAAAGTCAGCCTGCGGATGAATATTTTAGAGTGAATTACAAGCAAACTATCGATCTGGCAAAAGCCGCTAAACTTAATGGTGTTCGGCATTTCGTATTTTTTAGTACTGTTGCTGTATATGGATTGAATGGATATCTTGATGGAGAGGAGGAGTACATAATTACTGAAGAGTCAAAATGCAATCCTGTCGATCCATATGGGGAAAGCAAGTTGTCTGCCGAGATCGGTTTATTGGCTCTCGAGGATGAAGATTTCGTCGTGTCGATCATTCGGCCCCCGGTGGTTTATGGTGCCGCATGTCCTGGAAACATGACCCGTCTTCTGGAAATCGTAAAGAAAATTCCTGTATTGCCGTTTGATTTTTCAAAAAACAAACGTAGTATGGTGTTTATTGGAAATTTAACGAATTTTACCAATTTAATTATATTGAAAAAAATCCGAGGAGTGACTATTCCTCAGGATAAAGAAATTTTTTCGATTAAAAAAATAGTGCAACTTCTATCAAAATGTAGTAATAGAAAAGTTTTTCTTTTAAAATTTCCAAAAATAATTTTTAATTATTTATGCGCACGGTACCGGCGAACAATGTGTAGTCTGTATGGCAGCTTGGTGTTTGATTCCACAAGCAGCAACCAACGAGTGGGTTTTGTAGCGCCTTTTAGCGCCGATGAAGGATTGTGTTTAATGAGCTCCGCCAAGCAAGATAAATCCGATGCCGACGGCATCTGATGATTGGCGCATCTCGGTCGATTGTTATTGACGCTCAGGTATCACACTTAAAGTCTATTGCGCTGATAGATCGCAGGCCCGTTGAGTGGCTTGAGTGTTGCAGATAGTTTTCCGTTCCGGCTTGTTCCAAATTTTGTACCGACCGCCAGAACGGGACACAATCTTTGTGAACGTTCTAAGATAGCCTTGCCAGCCCCTCTTCAATATCCGGAAGCTCTTCCTTCAGGAACTTTTTGCGCAAAAAGGGTTTTTCTACAAAGCGATACGAAATATATCCGGCTAACAACGTCAACGGCAACGAAATTAACATACTTGACCAGAAATGATGGGCTACGAGGTTAATTACAAGTTGCTGTATCGGGAATGCGTAAATATAAATTCCATAAGATATATCAAATTTGCTCTTGATGAATTTATCTTTGAACGAAGAGCCGATCACCACGGTTATGACAGATAGGAAAATTGTCCCAATGACTTCCATCTCCGGGCGACCTGAGAAAATCTCTAGCAGCGCCGCGCAAATTAAAATTATTCGCCAACGTAGAAAAAATCAATGAGTTTGAGTCATTGATAATAATGCGCCGGAAGTGAACGAAAAACCAAACGCAGATAAATAACTCATCGGAACGGCGTAGAAAGAATAGTTTAAACCAGTGGCAAACGAGGTAGTCGTCGATATCGCAGAAAGTAAAAATAGAGCTAAAATAGTTCAGAAGCTATTGACAAACGAAAGAGCCGTCGAAAAAATGAGGTAGCAAGCAAATTCGATAGGTAATGTCCACAAACTACCGTCGACGGCGTTGGGAAATTTGAAAATACACCTGAAACGTTACGACTTATGAAAGAAAATACCAAAACAAATGTCTTTAAAGCCCATCCCGATTTCAAGTATTCAATTCGCGGAATGCTCTTGAATGTCGTCCCAATTATGTAAGTGACGATGAAAGAACATAATATGAGCCCAGGAAAATACGCCGACAACGCTTTCCCATGAATTCGATAAAATTTTTCGAATTGTTAAAGCTTGTTGGCATGAAATAACCTGATATAGTGAAAAAAATCACTACTGCCACAAATCCATAGGTATCCCATCCGGGAAAGGTTGGCTCGGGTCTATTGGACAATGCGTAATGGTGGCTATAAAACACTAAGATCGCTGCAAAATGTCTAACCAAGTCGAAGGAATTTTCCCTATGCTTCATATAAGCCCGATCCGTATATGCGTTAATTTTACTGTTATTTACTTCGCAAGCTGCGCACGGTTGCTTTTTCTTGGTAGGCGCGTTCAGGTTGCCACATTGCGCCATTTCCGCCGTCCGGCTGTGGCAGTGCAGGTGTCGTGAGTCTTAAGTCAGTTTCATTCGGCGCAGTTATAGTGGTACCGATCTGGGGTCCCCATGAACATGAAAAGACGAAGTTCGTTTGCCGGCGTGCTGTGTTGCCGTCCGTCCCGCAAAATTATGCTGGCCTGGGGGAGGCTTGTCGCGGTAGCGAGGAATCATTTTTCTGGTGGATATAAGTTAGGCTTGGGTCGCCTCGCAGACAGAGCCAGTTCGTGCGAACCACTTGCTCCCACGGTCAACCGGGGCGGTTTCCATTGCACGCGGTCCTTGGCCTTACCGCTTTGTATTTGGGCACAACGCCTCGCGTTCATGAACGTTAATGTGGGACCGACGGACTAGTATGACGTTGCCACTTCCTGGCTATGTGATCGGTGCGCGCATGTTCACCTCATTGCAGACACGAAGATTGTTTTCGGTATGATTGAGGTTTGAGCCTTGATGGGATATCACATGGATTATTTTGTACATCAAAACGCCTTGTGCGAGAGCAAGAATATAGGGACTGCGACCCGAATCTGGGCTTTCACTCATGTTTTACCGGGAGCCAGGGTTGGGCAGGACTGCAACATCTGCGATCATGTTTTCATCGAGAATGACGTGACGGTGGGCGATCGCGTTACAGTCAAATGTGGAGTCCAACTCTGGGATGGTTTAGTTGTGGGCGATGATGTTTTTATCGGGCCAAATGTCACCTTTACTAACGATCTATTCCCTCGAAGCAAGCAATATCCGGAAAATTTTCTGCGAACCACGGTTCATGCAAGAGCCTCAATTGGGGCAAATGCCACGATTCTTCCGGGGCTGACTATTGGCGAAAATGCCATGGTTGGTGCTGGTTCTGTGGTCACGCATTCGGTGCCCCCGAATGCCATTGTGATTGGTAATCCGGCAAAAATTGTAGGTTATGTTTAGATAGTTGCCGAACCATCTCGTTGGTATCTGCTTGTCCTAGCTGCTGCGACGCCTGGGAGAACGAGTGAGGTAGCTTGAATTTTTCAGATACTCCTTTTGGTAAGCTGTGCCAATGGGAGCGCATATGACGAAACCAAGCACATACACACGGGAGCTTCGTGAAGAGGCCGTAAAGCTGTTTCTGGTACAGGGATTGACATTGGGCGAAGCGCCGTCGATCATTGCCGCCGATGAGGGATGGCCTTATGTCGCGGGCACAAGGGAGTCTTCGACCGGACCTATCCGTAATTTCGTGGGCGAGGCATATCATAAGAGGTAAAAATTATGGATATGCCGATGAAGAAGAAACGAACCATTGCTGCCCAAGCGGCAG
>Ga0302309_10001460_pt1 | contig 21554 bp, 18 predicted proteins | sample III_Palsa_N1_1_FD_200453 | JGI IMG/M metagenome (GOLD analysis project Ga0302309, IMG submission 200453) | Peat permafrost microbial communities from Stordalen Mire near Abisko, Sweden - III_Palsa_N1_1 | ecosystem: Environmental > Terrestrial > Soil > Palsa > Peat permafrost | place: Sweden... | reverse complement strand
TGAGGTCAGCTCCGGACGGTTCAGGTAACCCCGGGCCAGACCGGAACCACCGATATACAGCTCCCCGCGTACACCAAACGGTACAAGGCGCATCCCTCCGTCCAATATATAAGCTGTGCTATTGGCTATCGGACGACCGATAGGCACAACCTGGATATCTTCACTGACTGGGTAATCAGTTATTTCAAACTCGATTTTTCCAGGCATTAATAATCCAGAGTCGCCGATCAAATAACTTAAGGAAAATATGGTAATTTCTGTGGGTCCATAAAGATGGAGTAGTTTAACATTTGGGGTTTGCATCCTAAACTTGTGGACATGCGCTTCAGAGACTCGTTCACCACCGAATAAGACGCAACGCAACGAATCTGCTCCTTTCATCCTTGTGTCCGCAAGCACATTAAAAAGCGCTGTTGGCGCAAGAAATAGAGAGATGCTATCGCGGATGATTATTTCATTTAGCGCAAAACTATCCATGATTTGGAGCCGGCCGGGAATGAACAGTGCAGCACCATTTAGCAGTGCAACAAAGACATCAAAAACGGAACCATCAAAAGAAAAGTTTGATAAGCCCAAAATACGATCAGATCCGCTAACAGCCATTTTATTGAGGGAACATACCATATTAACTACGCTATGTTGTTCGATCATTACGCCTTTAGGTCTTCCTGTAGTTCCTGAAGTATAGATCACGTAGGCAAGATCTATTCCCCTGCCAATGATTTCCGGATCCTGATCACTCCATAAGCGGCTTTCTGAATCAAAACGACGCAATTCTTCCCCATCCAGGATTACCCGGCATCCACTGTCTGCTATCATAAACTCGATCCGGTCCTGCGGATATTCAATGTCGATCGGCACATAAGCACCGCCTGCTTTCAATATCGCCAGTATTGCGATAACACATTGCTCCGAACGCTCCAATAGTATTCCTACCAGGTCTTCCTGAACGATCCCATGATGCCCGGCCAGGTAGTGTGCCAGACGATTGCTTTTCCTGTTCAGTTCCCCATAGCTCAGCCTCACATCTCCAAACACTAACGCAAGTGAGTTTTGGTGTAACTTTACCTGCTCCTGAAATATAGCTGCTAAAGTGCAGTTATCAGGATAGTCTGCTGCGGTATCGTTAAATGATACCAGCAATTGTCTTTTTTCTTCTTCCGTTAAGTATTCTGTCTTCTCAAGCGTAACCTGCGGATCTGATGCGCAGGAACGAACTACTGACTCCAGGTGATCCGCCAGAGCTGAAATGGTTCGGGCATTGAAAATATCCGTGTTGTATTCCAGGCGCAAAACGATCTCTTTAGCTTTTTCTTCAAAATCAAATGTCAGGTCATATTTGCTTGTTAGCTGTGTAGTCTCGGTATACTGGCTTACCCGAAGCGGGCCAAAGCCAGCATCAGCTTCTTCCATGCTGACCCCTGTGTTTAAAAGAGAAACCATTACATCGAATAATGGGCTCCTGCTGATGTCCCGCCGAAGCTGAAGCTCATCAAGCAATTCGTCAAAAGGATAAGACTGATGACTATACGCTTCCAAAAGCACTTGCTTTACCTGCGCAACAAGCATACTAAAGCTCTCTTTCGCATTAAAGCGTGTGCGAAGCACCAGTATATTTACATAAAACCCGATCTGGTCCTCCAGGTCCGGATGGTCACGACCGCTGACTACACCGCCTACGATAATATCTTCCTGTTGGGTATACTGATATAACAAGTTATTTATTGCTGCCAGCAGCCACATATACAAGGTGACGTCCAATTGCCGGCAGGACTTTCGTACTGCTTCGGTCAATGTGGTATTAAAAGTGATATATAATGACTTTCCGTTATAGGTCTTTACTGCCGGGCGCGGATAATCCCCTGCTAATTCCAAAATCGGTGTGCCTCCTCCCAAATGCCCTAGCCAGTAGGAACGGTGCCTGCTGAACGATTCCTTTTGCATCGCCGCTTGCTGCCATGCTGCAAAATCTTTGTATTGGATCCGTAAAGGCTCCTGTTTCAATACATACCCTTCAACCCGGGCAGCATAAGCAGCCCTCAACTCCCTGATCAGTACGCTCATTGACCATCCGTCACTAATAATATGGTGCATCGTGCACAGTAACAACCACCGATCTTCACCCGTCTTGAACAAACCTGCACGCAGCAAAGGACCTTTGCTAAGATCGAACGGCTTTGATACTTCCTGCCTTATCAGTGCGTTTATTACCTCTTCGGTAACTATGCCCTCGTAAACCTGGTACTCCATCCTAAAATCAATAGAGTCCGCAGCTAATATAACCTGCCGTATTGTCGAATCTTCCTCTGAAAATATCGTGCGCAAACTCTCGTGACGCTGAACCAGTCCTTCGAAAGCCAAAGCAAGTGCGGATACATTCACAGAACCCTGCAGTTCGAAGGCACCAGGCATATTATATGCCACACTTGTCTCCTCTAACTGGGAGGATAGCCATAACCGGTATTGGGATGATGATAACGGGTAATCTGAACTTACAGCACACTTATTTATTATATCAAGAGAACTCCTTTCTTCCTGCTCACTTAAGTAAGAAATTAACTGCAGTTTATGCTCTTTAATCCTTGAAATCAAATCATCAGACGGTCTATTGTTATTAAATTTTATTTTCAGATCACCGCCTTCAACTTTTATAAAGGCACCTTGTGCTTTCAATTCTATTAACAATTCTGATATCATTGATTTTATTTTAAATCTGCATTATTTATTAAAATTCATTAATTCATTGTATTCAGTAATAAGTCCCGTTACAACGATATTTCATTGTTCCAGATTTGATCAGATTTTAGCCAAGAAATTTCATTCAGTCTAATTGCTAAAGACCTAATAGTAGGATTCCCATGAAAATCGGCGGGAACCAGGCTCACCTCGAAATAATCTGAAATCCGTTTAAGTAAGACCATCCCTTTTAAAGAGTCTCCGCCTAATTCATAAAAGCTGTCTCCTGTACCAATGGAGTGATGCCCCAGCAATTCTTGCCAAATAATGACTAGCTGTCTTTCTGTTTCATTCTCCGGCACACAATAAGGCTTGGTCGTCCCTATTTTATTATCCATCGCTAAAAGCACCTCGCGATCTACTTTTCCGCTTACAGTCAACGGTAGTCGATCAAGACAAAAAAAGTTCTCAGGTAACATATAAATAGGTAAAGTCCGATTTAAAAAGTTCCTTATCGAAAGAACATCGACAATTTGTTCTGTAACGAGGTAAGCATTAAGAGCAAGTAACCCTTGACTATTTTCTTTAACAGCAACAAAAGCATCTTTAATGCCCGGAAAACATATTAAGGCTTTTTGTATTTCATTAATTTCAATTCGTATACCTTTAACTTTCACCTGATCATCCTTTCTGCCTAAATACTCCAAAGTTCCATTAGGCAACCATCGCCCCATATCACCCGTTTTGTATAGCCTTCCATTAGTCAGATAAGGATTAGAAATAAAACGTTCTTGGGAAAGGAGATAATTATTAATATAACCTCTCCCAACTCCAGTTCCTCCAATGTAAATTTCTCCTGGAATTCCTATCGGTTGAAGTCTTTTATGATTATCTAATATCAAAATTTGTGTATTCCAAATGGGTTTGCCAATAGGAATTTTTTCATTACACAAACAAACCTTGTGATAAGTCGAATCAATTGTCGCTTCTGTAGGCCCATATAAATTATATAAAGGGACATCAGAAATAACATGCCATTTCTTTACCGTTTCAGATGTTAACGCCTCGCCGCTTGTTATCACCCGTCGAAGACTTTTTAACCGGATATAGTTAGCCGTTTTGTCGAATATATCTGATAAAAAAACATTAAAAACACTAGGAACAAAATGCAAACAAGTAACCTCGTATTTATCAATGAGTTGAATCAACCGCATCGATGAAAGTATATCGTCATTGTGCGCTATTACCATTTTTGCACCCCAACATACCGGAAGTAAAAGTTCCCAAACAGAAACATCAAATGTATGAGTGGTCTTTTGCAGGATAACGTCCTTTACGTTAAACCCTAGTACCTGCCACATCCAATCCAGCCGATTTAACAAACTACGATGTTCAATCATACAGCCTTTTGGCTTGCCGGTAGATCCCGACGTATAAATAACATAGGCCAAGTCGTCCGGATTGATTGTATGGCTAAGATTAGTGTCAAGATAAAGATGAGCTGATTCTATGAATTTCTTTATAATCTCATCATTTATTACAATTTCACAACCGCTATCCTCGATCATATAGTCAATCCGCGCTTCGGGAAAATCCGGCTCGATAGGTAAATATGCTCCGCCGATTTTTAGAACTCCTAAAATGGCAGTTACGAGCCCGATTCCACGGGAAAGGCGTAACGCAACGATATTTCCAGGGGTTAAATGATAATTTTCTTTAAGAAACCGTGCGAATTGGTTAACCCGCTTATTTAACTGACCATATTCTAATGCATTGTCATTTTCAATTATGGCTATATTATAAGGATTAATATTTGACTGATTTTGGAATAATTCTATCAAATTTAACTTTGAAACCGGATGCTGTGTATCGTTAAAATTATTTAATATTCGTTTCTGAATTTCGGAAGTAACAATGTCATATGTTTCTACAGTTTGATACGGACTCTTGATTATTTGGGAAATCAAATAGTTAATAATGTCGATGAAGTTAATAATTTGAGGCTCATCGAATAGTGCCGAATTGTAATTGACCGTAATAAAGCCCCCACTTGCATGTCTACTTCCAAAAATAAAAGTAAGATCAAACTGAGCACCGCAATCATAAGTTGAAATGGTTTTTTCCTGTTCTAATATATTTTCCAACGGAGCTATAGTAACGTTTGCGGCTTCCCCGAGCGATGCAATATTTTCTTCCAAGTAAACATCCTGATAAACCAGCATGACATCGAACAATGGATTCCTGGAACGGTCTTGATGTACGTTGACGTTTTCTATGATTTGGTCAAAAGGATAATCTTTAAATGCCAGTACCATTGCAGTATCACTTGCAACTGCTTTAATAACCATTTCAAAGGATTGGGAAGGATTTAATTTATAAAACAACGGCAAAGTATTGACGAATAAGCCGACCTGATCCTCAAGTATAGTATGCGACCTTTCCATAACCGGTATGCCTACAGCTGTATCCTTCTGCCCAGTTATTTTATAAAGGAAAATATGAATTACAGCCCGGAAGAAATTAAACGGAGTAACATTGCTCTTTTTACAAAACACGTTAAGCTCATCAAAAGTATATCCCATACTCTGCTGGGTTATTTTGTGCCCTAAAAATGTTAAAATTGAAGAGCGTGCTTGTATGTATGGTAAATTTAAAGGCTCTAAATCTTCAATCACATAATTTTTCCAGAAAGTTTTAAATGTATTTTCATTTTCCTTCCAAATTTTTTCCTGCCAACTAACACAATCTTTGACCTGCAAACTTGCTTTTGCTGGTAGTATATTTTTTCCTGTCAACTGACTCGAATATGCTATTAAAACATCTTTCAGCATAACCCCGATTGACCGCTCATCAGTTACCAAATGGTGAACAACAAACAAGAGGACATTTTCAGTTGACGATAACTTATAGATAAACGGAAAATACAGTGGTCCATTTTCTATATCTATAACAAAATTGTTGAAAATTGCCAATTCTTCTTTCAGCCATTCTATGGAGTTTTTTTCTATTGGCAGCTCTTTAACTGTTGGAAAAAAATCGATATTGTTATTAATTATTTGCTTGATTTCGCCATTTATAACTTTAAAAGTTGTCCTTAAACTTTCATGCCTTTTAACTAACATTTGCAACGCTTCAGTCAATAGATTAATATCCAATGCGCCATTAAGATGTATTCCTGTTACTATTTGATAGGACCGGCTTGCAGAAACGGACTGGCTTAAAAGCCAAATTCGCTTTTGGGCGTTGCTAACGGGAAAAAAATCGTTATTATTTTTTGTAGTTACAGGAAAGGCATCTTCCTTTATAACCGACAACAGCCTAATAATCTCTGTCTTATATGTTTTTACCTGTTCAATTAAATATGTAGGTAAAGCGTTAGTTTCACCAATCAGCTTTAGCTGATTCCCGTCATATTGGGGAACAACTCGAAAGGTTTTAAGCGCGCCGATTATATCAATGACGTTCATAATGTTATTTCTTTGCCTATTGGCTTAGCGTGAATAAGCCATATCAATTTTTCTAATAGGTCAACTAGATCGGCCATAGAATTCATCTGAAAAACCCGATGTGTTTCCAGTCGAACTCCCAAGTCCTCGCTAAGTTTATTAATCAATTCGATAGTCCGTATAGAGTCTAAACCCGCTTCTGCAAAAGTTGATTGAGCAACTATATCTTTGATTTTAGTTTTGTCTGAAACCAATTTTGTCAAGTATTGCTCAAGCGAAAGTGAACTCCCTAAGAGCACATCTTTAATTATATTTCCGGCAGCGTTTGGTGAAATGCGGAATTTATCTGAAGTTTTCAGACGCGACGAAATTTCGCCTAAAGTCCCGGTTTTATATCGTTCCCTACATTTTACACGCATTAATTTACCACTTGTAGTTCTTGGTAACGCCAGCGGACCGGTTAATACAATATCGTAGGGATAGATCCCAAAATAATCGAGTAAAAGTTTATCCATTTCAACAAATAAGCTTTCAAAAGAAAGCTGCTGCAATGCACTTCTTTTCAGCTCGGCTACAACTACAAAATTTTCATTATCCGTTAAGTCAAATGCACATACGCCATTACGTTCGATATTGGACAAGAATGATGCTATATGCTGCTCTATTTCGTACGGATAGAATTTTTGTCCCCTAATGATGATCTGTTCCTTAATCCTGCCTGTTATAAATAATTGTCGTCCATAAAGAAACCCGGTGTCGCCGGTTCGAAGCAGCATTTCGCCGTTAATTGAACAAAACAAATCGCTGTTATCTTTATTCCAATATCCGGCCGTCACACTCTTGCCTTTAATAAAAACTTCGCCTTCTTCTTCTTCTTTGCAGGGTAGTCCCTCATTGGCAATGATAAGATTGGTACCCGTGCCAACCTCACCTAAACCGACAAGGCCATTTTTTGAAATTATTATGTCTGCGTTTACCGGTTCTCTTGATTTGGCAATCTCACTTCTCGTATATGTTTGTTTTTTTCCCGATACAACTAGCGTTGCTTCAGCCAGACCATAGCTCGGATAGAAACTATTGGCCTGGAAGCCTGAAACAGAAAAATGTTCGGAGAATCGGTCAAGCGTTAATTTATTTATTGGTTCCGATCCATTTATAGCCACTTTCCACGAAGACAGATCTAAACCGAGCGCTTCCTCTGGTGAAATGCGGGTTGTACATAAGTCATATGCAAAATTTGGAGCGCTACTATGTGTAGCACGATATTTTGAAATACCTTCCAACCAGCGAATGGGCTTTCTGATAAATTCATAGGGTGACATTAATACACATGTTCCACCAATGAAGATGTTTTGAAGTATTTTACCGACCAGGCCCATATCATGCTGAAATGGAAGCCATGAAAAGAAAATGGTATTATTGCTGGTCTGATAGGCTTCGCGGATCATTTCCTGATTGAACAATAAATTATCTTGTGAAATAATGACTCCTTTAGGACTTCCGGTTGAGCCGGATGTATACTGCAGAAAAGAAATTGGATTTAATTTGGCTGTTGTAAAGTCTGTTTTACCATTTTTTTGTATTAAGTTGTCTGTAAATATGACTTTTGCGTCTGGCGCGCTGCTGAATATTGAAGGTTTGTTTTGGTTAATAAAGTCTTTTAGCTCACAGGAACTCAGCATTTCCGTAGCGCCGCAGTCACTACATATCTTAGCAATCTTATCGGTTTGCCGTTTAGAACGACTAAATAAAACAGGTACCGCAATAATGCCTGCAAATTGACAGGCAAAAAACGCGATTATAAAATCGCGGGTGTTTTGATATAATAAAACCACTCTGTTTCCCGAACAGTTGTTTTTCAAATAACAGCCTAAGAGAGTTACTTCAAGTCTAAGTTCACGGTAGGATAAAAAAGTGTCCTGGTTGGTAGCCCCTAAAAAGACAAAGGCAGTTTTTTCGGGATTTTGGATGCAATGATATTCCAAATGACTGATCATATTTCAATTAATCAAGTAATTATTAATTAGGATGATATTTGACAGATACGGTATTATGCCGTAGGGGTGCGCTCGATAGAAATTACATTCTCGTCTCCTACAGTACCAGAACATTCTGCTAACCAGTTCAAAGGGCGCCAATTATGTTCTTCTATATGATAACGGATGATTTCTTCACGGAGATCGATAAAGTCTGATCCTCGCCATGATGCATTCCGGTCCCAACCGTATGGCCGTTTGATATTTCCCGAATCAGATTCTCCAACTTGCTTTAGCACGGTCGTACCTACATCCAGTGCCGATTTGAGGGTGGCACACAAATGAATATCTTCTCCGGAAAGAAAGGTTTTAGGCCAAACTGACCAGTAAGCGCTTATCCACTCGCTTTTAAAGAAATAACTATTGCAGGCGTAATCAACTCGGGTATCCTCCTCCATGTAATTTCTCAGGCGACCTGGTATTAAATCCCCATAATAAATACCTTGGTAGCCTGTTGCTGTTCGTTCCTCGGGGCGGCAATTATCTTTCGGAATTATCCGCCCTGTACAACTTATAATCGAGTTTAACGATTCACATTTATTCACGCAACGTTCAAGCCACTCACTCCCTGGAATTACATCGTCGTCAACAAGCCATGTATATTTAGTATCTACGTTAATGGCAATTGAAAATCTGCCGAAATACTTTAAGTTTTTTTCGGACCTTATAGTCACGAGCTCAACGAATAGAGCTTTGTACCTATCAATGACCTCTTGAGATATAATGTGGTTTTCATACTGAATAATCCATATACTTTTAGGTCTAACACTTTGACCCGCGAGACTGGCTAGCTGTTCATTCAAATACTTTCTCCGCCAGATGTTAAGAATTATAGTTACATCGACAATTTCCCGGTTATCTTCGCTTACAGGTTCTGCGTTTTCTACAGAATTTAATGATTTTCCGGAAGAACGTTTAAATAAAAATGTTTTGAAATTAATCATAGTAAAAGGATAAAGTTATAAGTATTTAGGCCAAATCAATCTTTAGTCTAGGACTAAAGATTGTTTACACAATATAGGAATAAATTACAAGTCAACAATTAAATAAAATATTTTTTAGGCTTCTAGCGACTTGTATTGTTCCTTAATAGGGCTATCCAAATTGAGTAGCAATCATATTGGTATAGTGACCGTCTTTAATTTTCATCAAATTAATATGCGAATCTGACTCAATTATTTTTCCGCCATGAATTACAAGAATGCGATCCATGTTCCGCAACGTAGTAAGGCGGTGTGCAATCACAATAATAGTTTTAGTTGACATGAAATTATCCATAGTATCCTTTATGATTATTTCTGTTGCTGAATCTAACGCACTTGTTGCCTCATCCAAGATTAAAATCGGAGGATCAGGTAGAAGTGCCCTTGCAATGGCAATTCGTTGCCGTTGGCCACCTGAAAGTGTAATCCCATTTTCGCCAATTACCGTATCAAACCCTTGTGGCATGTTTAAAATAAATTCATAGGCATTAGCTTTTTTCGCAGCCAGAACAATTTCTTCAAACCCGGCATTGGGATTACCATAAGCGATATTCTCTTTAACTGTCGAGCCAAATAGCTCTACCTCTTGAGATACTACTCCAAATAGATTGCGATACCGTCGTAAGGAAATTTGCGATATATCTGTCTCATCGAGGAAAATTGCGCCAGCCAATGGGTTATAAAATCTTAGCAAAAGTTGTATGATAGTCGATTTCCCAACGCCGCTTGAGCCGACAATTCCAATTTGTTCACCTTTACCGATTTCGATATTCAGCGAATCAAAAACATACGGCAAATTAGCCTCATCATAAGAATACACGACATTTTGGAAACTAATCTTTTGGCTGAATATGACCGGCTTGTTATTTTCAATAGGATATTCTTCTATTTCGTGATGTAACAGTTCAGATAAGCGCTCGGTAGATCCGAGGGAATTTTGTAAATTACTGAAGGCATTACCAATACTGGCTAAAGATTCGCCAAAATAAGAAGTTATCAATACAAACGATATTAAATGACCTATAGTGATCTGCTTCGCTGCAACCAGACTCGTTCCGTACCAAAGTACTAACACCACAGATGAAAGAGTCAACACTCCAGACAGGTTGTTCAAACTGTTTTTAAATATTGACCTGCTGATACTCTGTTTAATAATATTGTTCATCAAATCCGAATACTTGCTACTTTCCCATTTCTCATTAGCAAAAGCTTTAACCGTCCTGACTTTTTGTAAGGTTTCCTCGACATAAATATTGGATTTGGCATAAGAGTCCTGGATTTGTTGCGAAAGAACCCGAACTTTCTCTCCAATAAATAATGCTAACGCAGTCGTTATCGGAAATACGATAAGCATAAGTAGTGTTAATTTAACGTTGATCAGAAATAATATCACCAGCGTAATAACCATAATAACGCTCTTGTATAGAAACTCGGGGATCTGATCTGAGAAAATATTTTGAAGCATGTAGATATCAGTGTTAATGCGGCTTATTAAATCGCCAACCTTTTCTTTATCAAAAAAAGCAACCTTATACCGGAGATAACGATAGTATAAATCTTTTCGGATTTGTGTAGTAGAATTTTCATTCATTATCAAAAAGAAATATTGCTGCAAAAAACTAAAAGCCCCCCTCGCGAAAACAGCCAATAAGGCTAGTAAAATAGAGCCGTTTATTCCATTCGCCAACCCGCCTGGTTTGTTAATAACCGATGAATCAAGTAAATTTCCAAAAATGGTAATAATGACTAATTGAAGCGCACTTGACAGAAAAATAAAAAGCATCCCCAAACCAAAATAAGTTTTATAAGGATAAAAAAAACTGATAAAGACACCGAAATTGCGAAAATCTAACTTCAATCTAACCCTTAAAAACTCTTGTATTTTAGCCGTTGACATGTGATTAATTTAAAAGATTTTTAATTACGACAGTATTAGACAGAGAGGAGATAGGTAATATCCTCCACGTGTTATTTTGAAATCCTAAGCCCGATTCCTAACGGCGCTATATTCAAGATTTTCTGAAAGATATTTAAAAAAAGTTTTTGTTAAAGTCATTATGATGTAGGATTAGGTTGTTTGTTTTCAGCTAGATCAATGTTATTTTTCAAAGCATTTGACCAGGACAATATAAATATAAACTAATTAATTAGCCAGAAATAATGATATTTATTATACATTAAAATAGTAATACCGTTTTACCGAAGGTCCTTCAGTTATTCTCTTCCCACAAAATCGGAGTCCAATTATTTTTCTTAATGTGATATTTAAACACTTCTTTTCGGATTTTTACAAAATTTCGTTTTTTCCATGAAGCGTTTCTGTCCCAGCCAAATTGTAAGCGAGTATTCCCTGCATCGTCAAAGGATAATTGCTGAAGAACGGTTGTTGGCACGTTTAATGCCGTTTTGCAACTTGCACAAAGGTGGATGTCTTCTCCTGAGAGTAAAGTCAACGGACGAATCGACCAGAATGCCTTTATCCAGTCAGTTTGATAAAAGTAACTGCTACATGCATAATCCACTGTAAGATCGTCTTGAAGAAAATTTTTATCTTTTCCTGTACGAAAATCTCCAAAGTAAATGTTTTTGTAACCTTTAAGAGTCCATTTTTCCGGCGTGTAACTGTTCACGGGTATAATTCTACCTGTACACGTTATTATAGAATTAAGCATCTCACATTTTTCTATGCTGCGCTGCAACCATAACCTCCCGGGAATAACATCATCGTCAATTATCCAGGTAAATTTTGTAGTGATGTGCATAGCTATCGAGAATCGACCAAAATATTTCAAATTTCGGCTAGATTTTATTGTAAATATGTGTGGAAACGCTGCCTTAAACTTTTTCAGAATATCATCAACGGAGGAATAATTTTCATACTGAATAACCCATATTTCTTTTGGAAGAACACTTTGAGCCATTAGAGCCTTTATTTGCTCTTCTAAGTATGACCTTTTCCAAACATTTAGCACGATAGTTACATCTGTTGTTTTAAAGATTTCAGACTGGTCCATAGTCGAGTATCGGATTTAATTTAGGTAAAAAAGATAGCAATGGTAAGATAAAAAACCGAAGAAACGCATATCTCCATCATTTTTTTTAAAACGGTTAATGTGGAAATATAAGAGTTTAATCACATTCACAGGGTTTTGAAAATTCAAATTGGATTTCTATATTTACCAGCGGTTACCTAAATCATTAACTTATGAGCGCACCGTTCAGAATAAATCCTCCTTATGAATTTAGAAGTCGCGATGAAGCCTTCCGTGACTATCTAAGCCGGTTGACAAAACTTATACCGGCAGAAATAATTGGGCTTTATCTGATAGGAAACGGATTTATTCATTCACAAAATCACATTTCAACTACAGTTTGGGCTGTAATATGCTTTATCTTTCTTATAATTAGCCGGCTCTATGGTACCATGGATCCGGAGTTAGATTTACCGCCCCAGACCTTGCCCGTTATTTTATCCGGTATTGCATTCATCTCTTGGATATACTTAATCGGTGGTCCATTTGAAGCCTTTAATATTCATATTAAGTGGTTAGGCGCTGTTTTTGTGTTAACTATTTCTTTTCTAGCGCCACTGATTTTTGATGGGAATTAGCATCTTTCTGTTCTAAAGTGCTTATTCAGATAATGATAATTCCATCTTTGTTTGTAAGCGATGTAACTTTCGATCTATTGCAGCAGTTTTACACCAGAACTGGTTGAGGCATAATTATGACTTTTTATTAATTCAAACTTTTACCTTATTTAGAGTAAAATATCTGTTCCCGTAGCTTGTAGTAATTCAATAGATAATGTACGCCTTAAGTTATTTGTCGCTACATAGCAAATATAATCCTCAGCAAGATTTAACTCTACAAGAAGCCATTTTTCATCTGCTGCAAAAGCTAAGTTATCGATCGCACAAACTTCATTTAATGGTGTTGTTAAGCCTTTACCACATGCTTTTAAGATTGCTTCTTTTTTTACCCAATAACTATAAAATAGTTGTATTTTTTGATTTGATTTAATTAGGTTAAGCCGTTCCTGATGTGTAAATACCTCATGGAAATCTATAAAATCGATATTTTCGATGCGTTCGATATCTATTCCAACCTTTGTATCATGCACCATTGCAACCACGACAAATTCGCCCGAATGTGAGATATTAAAATCTAACAATGGCAGGTCAGTAAAAAAAGGTTTTCCATGCTGTGAATATTGTATGGTTGGTAAAGAATTAATATTATATTTAGTATTTAACAATCTTTTTAAAAGAATTTTTCCTATTAGTGATGCTTGGGCGTCTTGCCAGCGCCTATATTTAAGTATAGGCCGCTGAAAATTGAGGGGCAGTTCACTCATCAAATGTGCGAAGAGGGCTTTGTCCCATGGCACAGATGTCGAAAATTTAAAGTATGCTATTGTCACAGGTATTGATGATCCCTAATATAAGTCTCTTCTATGAAATTAAAGGTATTTTTTAAGTTTAATACCAGATAAATATATCGATAATCATGAATGGCTATCAATATTGTACATATAGGTACATTTCTTATCAAGTATATGTTAATACAATTTATTGAAAATATAAAAAATTATAATGTCCAACGGAAAAATTCGAATTGTAAATGAAACTAGATTACCTACGACACAAAGTTTATTTCGGTAATGAACAAAATACAGAATTTCCGACAATGTCAATTAAAGTTGTGAATGGAAGACAATTTCTTTAAATCTTTGAGAAAAAAGTTCGAAAATTGTTGTCTATAGCCGGTCATCGCCCCGCTGCCCATTTTCATGTAATAAGTATTATCCGGATCCACTACCGTAATATCTGTGATATCGAGCGATGGCACTTCATGAGTAAGCATCGGGAGGCGAGCCCAGCACATCCCTCTTAGCCGTTTGTTTACATATGCGCAGCATGGACATTTGCCTTCACATCTTCCACCGTTTCGATCTCATTCAAACCATTCCGTAAACTTTCATTCAGAGCCTCATGCTGTTTAAAGCGCTTCTTCAATTCCCCATAGTATTGATTCTGGAACATACCCATGTTATGTTTCAGGCCCTCCAGTATTTCCATCGCTTCACGGAGCATCTCTTCTGTGTACCTGGTATCAGCGGCTACTTTCATCTCGTTCAAAATTGAAAATCAAAATTATTAAATAGATTTTAAAATACTAATATTTTTAGCATAAATTTGTCAACACAAGGAGGAGGAATAATGGCTTACCAGGTTTTAACAGCAGACAGCAGGACCCTGATCGTAGATACAGAATCAGGTATACAGGTTAAAGTGAAAGAAAAAAATAAGGTCAAAAACAAGGAGATTACTTCGTATTGCCTGGCTACCCTGTACCGTATTAAAGGCGGATTCATACCGGAAAAGGTATACGAATTCGAAGCGGTACCGGGGACTGACCTGTTAAGCCTGAAACATGCAGTGGATTTCTTTTTCATGACTTTGCTGGAAACTGAATTGTATGTAAAGGGGGTTCCGCCGGATTCGGCATTCTTTGCTGAAGAAACAGAACGCTTATATGGTAAAAAGGAGGATATTAAAGATGGAACAATTAGCGTTATTCCCGCAGACCGGGCAGAGTAAAGGCCTGCCAAAACATTTATTGGAATACCATCCCGCTTTATTGGATAAGGATCAAGGTGACCAGTTACTGGAGAGGTTTATTCATCAAACGCCCTGGAAACAAACCACGCAAAAGCTCTGGGATAAGGAATACCTGACACCCAGGCTGACCTGCTGGTATGATACGGAACGCATTCCCGGAACTTTACCCTGGGTACCTGAATTACAGTCTATCCGTGAAAAATTAGAGCCACTGGCAGGCATTATGTTCAACAGCGTACTACTGTACTACTACCGCGATGGCAATGGTTCAGTAGCCTGGCACAGCGATAAGGAAAGTATTATGGGCAGCCAGCCGGTGATTGCTTCCGTCAGTTTCGGGCAGGTGCGCAGCTTCGATATCCAGAGCAAAACGGATCATTTCGAAAAATACTCGGTACTGCTGGAACACGGTTCTTTCCTGCTAATGAAAAGCGGATTGCAGGAACATTGGGAACACCGGATCGCCAAATCACCTAAAGCCATGAAAGCCAGGATTAACCTGACCTTTCGGCTGGTAATATGATAATTTTAATAACAATATTTAATTTTTAAACCCTCGTCCAACTATATTAGTAATATGAAGAAGCTGTCTATTTTTTGCCTCGCAGGCATATCCATTGTATTGATTTCCTGTGGTTTTAAAGGGCACCGCGCTATAGCTTCCATCGCGCAAAAGCACCTAACCAGCAATACCGCTTATGTCGTTTCCGCTTACCTGAAAGGTGAAAGCATGTCCGAAGTGGCAACCTGGGCCGATGAGAACCGGAACGCAACTACTGCTCCCTGGCATTTTTTGAACCTGCCTTTGGGCTTAACCCATGAGCGGTTTGTTAGCCGTCAGCGAAAGCAATAATAATGTATATACAGCAATTCTGAAGGCAGAGGCAAACCTTAAAGATAAAAGCTTCAACGGAGATCAAAAGAATGAGGCGCTGAAATACCTGACCATCTGGTAGGTGATGCGCACCAGCCCATGCATATCAGCCGAAAAGAAGATAAAGGCGGGAACACCATTCAGGTTCAGTTCGACGGTAAAGGAACAAACTTACACGCGTTATGGGATAGCAAACTTATTGATCACGAAGGCTTAAGTGAAGCTGACATTGCCAAAACTTACGATACGGCTACACCTGCGCAAATCAAACAATGGCAATCGGATAGCCCGATGGAATGAATCTGGGAAAGTTACCAGATCAGCAGTGAGTTGTATGCTCAGGTTAAACCGGGTGAGGATATTAATGACGCTTATTATCAAAAGTATATCCCGGTGATCCGTAAACGTATCGACCAGGCCGGTATCCGCCTGGCAGGCGAACTTAATAAACTGTTCAACAATGAGTAGGTGAAAATGGCAAGTGTGACATTGACACCGCCAACTCAAAATACAGAAAGTGTTACGCCTGTAAAACTGGAAGATGTCAAAAATGCAGTCGGCAAAATGGTAAGTGTACAGGGAAAGGTATACAGCAGCAAAGATATTGGCAGTATGGTGCTCGTGAATTTAGGCGCGGCCTATCCCAACCAATTATTAACTGTAGCGCTTAAAGGCAATGCAAAAGAGTTAGGTAATCAATTAGATAACAAGACGATCATTGTACAAGGTGAAGTAGTTGATTATAAAGGCAAACCTGAAATTATCGTAACTGATTCGGCAAAAATCAAGTTCTGATTATGAATGAACCGTTTTTAATACCCGTCATTTATCAGGATACGGAGCATGAATTTAAAGCACTTTTTGAACGGTGGGGTTATACCCACCGCATTTGCCGTGCTGATCGATGAGACGACTTTTGTTTTTGAACCTGATGAGGAAGGCGGCTACCGCGCATTACTTGACACCGAAAAAGTTCCCGTTAATGACAAGTCAACGTTGATCTTTTGCAGGTAGTGGCTGAAAAACTGTTGAAGCTAAGCAGTCATTAATTTCTTTATCAATACGGGTTTAACGTATCCCAAAGCTTACGTACCAGGTAAAAGAAATCCGTTGGCTAAAGTTTTTATTCTAATAAGTGGGAATACGGGTTCGGCAGCATAGGGATTTGCTTATGGAATGCAGCAATTGCACAGGGCTACAATAGTGGGCGAAGCGTCAGCAGGAGCAGGAATTGCAGGGTCTTACATTACCTTGAAGCGCAATTTGATCGTTTGTCTTCCCTTTAAAATGGTTGTTGCCCCTCATTCACAAACTGGTTGGGAAGGTACCGGCGTTATACCTGATTCGGTTTCAAAAAACAAAGATGCTTTGGTTGAAACACGTCGTTTTATCTGGCAGGATATTCTTAAAAATTCTAAGGATTCTACTTTAAAAGCAACGGTTCAATGGCAGATTGACGATAGTAAAGCTAACGACAAAATGAAATCAGATTGGCAAAACCGTTATAAAGGCCTTGCTGGAAGGTACATCATAACAAGTAATAATGGCTTGATCTGGCGAAAAGCTGAACCCGGAAAGGTAATTCAGAACTACGTATTAAAGGAAGTAAAACAAGATATTTTTACTATAGTGGATTTAAATGAAATCTACGGACACTATAGCACCCGTATTTATATTCAGCGTAACGCCACTGGACAAATCAGTCAGCTAAATGAGAAAATTCTCTTACCTAATGGTGCGATCTATGAAGTCTCTGAGCCATTTAAGAAACAGTAGTTCGATACGATCTCGTCAATTTATATGTGCTAATATCGAAGAAGCTATCCAAAAAAGATATAAATAAGCGTTTTGCTTTTAAACGATTAAAAGGGCTCATTGTTAAAGTACCATCATTCATGTAAATTAATCCTGCTACAACTTAACCGGAGGCTGGGCGCTTGCTCTTAAAGTACTTAAAGTAAAAATGATTGCCGTAATTATCCCACTATACAATCTTAATCGTTTCATAATTTTAAGTTTTTGCATTTTCAGCCCTTTTGTAGGTATCCGTTAAGATTGCTGAAATTGCTTTTTTTATTCTTTCTAAACCATTTTCTGAATTCACATCTATCTGACAAAATAAACTATCATTAGCTTTTGCATGTAATACCATATAATAAATACCGCCAACTAAAAGACCTGCAACAGCACGGAGATCCACATCAGTATTTTCAAAATAGGGATCAGCCAAATTAAAAAAGGCTTCGCCTAATTTTTCTCGCTCTTCAGCAACTTCGTACATTATTTTACTTCGCTGACTTAGCTGCCACAACACGATTTTTTGCATTTCGTCCTCTTTGTAAAAATAATTTAGCTGGTTTACAAGAAGGGATTCTAAAATCTCTCGTGTATGCTGATCCCTCTTTTCTTCCATCAATTCTCCAGCATTTCCGGCGGCTGCGACCCAATAATCTTTACCCCGAACATAGACTTCAACCAGGTTATCCAGGCTGCCAAAATATAAATTAATCAGACCCCGATTTACGCCAGCCGTTTTGCCAATGTTCAAAGCATTTAACCCGGTATATCCTTGCGTTCTAATGATTGTACCAACGGCTTCAACAAGTTTTTGCATAGAGCGCTCTTTGCTATTTTTAGCACCGTTATAAGTTTTCTTCGTCATAATCCCAGTATTAATTACTGGAAATATGCAATTTTTGGTTTACATATTCAAATGCATTTAATGCCTTATCTAAGTGTTCCCGGGTATGCGTAGCCATTAAGCTTGTCCGTATTCTGGCATTTTTTCTTGCCACACCCGGATACACAATAGTATTAGCATAAATACCCGCTTCCAATAGTAACCGGCCAGCATCACCAGTCTTATGGGCATCTCCAATTTTTACCGGTATAATGGCAGATTCAGTATTACCAATATTCAAACCTAAATCTGTAAGACCCTTTTTAAAATATTCGATATTGTCAGCAAGCATAGTCCTCCATTTCGGTTCTTCATCAATCAGATCTAATGCCTTAAGTAACCCTGCTGCAGCTGGCGTAGATGTGGATGAAAATACCTGTTGCCTTGATTGGAATTTTAGAAAATTAATGATTTCGGGATTTGAAACGACAAAGCCACCAATATGGCCAAACGCCTTGCTTAATGTTCCGGAAATAATATCAATCTTATCCAAAAGATTAAAAATCTCAATTGCACCGCGACCATTTTTTCCAATAACACCAATACCATGAGCATCATCCACCATTAAGAAACCACCATACCTTTTGGTAAGGTTTAAAATATCCTCCATTTTGGCCAAATCACCGTCCTGTGAGTAAACACCATCAATCACTACCAATCTTGTACGGAATTTTTCCTGGGCTTCCTTTAAAATTCGCTCTAAAGACTCAAGGTCGTTATGCAAGAACATCTTCAAATTGGTTTCTTTGCAGCCCTCATAAACACTGGCGTGAACAGACATATCCAAAATTGCTACGTCTTCTTTTTTCAGAAGGGCTAATAGTGTTGCGCTATTGGAAGTATAGCCGGTTGTGAAAACTAAAGCTGAATCAGGACTTCTGCCAAAAAAGGATGCTATTTTGGTTTGAAGCATTTCGTGGTAATCATGATGACCTCCGATTAAAGGGGAAGCGCCAGCGCCGGTTCCATATTTTTCTATTCCCTGTATTGCGGCTAACTTTACCGCCGGATGCTGAGTGAAGTTTAAGTAATCGTTTGATACCAGACTTACGCATTTTTTGGGCGTTTTATTAAACGGTGAGGTTACCCACATTTCCGGGCCGCAACCATTTTTACTGGTCATGAAACGGAAATTCATTTGTCCGTTTTCTTCCATGTAATTCGTAAACTCCTGAAAAACTTCAGCTCTTTGGAATGCATTCAGATCAGGAATGTTCTCAAAATCTTTAAAACTTGCTTTTTGAAAGTTAATGTTTGTTTTCATATCACTATTGTTAAGGTAGGGTGTAAATATTACACAATTTACAATTTTAACATAAGTGTTAAAATTAAAACTACACGTTGTAACATCTTTACTCTGGAATGACATTAATATAGCTGACAAGCTATATTTTGATTATAATTGGCAGGAATAAAGACTTTTCAGTTAATTATGATTAAGAAATCCCGACTACGAAACTTAACTAATAGTTATTTTAGATTGGCTCTTAAAAACAGGTCGCGCCAATGGTGCTTCGGCAAGTAAGGCACAATAAAATGAATGTTCTCATAATGATAAATTTTAATTCACGCACTTATGACGTGCATTACTCTCCGTTGTTCATTAGGGTTAGTTATTTTCGTTATTTTATGGGGTGTATCTATTAATAGCGCAATGACATTTTCTTGTACTTCATCAACGATGCTCCAGTCTTTTTCGATATAAATATCGGTCACTTTGTTCCCCTGATCCATATGATTAAGCGCCAGCGCTACGTCATCCTTGCTCATCCGGCATTTGTTTCTTGCAAGGTTACCAAAGCTGTGTCGCGCCCAATAATAAGTTATGCCAGATAATCCAGCGTTCTTATTAACCACATCCATTCCCTCCTTAATAGCCCGGTCTAAAGCATGTGAACGGCAATATCGGGTATGAAGTTTACCGAGGTATTTTTCTAAAAGAGGTTTTGCTTCCTTTACTAACTTAATGCTGATAAATGCATTATCCTTTCTGCGCTTGGTTTTTCTTCTATTGTATTCAATACGCCCTTTTTTAATGTTGTCGCTGGTTAAATAATAAAGGTCGACTGCGTTGGTTCCGCATAAGTAAAACGATAACATAAAAAGGTCGCGCGCCATTTCGGCACGGCTTCTAGGCTCAACCTTACAATCTCTAATCAGCTTAATTCTTTCAATATCTAAATTACGTTTCCTGGTTTCCGGTGTATCTACAATCTTATAATTATCGAATGGGCAATAAGAGATTCGTATTTGCCCGATTTGCGGTTTATTAAAATACTTCATTGCCGCCTTGAACAGAATACGCAGATCACGGAAATGGTTATGTACGGCTCCGTCTGTCATTCCTTTTAAGATCCGTTTACGCAATTTGCCCTGGTTCATTCGCTTTATCTCACGTTTGCCACGCAGGTACTTTTCATAAGAAGCCAGCATCCATTCATTAATTTCAAGCGGGGATAAAGTATTCTGATTGAAATAGTCTTTGAGGCTGAATAAGACCGTTTTTAATGTACCAGCTGATCCGGTACGCTTTCCTTTTTCTAATTCTGCGATATGATTCAGACAGAATTTAAAAAAATCCATCGGTTCGTCCTTATCCCTTAAATGGTTCCTTAAAGTTTCCGCATTAAAGAATTCAAGTTTAGGGCCTAGGTTACTGATCGTTACCCGATAGTCATCGAGGGTCTTATTCAGTATCTGTTTTAAGGTCGCATCCTTGAGGACGCATTTGGCGGTGAGTTGCTTGTCGACAACAAAGTGGGGGGTATCGATGTATTTTTTCTCCCCTTTGTGTGCAACCCTGATTTTTACATTGTAAGTTCCGTCTGCTTTTTTGTGGTGTTTGTGGATTTTAATAGCTACTGTAGCCATAACATTGTTTGTTTGGCGAAAAAACGCCAAATAGTTTTGTGCCCTATTTGTGCCCTTTTTTCGTGAGGTTCAACAAAAAATTATGTAAAAGCTATCGAAACGGATCGTTTCTGACAGGCGGCATTAGCCGAGAAAAGTGCCCAAATATACGAAAAAAGGCCTATTTCTAACGAAAAAGACCTTTTTTTGATTTTGTGGTACCACCTGGATTCGAACCAGGGACACAAGGATTTTCAGTCCTATTTTCTATCTCTGTAAGTGATTGTAAAAGAATGATTTACATAAAAGTCATTGAGCATTCTTAATTATTTCTTAATAACTTTCGTTACTTAAAGATAGGAAAATAATTGTGAATTTCCAAATCG
>Ga0302309_10001457_pt1 | contig 21586 bp, 19 predicted proteins | sample III_Palsa_N1_1_FD_200453 | JGI IMG/M metagenome (GOLD analysis project Ga0302309, IMG submission 200453) | Peat permafrost microbial communities from Stordalen Mire near Abisko, Sweden - III_Palsa_N1_1 | ecosystem: Environmental > Terrestrial > Soil > Palsa > Peat permafrost | place: Sweden... | reverse complement strand
ACAGGCCAGCTATACCGACGGTGAATGGGCAGCCAGCGGGCACTACGCCGGCCGCCAAATCAATTTGCCGTACGTTTGGTTTCATGCAAACGGAATCGAAACATGGGGAGATTTCGAGGTTGCGCGCGAACAACTGGTAGTTCCGAACTTGGGCGTGCGCGCTCTGGGCGGAACGGTGGATGGCCAGCTGGAAATGGATTTGAAGACTCTGTCCGTCCGCACCGAGACCCGGCTGCGCGGGACCAGCCTGGCAGCGGCGTTCGCGGCCGTCAATAATCCGGATTTTCCGGTGGATACACTGCATTGGGATTCCATCATGGAGGTGGATTCCACGAATACATGGACTGGCCCGTTCCAGCACTTTCGCTCCCAGGGCGAATCACGCTGGACACAGCCGGCCCACGTGCCGGGAGTGATTCCGGCCGCGGCGGCAATTACATACGACTATTCGGACGATATGGGAGCGGCGACGTTCACTCATAGCGAGATCTCCACTCCGACAACGAGGATTGAATTCGACGGCTATCTCGGCGGACGCGATTCCGCCTTGGAATTGAGACTGAACGCGGACGATCTGAACCCGTGGGATGACTTCATCAATAAGTTGCGGGGTGCGGATGCCGTGCCGGCACACGAAGCGGGCGACGTTGTTTTTCGAGGGCGCATTTTGGGTCCCATTGAAGGTCCCACGTTCGCCGGGCATTTCAGCGCTACGAACGCACGTTACGATGCGCTGTACTGGGACAGCATTGACGGCGATCTTGAATATTCGCTGGATTTCTTTCGCTTGTCGAAAGCCACGGTGACACGCGGGCAATTCTCCGCGGCGCTCAACGTGCAGCTAGATTTCGATGGCGACTGGAGTTTTGTCCCCTCAAGCGCTTGGACGCTGGACGCCAAGGTTGAACGCGGATCCGTGGCGGATCTGCAGGCCATATTCGGCACAAATTACCCCGTTGCCGGATTTTTGAGCGGCGATTTTCGCGGCGGGGGAACAAGCGCCGTTCCGGTGCTGGATGGAAATTTTGTCTTGGATGATATCGAGGCCAAAGGCTTTCATTTCGATCAGCTCAAAGGCCAATTGCATCTGGCACACGACGAAATTCGACTTTCGCGGGCGGAACTCCGGCGCGACACAGGGCGAGTGGCCGGCGATGTGCTGTATCGCCCGGCGGAGCAAACGATGGAGTTCAACCTGAACGGTACCGGAATCCCGCTGGAAAAATTCGCCGCGCTGCAGAAAACCTCAATGCCTATTGCCGGAGAGCTTGATTTTAATCTGCGCGGCGACGGCCCTATTCGCGCGCCTGCGGCGCACGGTGAAATCCAGCTGGTCGGATTAAAGGTCGGAACCGATAACGAGGGAAATTTTCGCGCGCAAGTAGAATCGGACGGCAAGAATGCCCAGGTCACTTTCAATTCGGAAATGTCGAAGGGCCAATTGACGGGCCACCTTGCTATCGAATTGACGGGGGATCAGATCATTTCCGGCGGTCTCTCCGCCAAGCAGTTCGATCTCGACGCGCTCATAACGGCGGGGCTTCATCTGAAGAATTTGACGCGTCCCAGCGCGGTGGATGGTGAATTCACGATATCCGGCTCGTTGCGGCAGCCGGACAGCATTGAGGTAAAGGTAGACATCTCGGAAGTTTCTTTCGACTACCAGTTCGTTCAACTTCAGAATGACGGGCCCATCCAGATTGTCTACCATCGCAACGAAGTGCGCATCGAGCGACTGCACCTCCACGGGCCGTACACAGACATGCAACTAAGCGGCTCGGCGCGCTTCGACCGCGATCGGCCGCTCCATTTCAATCTCACAGGTGGCATTAACCTCCAATTTGCCAAGGGGCTGATTCCGAATCTTGAAGGGGAGGGTGAAGCGGATGTGAACGTCTCGGTGGAGGGCACGATGTCGAAGCCGCGCATTACCGGACGAGCGAACGTTCGCGATGCCTCCGCGCACTACTCCGATTTTCCGGTGGGCTTGAGCCACGTGAATGGAGATCTGGTCTTCGATCAAAACCGCTTGCTTTTCGACCGGGTCACCGCCGAGTCAGGGGGCGGGATATTAACCCTAAGCGGCAGCCTGAACTACGGCGAAGGCCCGATGCGCTATGAAGTCAATGCGGAAACGCCGCAGGTCCGCATCCGCTACCCTGCCGGAATGAGCTGGTTGATCGGCGGAACGCTGCAATTGGCAGGAACGCAGGAGGCCGCCGTTCTTTCCGGACGCATAGAGGTACAGCGCCTGCTGTTTGCTCAAGGCGTGGACCTGGCTTCGTTCTTTGCTTCGTCCTCGGACACAACTGCTGTGGCGGCGCCGACGTCGGCATTCATGAGGAACCTCACGTTTGACGTCTCGGGACACACGAACGCCGGAGCACGCATCGAATGGGGCGGGGCACAAGTTGACATAGACGGCGATCTCCATCTGCGGGGCACGTGGGACCATCCAGTTATGCTCGGGCACATCCATTTGCTCGGCGGGCAGATGGGATTCCGCGGCAATACTTTTACGCTGACTCGCGGCGACATCAATTTCGCAAATCCGTTCCGGCTGGACCCGGTCCTCAACGTGGAAGCCACCTCGGTAATCAGCCAATATCAAGTGACCATAAATTTCTCGGGCCCGGCAAGCCGCCTGTCGCTCAATTATCGTTCGGACCCGCCGCTGCCGGATTCGGACATCGTCGCCTTGCTCGCGCTGGGCAATACGGGACAAGAGAGCGCGCTGCGGTCGCAATCGGCGGGCGGCCAAAACTACGGCGCAACCGCTCTGCTATCCGAGGCAATTTCAACCGGGCTCGGAGGGCGCATAGAAAAACTCTTCGGCATCAGCCATTTCCGGGTGGATCCGTTCCTCGCTGGCACGGCGACGGAATCGAACGCAGCCGCGCGCGTCACCATCGAACAGCAATTCTCGCGCGACCTTACGATCACTTACTCCTCCAACGCAGCTTCCGACCAGGAGCAGCTTATTCAGGTCGAGTATCACTTGAGGCGTGATCTTTCGATCATTTTTCTCCGCGATGTGAACGGAACGTACGGTTTGGATGTGAAATTTGTAAAGCACTTCAACTAATCTTTCCGCAGGCATTACTCCGGCATCAAGAAAAGTGAATCTGGGGAGAGCCGCACGTGCCAAGGGTGCGGCAGATCGCGGAAGCGCTGCCATTTTTCTTTGAATACTTCGGCCTGCAAATCATACGCGCTCGTTTCTGCCAGGGACGGACGAAGACTCAGATAGAGGGTAATCCGGAAAGGCGTCTCGGAAGCGCGGACGAGCCAACAAGGTAAGACGTTCTCCGATGAAGCACCTTCCGGCTTTGATTCCAAGAAATGAATGTGATGCGCCCGGATGCCGAGGAAAGCCGGCGGCTTGGAGATAGTCTGTTCGACGCGAAGGCGGCAGTTCCAGTCGAGGGCTTCCACGCTGCCGTCCGCATTCATTCTCGCACGCGAAAAATTCTTACAGCCTGTAAGCTGTGCCACTTCGCGCGTCGGCGGGCGCCTGAAAACTTCCTCTTTGGGCCCGAACGCAGTCACTCGCCCGCGCGAAAGCACCAACAGTTGCTCGCCGAGGCGATACGCTTCCTCGATGTTGTGCGTCACGAGGAGTGTGGGACGCCGATAGGCCGCAAATGCTTCTTGAAGCTGCCCCTCGACCTGACTTCGCAGATGAGTGTCGAGAGCCGAGAGTGGCTCATCCAGCAAAAGCGCCTCCGGATCGATCGCAAGGGCTCGCGCTAACGCGGTGCGCTGCTGTTCTCCGCCGGACAATACCTGCGGATAGCGGCCGGTGAGTCCTTCGAGATGCGTGCGCGCGATGAGTGCGGACAGACGGGCGGCCCGTTGCTCGCGCGAAAGACCGTTTAATCCGAACGCTATGTTTTCGGCAACAGTGTGGTGTGGAAAAAGCGCGTAATTCTGAAAAACCATTCCGATTCGCCGCTGGCGCGCGGGAAGTCGAATGCCTTGTTCGGAGTCAAACAAAATTCGACCATTCAATGCAACGCGGCCGCGGCCGGGCCTCTGCAATCCGGCAATGCATTGCAGCAACATTGTTTTGCCCGCGCCGGAAGCGCCGAGAATGCTGAGCGGCGCTTCCGATGCGCAGAACGAAACATTGAGCTGGAAATCGGGAAGCTCTTTTTCTATTTGCACGTCGAGTGCCATGTCAACGCGCCATCCGGCGAGCGCGTCCCAGTCCTTGCGCGCGCGTCCAGTAATACAGGCCGCTAAGAAGAGCGAGCGAAATTACAACGTCCACAGCGCACCAGGACAGCGCACGCTGCGTTTCATCCGCTTCCACTGCAAAATAAATGGCGATTGGAATCGTCTCCGTCTTGCCGGGAATGTTTCCAGCGATCATCAGCGTGGCACCGAATTCCCCGAGCGCGCGAGCAAAAGAAAGTATGGTGCCGGCCAGCACGCCCGGCCAAGCAAGCGGCAGCGCGATTTCCCGAAATACGCGCCATTCCGATGCACCCAATGTTCGCGCGGCCTGCAGCAATGCGGGCTCCACCTGCTCGAGAGCGGCGCGCGAAGTGAGGTACATCAGCGGGAAAGCAACAACGGCGGCAGCGATCACAGTGGCGGGCCAGGAAAAAACTATGGTCGCGCCAAATTGAAGCAGCAACTTACCGAGCGGACCATTGCGGCCGAAGAGCAACAGAAGGAGAAAACCGACCACGGTGGGCGGCAACACCAGAGGCAGAAGAAAAATTCCGTCCACCAAAGCCATCGCAGGGCTGGTATAGCGTTCGCGCCAAACAGCCGCTGCCAAGCCGACCACGAACGTGATTGCAGTAGCCGTCACGCTGGTCGCGAGCGATATCCAGAGCGGAGACAAGTCCATCGGCAGGATTGTAGCCGGATCAGATCTTTCCGGATGGATTATTCGGGTCGTTGAACCCGTAAGTCTTGAAAATCTCGAGTGCGTGCGGAGTCTCCAAGAACTTGAGGAACGCGCCCGCGGCTGCTGAATCCTTGGAGTTTTTCAGAACTGCGGCGGGATACACAATTGGATCGTGCGAACTGGGCGGAGCGGTAAAAATGGTCCGGATTTTCGGCGAGGTCTGCGCATCGGTGCGGTAAACCAACCCCGCATCCGCGTTGCCCGTTGCGACGTAGGTGAGGACCTGACGAACGTCCTTGGCGTAAACGGCCTTTTTCTGCACCGCGTCCCACAAGTTAAGCTTTTGCAGCGTCTGTTGCGCGTACATGCCAGCCGGAACGGTGGCGGGTTCGCCCAGCGCGACAGTCTTGACACTCGACTTAGCCAAATCTTGAAACGTGTGAATATCGTCGGAGGAAGAAGGCGCAATCAGTACCAGATCGTTCGCAACGATGTCGTGCCGCGTGTCAGCGACAATCAGGCCTGCCGATTGAAGGGCATCCATCTGCTTCTGAGCCGCCGCGAAAAATATGTCCACCGGGGCGCCCTGCTCGATCTGATGTTGCAAGGTTCCTGAGCCACCATAATTGAAAGCGATTTTAGCGCCTGGGTGGTCGCGCTCGTACTCACGCCCGAGCTGGTCCAGCGCGTCCTTGAGGCTGATGGCCGCTGACACGGTGACAGAGGTAGATTGCGGCGCCGGCGATTGCTGCGCTTGGGCGCCACAAATTCCCAGGATCAATAAAGCCGGAAGAATGCCTCCAAGCCACAGCGCGCGAGTAATTGACCGGCGACTCGCGCGGCGGAAAGTTCTTGGCATTAGCAAATCTCCTTTCTTGCGACTCTCGCCTTCACTGACTTACTGCTGTGGAGGCTTTGGAGTTGGCGCCGGGATCGGTGCCGGTGCGGCAGGAGGAGTTGCCGACGACCCTGGGGCTGGAGCGGGTGCAGCACTGGGCGCCGGGGCCGGCTTCGACGGATCCGGGGGAAGCATCGGTTTTATCTGAGGATATTCATCAGTCATTCCGCGCAGCACTTCTATCACTACTTTTTGATCCATTTGCATGCCGGCAGTTTGCGCTTCGCGGCTGACGTCCGGCATTTCCTTCACCATTAGCTGGCCGAGGGGCGATTCATAAAACTTCGTCACGCCTTGAATATCTTCTATCGAAAAGTGCCGGGCATAGATGGCGACCATTGCGTCCGTTATGGCGGCCGGAGGTGCGCTGGCGCTGAACTTCGCTGTAAACGTCTCCATAAATTTGGGCAACTGGTCGGCCGGAACCACGCGACTCATCCCAGTGTGGACTCGGTCGGTCCATCCGGCGGCAATGTCTTCGCCCTCCTTGGACACGCCGGTTATCTCCAATAAATGGCGGATGGCTGCATCTTTAGCAGGATCTAATTTTTCCGACGGAGCTGGAGGGGTAGCGGCAGGTTGTCCGGGCTGAGCGGGCGCGGGCTTTTGTTGCGCAGCGCCTGGAGGCGCTTGCGCCAGTAACGGACTCGCTGTTAATAGAACAGCGGCAATCAGGGCGGTTCCTAGTTTCATCTGGTTCTCCTATTCATTGGTCTGGGCTCTTGCCCTGACGGGTCGGTCTCTTGAATGCTATCGAACACCGGGCATAGATGCAATTTGACCAGCCGTTTGGCGGTGGGTTAGTTTCCGATTATCCGACTTACCAGGCACTGAGCGAATGGAACGATTCAAAAGTCATTTAGCTTTTCGAGAATTCGACGGACCCCAAATCAAGTCCACGGCACGTCGGTATTTGCCACCCCCAATTAACTGTAAGGCATTTTCGTAGTCACCGCCAAAGTCAACTCGGGTGATTTCGCTCAATCCGTAGGTCTGCAGAGTGTCGTCCCAAGATGCGTCAGGTCCGATTTCCAGAAGTGTCACGCGATTGCTACCCAGGTCCACTACACGACCAATCGAGCACGTGTCTGAGGCAATCTTTTCTCGGTGAATTGTCACCAATGGAAATGCTCTATTGGCTGTAATCAACAGTTCCGCAAGGCTACTAACAACAACAGGGGGTTTCTTCGGAAATCGTATTCCACGCTTTTTCAAGACCGCTTCGTGGAACCGGGCATATTTATCAGGCACCTGCAATTTTCGTATGTCTGACAAACGGTAACATTGGAAACCGTTGGGTCGAATGCCGTCGGAGACCAGCGCGATAAGAAAAAACTGCGGGCCTATATCGAGCACATACCCGTTGACCGTCCCACGGTCCAGGACACTTGCAAACCTTACGAGCAACTGATTGCGAAGTGCGAGCGACAGTTGAGATTTCTTGTTCTTTTGCATCAGCGGGAGTTTACTCCAAGGCGAGTTCAGCGCGTTAATCTAACTGCTGATTAACGCGAATCGGAAGTTACAAATCTGGAATTTCCAGCTCTTCAGGGCCTTCGCTATAAACGGGGGACAAACCCTTATGCAATCAAATTCCTCGCTCGCAGCCGCCCTCACTTTGCCCGATACACTATCTTTCCAGCTACCATCGTCCACAACACCTTCGCGTCCCGCATTTCCTCCGGAGAAACCGTCAAAACGTCGCGGTCCAGCAAAACCAAATCCGCACGCTTGCCGGCTGCGATCATTCCAATGGAATCGAGATTCATAGCGCGAGCCGAGTTCCGCGTATAGGCATAGAACATTGCTTCGCGTGGCATTGCCTGCGATGGGTCAAGCACTCCTTCCGGTCCTTTGCGGGTTTCCGCCTGATAAATCGCCCAGAACACATTCGCGCTTGAAACCGGCCAGTCGCTCGCACCCGAGATGATGCCGCCGCTATCGAGGATCGACCGCGCCGGATATTGCCACTTGTAGATATCTGCGTCCAGATAAGGCTTCACTATTTCGATGGTGTCCTGGCTCGCATCCGCCCATAAAAGTTGTAAAGCGCTCACCACGCCCAATTCACGAAACCGAGCGAAGTCAGCCGGCTGCACGAATTGTTCATGTGTAATCGTGTGCGGCAATCCGGAATTTCCATTGGCCGTTCGCGCCGCGGCAATCCCATTCAACGCTTCCGTAACTGCTTGATCGCCGATCGCGTGCACGTGGATGATCAACCCTTCCTTGTCCGCTTCCACGCAGAGAGCGGCAAAGTTCTTCGGATCGAACAGCAGATCGCCGTTCCGCCCCGTGTTTTTGTACGGCTTGCTGAGATGCGCCGTCTGTGACGGATACTCCACTACTCCATCCGCAAACACTTTGATCCCGCTCACGTGCAGATTGGGGATGTTCTTGTAAGCCGCGCGCGTTTTCTGAACGTCGGCAAGCTCCGCCGCAGGATTCTTCGCCAATACCTGTGGAAATGCCACGACTTGAGAATTTAGTTCTCCGTGGTCAGCCAGCAACCTGTAGGCCTGCAGTACATAGTCAGCGGCCAATGGATCAAGCCACGCAGTGATCCCGAGCGAGTAGTTATATGCCAGCGCAGTGCGCCCCGCTTTAAGCAGCTCGTCGCCCGTGCGCGGCGGGAGCAAAGGTTCGATTTTCTCCGTGCCCGCATCCACCAGAAAGCCGTTCGGATGCATATCTTTGTCTACGCCGTAATAACTCCGCTGCTCAGCGGAAAGTTTCTTCAGGAAATCAGTTGTGATGCCCGCGCGTTCCAATAGAGCACGATTCGCCCACGCCGTGTGTCCGTCCATTCCACGCAGGAGGACGCTTTGTTTCTCATAAGCGCCCGTGCTGAAGCGGGCGTTCAGGACATCGATGTGCGACCAGAATTCGAGCGGCATGCCAAGAATTTCAACAATATCCCCTCGCATGGCCTTGCCCGTCTTTTTCGCATCTTCTACAAATGGCGGAAGCTCGTTGAGCGATTGCACTTTCTCGCTGGCATCGGCAGAAATCAGGGCGAGTCCCCCATCGATTGAGTGACTATGCGAATCGATAAATCCGGGGAAAAGACTTTTGCCGTCTAGATCAATACGTTCGGCATTCCCTGATAAAGACTTCTCCACTTCCGGCAAACTGCCAACCGCAATTATTTTGTCTCCACGGATCGCAACCGCTTCCGCATACGGATCCTGTGGGTTGCCGGTGAAGACTTTGGCATGAAAGAAGATTCGCTCAACAGATCTTTCCTGGGCCCAAAGCGAGGAATCCGTCTGAACAAGAAACACCGTTGCAACGAAAAGAAGAGCCGAACAATAACGCGAAAAGTGTCTCACCCGATCACCCTTTCCAAAGTTCCGCATTGCCCAATATTCAAACCGACAGGCCACAACTATACACAGGTCTCTCGGACTTTGAGCTGGACGATGGAGGCAGCGACAACGCTGCTGTCGTAGATGAACGGGCAACCCGTACGACGATTTCGAATTGCCTCAAGACCGAAAAAGACCGAACGGAATCGAGTCACGGCATAGTCGAAGGCAGTCCACAGGTCCACTTGTCCGGTAATCCGACTAATCGGGACTTAGCGCCAAATCTGTGATAAATAGCTAGGAATCCAGGATCACTAGCCTCGGTGGTCACTGAGAAAAATGTATGGGAATACCTGTTCTGAACTTTCTGGGTATTGAAACTATTTCCTTCTATATTGGACAGGGGCTCATCCGAATTCTTCTGGGAGCGCTGCTTCTCTCCATCGCAATTCTTGTATTTCTGTCGTGGGCACTCGTGCGGTACTTCAAGCCTAAGATTGGAAGAACAGCATATTACCTTGCTGCGATTCCATTCACTCTGATTGCTTTGGCGCTGTTCGCTGAATTTGAGCGGGGAAAACCCAATGAGGGCCCGCCCAAGGTCGTAGCCGCCAACAGGCTTCCAGGATTAATCAAGCGCCTTCCACGGAATGTGGATTTCTCAATTGCAGGCCTCTCGTTCTTTGACGGCGGCCTCTACGTCGGAACAAATCTGGGCATCGTTGAGGTTTCTGGAGGCGCCACTACCCGGCTCTACCAATTTCAGTCTGATGATTCGGTGGTGTCAGGTCCGTGGCTAGATAAGGCAGACCACCTGCTGTGGGCAATGGACGAGCACACGGGCGAACTACTGCGGTTCGACGGCATCAAGTGGACCAGGATGCAGAAACCGGTTCCGGCAAAAGGCTACTATACCCGTGGAGATGTGCTTGAGGGAGTGGGGCCAATCGGTAACGCCGAAGGCTTCTGGCTTGCTAGCGGAGGCACAGCCTGGAAATGGGATGCGGGCGCTCTGAAGTGGCTGCAAATAGCGGGAAATCTTCCTCAACCCGACGATTACCACAGGGTGAACGACCTTCTTGGAGTTTTGCCCATAGGACAGACGGCTCTTCTGATTGTTAGACATCAGCCGTTATCATTCATTCTAAGCGCGGGCGAGGACTTTTTATCTGACGAGTTGGTGAGTCCGGTCGAGCCCACAGCAACTCCTGTCGCGCGGGATGGAAAGGCATTCCTAGCGGACAGTTGGGCGGCAACCGAAGAAGCAGGCTACATCTGTACGAAAGAGGGGGATTTGATCCGGGTTACGAAGGAGCATGTTGCGCCGCTGGAGGCCCCTGGGCCCTGTGAAACTGTGTCCAGTGATGACAACTCGAATCTGCTCGTCAGTATCAAGAGCAAAGGCATCTTTCGCTATACAGATGGGAAATGGATGCTTCTTGCGAGATCGCCTTACCCAGGCGCAGCCGGCGAATATTGGACCCATGTTTCCGCATCCTCTGGGCAATTGGCGGTAGCAATTGACGGTAAACCTGTTATCGATTCACAACATTCAAGCGGTTCGGATATGCATTTCACGCGCAATGCTCCAACCTCGCTCTGGGTATACAGAGATGGGAATTATGCTGCGGTTTCATTCTGAATCCATATTGCTAACCTCGCCTTCTCGCACAGTGATCGCCCTCTCCAATGGTCGCAAAACGCCTAACTCCTGATTAACGCGCGAACCGGAAACTGACCCACTGCGCGCCGATTTATCAACCAGCCGTTTGGGTAGCAACGTCGCGCCGGGCTGTGATAGCGTCTGCAAAGCATGAGCGAAAATGGCAACACCTGCCCGGCCGTCGAAGAGAATTTCGAAGCGGCGCGCCGAGAAATGGTTGCGCGGCAAATTCGCGAGCGAGGCATTCATTCGCAGCGCGTGCTCGACGCCATGATGGACGTTCGACGCCATCTTTTTGTTTCACGCGACCAAGCCGGCCAAGCGTATGCGGATGAGCCGCTTCCAATAGGCGGAGGCCAAACCATCTCGCAGCCGTTTATGGTAGCGGCGATGGCTGAGGCGCTTTCCCTGGAAGGTTCGGAACGTGTGTTGGAGGTCGGCGCAGGTTCCGGCTATCAGGCGGCGGTGTTGTCATTGTTAGCGCGCAAGGTGGTGGCCGTCGAGACACAGTCTGCTCTTGCTGCGGCGGCACGCGAGCGGTTGTCGCGCCTGGGCTATACGAATGTTCGCATTGAAGAAGGCGACGGGTCGATGGGATGGCCTCCGGTCAATTCTTCGAATGGACCGCCGACGGCGCAGTATGAAGCAATTCTCGTTTCCGCCGCCGCTCCGGCGGTTCCGCCGCCGTTGGTGGCGCAATTAGCAGAAGGCGGGCGCCTGGTGATACCGGTGGGAGGTTCCGAAAACCAGGAATTGCTAAAAATTGTGAAACACCACGGGCGCACCACACAACGTTCGCTTTATGCTTGCCGTTTCGTTCCGCTGCTGGGACGCCACGGATGGAATCCCATCGCGCCAGGATCGCCGCGGGAATGATTCCGCCGCCGGAACTTTCTATTATCGTTCCCGCTTATAACGAAGAAACGAGATTGCCTCGCACGCTTACTCGCATTCGGGACTATTTTGCGAGCCGCGGGATGGGCTCCGACCAACTCGAAATTCTGATTGTTGACGATGGTTCCGAGGATGGGACAGTTCAGGTCGCCGAAAAATGGGCACGCGAGTGGCCTTCCGTGCGCGTGGTCTCAAACGGGGATAACCGCGGAAAGGGCTACAGCGTGCGTCACGGCATGCTGGAAGCACGCGGCCGAATCGCTCTTTTTACCGATGCGGATCTTTCTTCGCCCATCGAGGAATCTGAAAAACTCCTTGCGGCGATCAAGGATGGAAATGATGTCGCAATCGGTTCGCGCGCCCTGGATCGTACACTGATCACTCTGCACCAGTCCCGGCTGCGCGAGCTTGCGGGCATGATCTTTAACGGCTTCGTGCGGATATTTGTTGGCTTGTCTTTCAGCGACACACAATGCGGGTTCAAGGCGTTCGTACGCGAGCCTTCACGAGTCGTCTTCGAGCAGCAACGCATCGAGCGCTTCGGATTCGATCCCGAAATACTTTTCCTCGCGAAGCGTCACGGCCTGCGAACCGCAGAGGTTGCCGTTCGATGGGCGCACGATCCAGCGACAAAAGTGCACATGATTCGCGATAGTTTGATGATGTTCTTCGATCTTGGTCTCATCCGCTGGAACTGGCTGCTGGGCCGCTATCCCAAACGGCCCGGCGAGAAATAGGCCGTTATTCTTTGTGCTGTTGCGCGGTTGGCGGAAGTAGGCTATTGGCCCGTAGATAAGATGCGGCCATGCTGTAATGGTCGGCAAAATCGTTGGTCAGCGCGATCATTGCCGCCGCGCGAGACAGTTTGTGGTCGCCAAACACGGTCAACTGTTCGCCCAGATTAGAGTCGTCCACCTTGGCCAGACTTTGCGAGCAGAAGTCGAATGAAGCCTTCAGCGAAGCTACAAGCTTATCTTTGGGGTCCGTCTCGCTCGGCTTATCCTGGGTTGGCACTGGAACGCCGGAAATTTTGGCGCACAGACCATAATTTGAACCGATCATGTGCGTGACCAGTTTTCCGAAGGACATCTGTGCGGGCGTGGGATGGAAGCTATATTTGTCCGCAGGCATTTCATCAGCCGCAGCCACCATATTTTTGGACGCTCGCTCTACGCTACTTCTCACAGCATTAGAAACCGGGTTTGTCTCGGCTTGGCTTGTTTGCTGTGCGTTCGGCGCAAACGGAATGAAAGCCACTGCCAAAATCAGGAGCAAAAGTCGGCTGAGTTTCACAGCGTCACCTCCGGCGTTTCTTGCAGCCTCAGGATAGACTCGGAGATTGAGGCTTACAAGTGATTTGGAGCGGCCGCCGCGGGGTGTATGAACACGCCACTTTGGAAAACAAAGTACTTTACGCAGGCCGGTAGCTCAGCTATCCTTTCTGCGTATGGCTTTAACGGATCCAAACCGCCCTCGGTCGTCAGGCCCGCGCGCTCTTGATGAGCACGCTCGCGACAATCTGCGATTCATTCGCGAGACGATGGAACGGGCCAGCTCATTCACCGCAGTTCCCGGCTGGGGAGGCGTGGCGATGGGCATTACTGCCCTCGGCGCTGCGGCGATTGCATCATCGCAAGCATCGCCGATGGCTTGGCTGTTGACCTGGATTACCGAAGCAGTTCTGGCAATCGCGATTGCCGGATGGACGACTTACTCGAAAGCGCGTGCGGCGGGATCATCGCTTTTCTCCGGACCCGGCCGGCGATTTGTTTACAGTTTTGCGCCACCGCTACTTGTAGGTTTGCTGCTCACGGCGCTGCAATTACGCACTGGCGTAGTGGGCGCGATTCCGGGTGAATGGCTGCTGCTGTATGGAACGGGGGTCGTCACTGGCGGGGCGTTTTCGATTCGCGTGGTGCCGTTGATGGGCTTGTGTTTCATGGTGCTCGGCGCGGTGGCGCTGTTCTGCCCGTGGAGCTGGGGCAATATTTTTCTGGCCGCCGGCTTCGGGGCGCTTCACATTATTTTTGGCGCAGTGATTGCGAGGAAATATGGCGGCTAAATTAGAGGCGTACCGAGCGGAGCGGGAAGAATCCCCAAAGAGGGGAGCACCTCGCGCGCGAACCGCGGAGACATCCGCTTCGGATCTGGATCGGTTGATCCACGAGCGCACGCGGCTCGCGATTGTAAGCGCCTTAGCGGTGAATACGTGTCTGGCTTTCAACGAGCTGAAGCAACTGGTGCGCGCGACGGACGGTAATCTGAGCGTTCACGCGCGCAAGCTAGAGGATGCAGGATACGTCACCTGCACGAAGTCCTTCGCCGGGCGTCTTCCCAAGACTGAATATCGCCTTTCGGCAGCGGGCAGGCGCGCTCTGGAAAAATATCTGAACCACATGGAAGCTCTGATTCAAGCCACGCGGGAAGGTTAAAGGCGGAATTTTTTGGGCGCAGTTATATGAATAAAAGCACCTTGAAGATAGTCGATCATCCGAGACTTCACGTCGCTATTTTGCTGGACGGAAACGGCCGCTGGGCGGCCTCGCGAGGCTTGGCGCGTTCAGAAGGCCACCGTCGCGGGGTGGAAGCGGTTCGCCGCGTTGTGCGGGCGGCCCCGGCACTGGGCATCGGCACGCTCACGCTGTATGCATTCTCATCCGACAATTGGGGGCGCCCCGCGAACGAGGTGGCTTCGCTGCTCGCGTTGCTGGAAGCGTTTTTCCGCAACGACGCTTCGAAGTGCGCTGCGGAAGGAATCCGGCTGCGTGTGATTGGCCGGCGCGACCGCATTCCGCCTTCACTATCACAGGCAATCGAAGTTGCCGAGCGAGTCACAGCTTCTGGGCGCATTCTCGAATTGCGCATCGCGATAGATTACTCGGCGCGCGATTCCATACTGCGTGCTTCTTGCTGGATGCTCTCAAGCTTGGAGATAACGGAGCGCGAGTTCGCGAAAAGGCTTGGCGAGGTTACGCATAGCACCGGCCCGGCGCTGGACGTGGATCTGCTGATTCGCACCGGGGGCGACCGCCGCCTAAGCGATTTCATGCTGTGGGAGTGCGCGTACGCGGAATTGTTTTTTACCACGCGAATGTGGCCGGAATTCGAAGCGGCGGATCTGACCGCGGCAGTTCAGGATTTTCTGAAACGTGAGCGCCGCTTCGGTAGACTGCCCGAAGCCGCCGCGAGCTAAGCGCGGCTATGTTTTCAGCCCGTGCGAGCGTGCCATCTCGAAGGCTCTTTTGATCACGCGCATCGCGGCGGGCGTGAGCGAAAATCGAGCTAGCTCTTCTTCGAAGGACCAGGCGACATCGACGACATCGCTTCCTGCACGCGCGACGCCGCTCATCGCTTCACATAGATAATCCAAGATTACAAAATGATAGCGCCACTTGCCATCCGCGTCCGGCATGATGCGCTCGAACGCTTCGATCAAATCGCCTACGCGCACTTCCAGACCCGTTTCCTCTTGAAGTTCGCGGCGTACTCCGTCGCGCAGAGCTTCTCCTAATTCGAGCATGCCTCCTGGAATGGACCACTCGCCTTCCAGCGGTGGGCCGCCGCGGCGAATCAACAGCACGCGATTCTCCGCGATCACGACCCCGCCAACACCTACCAGCGGACGCTCGGGATATTCTCGACTAGGCACTTTTAGATGTTCCCTCGCTCAAAAGCTTGACACTGGCGTTATATAATACGCTCCCCGGTGGAAGCGGGCCTTAGGAAGGAGAGAAATCAGTGACCAGATGTCCCGAATGCGACGCCGAAATTGATTTGGACGAAGACGAAGTGGAAGAGGGCGAAATCCTGAGCTGCCATGAGTGCGATGCCGAGCTTGAGGTGACGCAAACTCATCCCGTTCATCTCATCGTGATTTCTGAAGACGAAGATGAGGAAGAGGACGAAGAAGAGGATTCGGACGAAAAGGCCGCCGTCGAGGAAGAAGAAGAGGAAGAAGAGGCGGAATAATTGTCGTTCAGTTCCTCGACTGGATTTTTTCCCTTCGTCTCGGCTTGCTTTGCCCGGATGGCAGAAGCTCAATGATTCCAACCTATTTCCAAAGACTCTGTGTACTCTTTTCATCGACCACGCGCATGCCCGCGGAGAATAGCGGCGGCCTGGAAGGATAGGAACAATTGACAACCTGTCGTATTCCTCGCCTCGCGCTTTTTATTCTGCTGATGTTTCTCACGGCTTTTCCGGCTTCCGCGCAGCAAACCAAAGACCAAAAGAAGGCCGAAGCGCAGCTCCGCACGGTCCACGGACTGGTGGAGAACAAAGACGAAGACCCGGTTCCCGCAAGCGTGGTCTATCTGCTAAATGTGAAAACGCAGGCAGTGAGAACCTCCTTTGCCGATGACAAGGGCCTTTACCGCTTTAGCGGACTGGATCCGAATGTGGACTATGAAATCCACGCTGAACATGAAGACATGACGTCTTCCACTCGCACTATTTCAAGCTTCGATTCACGCCGCGATATTGAAGTGAACCTGAAAGTATCTCGGAAGAAAAAAGAATAAGCGGCAATTCTTTTTTTGATTTTCAGAGTTTGCGCCGAGTCAACCTCAAGCGATGGTTTCGAGGGATTGTTCTTGCGTGCAACGATGTTGAAGATTCGACTGAGGAGTGGGATGCTATTGCCCGTCTCTTGCTGGTGTGGTGGTTTCTGTAACGCGAAAATCCAACGGAGGAAGTTCCTATGAAAATTCTCAGCGGAATTCTGATAGGGAGCGTGACCGCGCTTTTTGCCATTGCTTTGGCTGGCGCGACTCCGGCTTTCGCGCAAGAACATCCTGCCGGTGGGACCCCTCACTGGAGTTATTCCGGCCCCGACGGCCCGGAGCATTGGGGCGATCTGGACCCGAGCTTTGCTGCCTGCAAGGACGGCCAGCGCCAGGCGCCCATCGACATCAAGGGAGCAGCGCCGGCCGATCTGAAGGCGATTAAATTTGATTACAAGCTCGCGCCGATGAAAATCGTCAACAACGGCCATACGATCCTTATCAAGTATGAAGCGGGAAGCAGCATCACCGTGGACGGCAAGCAATATCCGCTCGTACAGTTTCATTTCCACCATCCGAGCGAGGAAGAAATAAATGGTCAGAAATCCGACATGGTGCTTCACCTGGTTCACGTGCATGCCGACGGAAGCGTCGTAGCCATCGCCGTCCTGCTGAAGAGCGGCAATGAGAACCCCCTGATTCGAGACATCTGGAGCCACATCCCCAAGGAAATCGGCAAAGAAGCCGAGTTCAAGAAAGTGATGATCAACGCTGCCGATTTGCTGCCGGCCGATCAGAATTACTTCACCTTTGACGGCTCGCTCACAATCCCGCCGTGCAGCGATGTGAAGTGGTTCGTCCTGAAAACCCCCATCGAGCTGTCTCCGGCACAGATCGCAACTTTCGCAAGGCTGTATCCGGATAATGCCCGTCCGATTCAGCCGACGAACGGCCGGAAAATCGAGGAGAGCAATTTCACGAAGTAAGAAACCCGATCCCTCGGGAATCACACTAGGGGTGTGCATGAATTCTCCCGGAGCAACAACGAATAGAAAGATTCGGTTCAAGTTTTTGAGCCGATTACTTTTTCTGATAATTATCTCGGCCTTCTCTCCGTCCCACACTGCGCCGGTCATGGCCCAGAACGCTTCGCCCGCCTCTCCCATATCGGCGGACTCCGACAAGCTGCTCCATCGCATGTTCGCGTCGGGCGATTTTGAAGTGAAGATTTTCGGCCCGGCTCGATGGCTGGATGGCGGCGATTTCTACACCACGGTTGAGCCATCGGCGGACGGCAATGGCGCCCAGGATATCGTCCGGTATGAAACTGCAACTGGAAAGCGCGAAGTCCTGGTTTCCGCCGCGAAACTGACTCCGGCAGGCGCGAAATCTCCTTTGGCGATTGAGGATTATTCCTGGTCCAAGGACAAGTCCCGCCTGCTGATCTATACAAACTCCGCGCCTGTTTGGCGGCAAAATACGCGGGGGGATTATTGGGTACTCAACTTGCAGTCCGGCGCGCTAAAGAAACTTGGCGCCGATGCACTGGCTTCTTCGCTGATGTTTGCGAAATTCTCGCCTGACGGTTCGAAGGTTGCTTACGTCCGAGCCAACAATATATATGTGGAAGATATCGTTTCGGGCAAAATCCTGCCGCTGACTAGCGACGGCTCGGCAACGTTGATCAATGGCACTTCTGACTGGGTCTACGAAGAGGAACTAGACGTCCGCGACGGATTTCGCTGGAGCCCCGACGGGCGTCACATCGCTTACTGGCAATTTGACACGCGCGGCGTGGGGATTTTTTCACTAATTTACAACCTGGGTGCGCCGCATGGGATTGTTACGGGCTTTCCCTATCCGGGCTTGGGTCGCTATCCTTCTATTCTAGATATCCCCTATCCGATTCCCGGCACTACAAATTCTTCGGTGCGTGTGGGTGTTGTGGACGTTGAAGGCGGCGACACGCGCTGGATGCTGGTCCCGGGCGATCCGCGCGACAACTACATCGCTCGGATGGATTGGGCGGAAAATTCGAACGAGCTCGCCATCGAGCATCTAAATCGTTTGCAGAATACCAACGATGTTTTGGTCGCCGATTGCGTAAGCGGCGCAGTCCACTCAATTTTTCAAGACAAGGACGCAGCCTGGGTCGACGTGATGCCGGAAATCAAATGGCTTCACGACGGCGCCGATTTTCTGTGGCTTAGCGAGCGGGACGGCTGGCGGCATGCCTATCTTGTTTCTCGCGACCGAAACAGCGTGCAGCTGATTACGCACGGGAATTTCGACGTAATTAGTCTTGGGCGCGCTGACGAAAAAGGCGGCTGGCTTTATTTCAGTGCGTCTCCGGAGAATGCTACTCAGCATTATCTATATCGCACGCGGCTGGATGGTTCCGGGAATGCGGAGCGGGTAACTCCATCCTCTTTACCCGGAACGCACCACTACGATATCTCTCCCGATTCGCGCTGGGCTTTTCATCAGTATTCCCGTGCCGACGTTACGCCTGTCACCGATCTTGTAGAGCTTCCCGCCCATCGTTCCGCGCGGGTATTGGAAGATAATGCCGCTCTTCGCGCCAATGCATCCGCGCTGCTCAACACTCCCACTGAATTCTTCAAACTCGACATCGGCGACGGCGTCACGCTCGACGGCTGGATGATGAAGCCGCCGCATTTTGATCCCGCGAAAAAATATCCGGTCCTTGTTTTTGTGTATGGCGAACCTGCCGCGCAAACCGTGCTCGATGAATGGGGAGCGTGGAATTATTATTTTCATCGTGTCGCAGCCGCTGCCGGATACGTGGTTGTCAGCTTCGACAATCGTGGCACGCCTGCCCCAAAAGGACGGGCCTGGCGCAAAATTGTGTATGGCGCGATTCAACCCGTCATCGTCAAGGATCAATCAGCAGCGCTTCAGACATTCCTGCGCGGGCATTCGTTTGCAGACGCATCGCGAGTTGCTCTGTGGGGATGGAGCGGCGGCGCTACCAGCACTCTTTGCTTGATGTTTCGCGTTCCAGATTTGTACCAGGTGGGCATGGCCGTCGCGCCGGTGCCGGATTTGCGCCTCTACGACACAATTTACCAGGAACGTTATATGGGATTGCCCTTGCAAAACGTGGAAGGCTATCGCAACAGTTCAGCTATTAATTTTGCCGAGGGACTGCGAGGAAATCTGCTGATCGTGCACGGTTCGGGCGATGACAACGTGCATTATTCAGGCAGCGAACTTTTGCTCAATCGATTGATCGAACTCGACAAGCCCGTGGATTTCATGGAGTATCCCAATCGCACGCACGCTATTAACGAAGGGTGGGGAACTACACTTCATCTTTACAGCCTCTTGCTGCGTTACCTCGAGGAGCACATTCCACCCGCGCCGGTTAGCCCTTAAAAAACAGGCTTATCTGCCGCTGAAAGCGACTATTTCTCCGCCGAGTCTTCGCTCGGAGCATGCTCGCCCGAGCGAAATTGCGTCCATGGACCGGCGTTCATATCGATCAGTACGCTCGACTGCCAGGAATATTCCGGATGCGCTTCCAGGAACGGCCGAGCTTTGAAATCCGTTCCGCACGGATGCCCGATGCGCGCGATAAAAGTCATGGATTCTGCCATGTGGCTGTCCATCACTTTTCCTTCTACAGCTCCCGTCGGATTGTATGGAAACTTCGCGAAACCCGGATCTCCCTCGGTAGCCACATCACCGTGGCCACAAAGCGTGCGCCGGTTGGGGCCCGTCTTCTTGGTGTACGTATCGTAATGGTCGGCAAGAAAAGCTTGTGCCAGCGTCGTGTCGATTTTTCCCTGATTTGCGGCCATCAATTCATCCCAGCGAATATGGCGAGCGTTCGCTGAAGAGGCGGCATTGGAAGGGTCGAAAGTTGTTTCGTCTTTTAGAACATCCGGATCGCTTGCAAAATTCGAACCGGCGTAATAGCCGTCCTTGGTACGCCACACTTTGGAATGCAGAAGACCCAGCTCGAACCGCGCAATTTCGCCCGTTTTGCGGTCCGCCAGCAGCCAGTCGTTGGCATAGCCGCCATTGTTCCCGTCGAGCATAATTTTCACGTACTCGTCGATCGAGCCGGCGTACTGCATAGCCTTGCGCGCGCGGACAAATTCCGGCTTGCCATTGGGGTTCCACCCGTGGAAATCGCTGATGGTCGTCTCGGTGACCATCAGGCCGTCCGAATTTACGCCGAAATCGTCGTCACTCACGATAACGCCTGGAAATCCGTCCATGAACATGCGGTAGCCTTGTTGCGGGGTGATATCGAAGATAATTTTCCAGCGCGCGCCTTCCAGGTAACTCGTCCAGTTGTTGTGCGCCATCACGATCTGGTGGTCCTTCGTGTAACTGCCGGTGGCCACGAAAGCGCTGCAATGCTCGGCGCCGGGTTTCGAGGGAGGCTTTGCACCCTGCGTTTGTTCGTCCAGCCAGGGTACGTAGTAGTCGGGCAATTCCATGAACGCATTCATGGCCACGATATCGTCCAGATCGAGTTTGTATTTTTGCGCCTGTAAGCCGTCAACGATTCCTTGGAGTTCCGACTGATATTCAGGGTCAATCTTCGGCCAGAGCATTTGATGTGCGGAGCGGCGGAAGAAGTTCCAGTCGCGCTTGGAAGTGTGCGTCATTTCCACACTCACGGCGGCAAATGCGTCCGAAATTTCCGGCGCAAGCAGGTAGCCATGTTGGTAGCCGATGTCGTGAGGCGAGCCTTCCAAGTGGACGTAAATCCAGCCTCCGCGCTCGAACCGGTACGCTTTCGCCAAAACCGCGTCGCTGGAGTTGCGCTGACCGAGCGCCACAGGCTCACCCGCGTTTGCGCTACCGCCTCTGGAACCCAAAAAGCTCGGCGCGGCAATCAGCGCAATCCCCAACACGAATAGCGTGACGCCCGGAACGCCGTTCCTGTAACAACTCATCGGCTCATCTCCTTACGCGTACGCATTGTAGGCGCGCGGTCCCATGCGGTCAAATGCGCGCCCACAACCTATCTCGGTGGTTCGCCGTGGCATCTTGCTTTACCCGCCTTGGGCCTGCCTTTCGGGCTATGTTCCTTCGTTGACACCATCTCGTGCCGCCGTATAATCAACGTCTGGCCGGACGGCTCCTCGGCACTCGCAGCCTGACCAACGGTTCAGAACGTCCATCTGGCACAGCTGTTCGGGAGGCAATGAACTCGTGGTTTTGCTTTATAACTCGGCGACGTGGATGGCTACCTGGCTTGCTCCCAGCGGCCCGCTCTCCGACTACTGGCGCCGAAACATGGACCCCGAACTCAATCCATTTCGCGGCATTTACCAGCTGAATTCCTTCGATCTTGCAATCATGCTGCCGTATTTTTTCGTAATGATCGTACTGGCTGCTTACGGCATTCACCGCTACGCGCTGGTTTACAACTATTATAAAAATCGAAAGCACGTTCCTGGGCCGCCTCCCGAGATAGGA
>Ga0302309_10001454_pt1 | contig 21632 bp, 6 predicted proteins | sample III_Palsa_N1_1_FD_200453 | JGI IMG/M metagenome (GOLD analysis project Ga0302309, IMG submission 200453) | Peat permafrost microbial communities from Stordalen Mire near Abisko, Sweden - III_Palsa_N1_1 | ecosystem: Environmental > Terrestrial > Soil > Palsa > Peat permafrost | place: Sweden... | reverse complement strand
AAAAAAAGGAAGGCCGGGTAAAACTCAAATTCGTATAGATGCAGAATCAGGAAACACTGAAAACTTACCCATACCTGAAGCAGGAAGGCCTGCAACGGCCGCTCAATACAGTACATTATTTAGGGAAGGTTTGACAAATGCCGGCTATCCGGCATCAACTGTAGCTTCTATAGCCGATAGTTACGGCCTAAACGGCAGAAGCAATGACTGGTACAGCTTAGTGACAAGGAACGGGCAACAACAGCAATATAACGTTTCTGCCTCCGGCGGCGGCGATAATACAAAAGTATTTGCATCCGGGGGTTACTTTAAACAACAGGCAACTACTATAGGATCAGACCTGACAAGGGTTACCGGATTATTGAATGTTGATCATACTATCAGTAAAAGGCTTTCATTTAATTTAAGCACTAATGTATCAAACGTAAATCAAAATACGCCCTATACAGGCGGGTCATTTGCCAGCCCGGTACTGGCATCATTTTTTTTAAGACCATTCCAGTTAGCAAAAAACCCGGATGGCTCACTCAATACAGATGTAACCAGTAATACCGGTTTTAGTTCGATATATAATCCTTTATACGAAGTGGCGCACAATATAAAACAACAGTCGGAAACAAGGGAATTGGGCAGCGGTTCAATAAAGTGGAATATATGGGACCAGTTAAATTTTACCAGTTTTGCATCTGCCGACTATGTCGTTTTGGAGGAACACCAATTTGATAACCCGCTTATAGGCGATGGAAGTTCAACTAACGGGGCGGGATATGACAATTATACCCGTGTTTTTAATTATTCGACCAGGAACCAATTAGATTACCGCTATAATATTCCATCGGTTGAAGATTTTTATGTTGACGCAACTGCAGGTTATGAGGCGCAAAAGTCTGCAGCCTACTTTATCGCAGCCCAATCTGATGGTTTTCCGCTTACCCAGCCTTTATTAATCGAATCCATCAACGCGGCTACGCCTATTACCGGTCATGCAACGTTTTCAAATTACACTTTTAACGGGTTTTATTCGAGGGTAAACTTCAATTTTAAAAATAAATATTCTTTAAGCGGTTCATTCCGGCGTGATGGTTCATCAGAATTTGGCGCAAATAAACCTTATGGAGATTTCTATTCAGCAGGCGGAGCATGGAACCTTGACCAGGAAAACTTTTTTAAATCACAAAAAATATTTTCATCTGTCAAATTAAGATCGTCTTTTGGTACAACCGGTAATGCTCAGTTCAGTTCATCCAATACAATAAGCAATGTTTACCAGGCACAACCAACCGCTGGTTATAATAATAATTATGCAGGGAACAACGGGCAGAGCTTTAACAATTTAGGTAACCCAAACCTGACATGGGAATCATCTCAAAAATTTGATATTGGTGCAAATTTCGGGTTTTTCAATGACCGTTTAGTGTTTGATGCTGATTATTATCATAACAACATTAATAAACTGATACAAAATGTGCCCGTTTCCCTCACTACCGGTTTCGGAAATATAATTTCAAACATTGGCGCTATGGTTAATAAAGGATATGAATTTGCTGTGAAGGGAACACCAATTAAATCCAGCGATTTTACCTGGATAACAGATTTTAATATTTCATTAAACAAAAACACCGTTACCGCTCTTTATGATAATGCGGCGTCTGTAACGGGTAACTCAACCCATACCGAAGTTGGTAAAGACCTCTATACCTGGTATACCAGGTTATATGCAGGTGTCGATCCTGCAAATGGTGACGCTTTGTGGTACACAGATGCTTCAAAAACTACAAAAACGGACAATTATAATGCAGCAGAAAGGGTTGATACAAGACAAGCCGACCCAAAAGCTTTTGGCGGATTTAGTAACTCTTTTAATTATAAAGGGATAATTTTAACCGCTGACTTTTATTATAACTATGGTAACTATATAGAGGATTCCGGTTATGATCAATATTTAACAGACGGAGAATTTTTAACTTTTAATAAGTATCAATATATTTATACAGACAGATGGACACATCCGGGACAGGTTACCAATGTGCCTAAATACGTAGCCGGTGGCATCACATTACCGGATGGTACTGCTAACCAGGAAAACCAGTTCTCTGACAGGTTTCTGTATAATGGCTCTTATATTCGTTTAAAAAATCTGACCATAGGTTATGATTTTAAGAACATCGTTTTTTTAAAGAACTTAGGAATAAGCAAATTATACCTGTATGGACGAGGCACAAATTTGTGGACAAAAACGTATGATAAAAACCTAACCGTCGATCCGGAAGTTGGTGTTTACGGTACCGGGAACCTGGAAATTCCGCAGGTTAAGACGTTTACTATTGGTTTAAATGTTGGACTATAAAATTTAAGAAAATGAAAAAACAGCATATATATTTATTAGTTGCAATTACAATATTTATTGCTTCATGCAAAAAAGAGTTCCTGGTTCAGAACCCGCCAACCGGTGTGCCGGTTTCCAGTGCGATAAAAACCGAAAATGATATGGATGATGCCGTTAACGGCATGTATAACGCTATGTACCCTTCGACCTTGTTCGGACGGGATATACCAATTTTAGGCGATTTACTTGCTGACAATATTTATATCAGTTCGAACAATTCCGGCAGATATTTGCCCGAAAACAATTATACGGTTTTACCAATCGACGGTGAACCATACGACATTTATGCACAAGGGTATTATGCTATTTTGCAGGCAAACAGGATAATCGCTACCCCATTACCTTCATCATCCAATGTAAGTCAGTTAAAAGGCGAGGCTTATATTTCAAGGGCGTTGGTTTATCTGGAGCTGGTTAATTTTTTTGGCACTCCTTATACGGTTGATCCAACTGCTTTAGGAGTTCCGTTAATTACAGCTACAACTAATCCTACCACTGCGCTTACAACTAAGCCTGCACGTGCAACAGTATCTGAAATTTATGCCAAGATCATAAGTGATCTCGATAGCGCTTATGCTATAATGCCCGCCACCGGCACTGCTTTACATCCTGCTAACTCAGAATATTTGTCAAAATATGCTGCCAAAGCTATTGAATCACGCGCGTATTTATACAAAGGCGATTATGCCAGCGCTGCGGCAGCTGCTTTATTGGTGGTACAAAATGGTGGTTATTCTTTAGTTGCCGCGGGAGGATTAGTGAGTTACTGGGATAATCCCGGGCCTACGAGCGGATCTGAAACCATTTTTGAACTTGCTTTAACCACAGCTAATAACAATGGCTTCGATGGCCTGGATGGTTTCTATGATCAGAACGGTTATGGCGACGCACTGGTTACCCCGGACCTTTACAATTTATATTCATCTACCGACCAACGGCAAGCATTAATTTTAACATCAAGCCCTATTCGCGGAAATGTGCTTGTTGGTAACAAATATACAAACTTTTCGAACCCTGCCGACAAAGACGATATTAAGATAATACGTTATGCCGAAGTATTATTAACATTAGCTGAAAGCGACGCGCGTACAGGAGATACCCCGGACGCATTAATATATTTGAATATGATAGCCAAAAACCGCGACCCTTCATTCGCAGGATATGCATCAACAGGTACTCAGCTGGTTACTGATATTGTAACTGAACGAAGAAAAGAGTTAGCCTTTGAAGGCTTACGTTTCTTTGACTTTACACGTTTGAACCTGCCTATAGTACGGCCACAGCTTGGTGCTGCTATTTCTGCACCATCAATAGGACTAATACCTGCAGGCGACACCAGGAGAATATTACCGATACCGCAAGCAGAAATAGACGCTAATCCAAATACTAAACAAAATCCGGGGTACTAAGTACAAGGCGGTTAATAATAAACCCCGGTGGTAAAATACACCGGGTTTATTATTGTTCGTCATGTAACTGGCAACGAAATTATAAATTTTGCCCCCTCCCCTTCTTTTGTCTCCACTTTTATTTCACCTCCATGCGCCTTAATAATATCATAGCTTAAACTTAATCCTAACCCGGTTCCCTGGCCTGTTGGCTTAGTTGTAAAAAAAGGCTGAAATATTTTGTCTGTTACATTTGGAGGAATGCCATTGCCATTATCTGAAACGGTGATTATAACTTTATCATCTTTTCTTTTGGTATTTACCATAACAGCCGGATGGTAAGCGGGACCTGCTGTTTTAGCTTTTTCCGTTACGGCATAAAAAGCATTATTAAACAGGTTGAGTAATACTCTTCCTATATCCTGCGATATAATATCTATTTTACCAATTTTGTTATTAAAATCAGTATTCAATTCGGCACTAAAGGTATTGTCTTTAGCGCGCAGCCCATGGTAAGCAAGCCGCATGTATTCATCGGCCAATGCATTAATATCAGTAAGTTCTTTAAGCCCCGTGCTAATCCGGCTGTGTTGCAGCATACCTTTTACAATGGCATCGGCGCGTTTGCCATGGTGTATTATTTTTTCAAGGTTTTGTTCAATATCACTTGCCATAAGTTTTACTTCATCAATATCGCCTTTGTCAATCTCTTCCTTCATCTCCTCTATCATTTCCTTACTTACTTCTGAAAAATTATTAACAAAGTTTAAAGGGTTCTGAATTTCATGGGCAATGCCTGCAGTAAGTTCGCCAAGGGATGCCATTTTTTCGGACTGGATGAGTTGCTTTTGGGTGGCTTTAAGATCGGTAAGGGTTACCGAAAGCTGATCGCGTTGCGTGGTGATCTCTTCCTGTTTTTCACTTAACTCCTTATTCGCCTCACTTAGCTGTTTAGTGCGCACGGTTACTTTTTCTTCAAGCACATGTTTTTCCTTTATTAGTTTACGCGACCTGTAAGCAATAAAAGCATAAACAACTGTTATAAATACTATAACATAAAGCACCCAGGCCCACCAGGTTTGCCACCATGGCGGACTGATATTTATCATCAATACTTTCTCGGGCCCGTTAAATTGCAACGCAGCATTTGAAGCCTGCATGTGGAGTGTATATTCGCCGGGCTGCAGGCCCTCAAAGCGGATGGTGTAATTGGCCGGCCCGAATTGCCAGTCTTCATTCATCCCTTTTCCTTCCATCTTATAGCGCATGTGGCTTGTTCCCTTTGAATAATAATCTATTATACCGGTTTCAATAGTAATCTTATTCTCGTTATAGCGTAATGATAATTCCTTTAAGTTGTTTACGCCTGTGGGAAGCGGGAAAGGCTTTTGATTGACCTCCAGCGATTGTAAATAGATGGAAGACGGGGGATTGGTGTACTTGTCAGGGGTAATCCGGTCAAAGCCGCTGCCAAATACCCCCCCGGGGATATATATATCCCCGTTATCGTCTTTAAAGCTAAAATTTATTGGTCCAAAATTCTGTCTTTCAAAACCGTCCTTTTCAGTTAGGGTCGAAATTTCTCCTGTTGTTTTGTTTAATTGGTGAATAGACCTATCGGTATGGAACCAAATATTACCATTATTGTCCGCAACAAGGGCGCGAATTTCAATTTCGGGCAATCCATCTGCCTGTGAATAGGTGCGCATTACTTTAAAATCGTAATCATAATGAAATAGTTTACGCTCGGCTGCCACCCAATAGGTTTTGTCTTTTTGATTAAAAAAGATGCTTGTCCATTGCAAACTATCCATCTTATGATGTATTCGTACGAACTTACCTTGCACATAGCCAAAGGTGAGGTTGCCGGCCCTTTCGTCCTGTCGCATAAATATCAGGTGATCATAGTCTGAAGTGGTGTAAAAGGGATTGATCGAATTAATAGGGAACGATTTTACTTCACGGGCGGTTGTATCATTATGATTTCCTTTAAAAATAATTTCTTTGTCGCCCGGGAAGCTTGTGATCACCCAGCTATCTTTCAACTGAAAAAACAATGTAACCCCGTTAATGTTAAGGGATTTTCCCAGGCTGTCTTTAAAGATCACCTGGCGGCAAGCCCTTGTTTTCATATCCATTTGGAAAAACCCTGCATAAGTAGCAACCCAAGCTATATTCAAATCGGGGTCAGTATGTTCTATTGCGATGAGGTCACTGGTTTTTAAACCTGGAAAGCTTTTAATATCTAAAGGATTAAGCCCGCCGGTTTGCCTGTTAAATTCATATAGTCCTTTCGCTGTACCAACCAAAAGCTTTCCATTCTTTGCTTTTGTAATGGAGATGGCTTCGTTACCAAAAAAACCGAGAAGTTGCTTTGCTTCAGGCGTATATAATTTTACCGCAGGCGAATATGGGATCAATTGGTAAAAGCCTTTTCTTAGCCAGGTCCCCAGCCAAATTATTCCATCTTTATCACAATAAATGGTAGCGTTTGCATCCGATACATCGTGTTGTAAAATAGAATCTGCCGGGAAAGGGACGCTGAGCGACTGGTTTGAAGGGTCATAAATAAGGATGCCTTTCGGATCAGTAGCCAGCCATATCCTGCCCTGGCGGTCAAGGTCAACACCAACAAACCGATGGTAATCTTTCAATTTCAACAGGTCATTCAAGGCATCAATATGATGAAATTTTTGGTCGGCGAGGGTAAATTCCATTAACCCATCGGGGCTGTTTATCCAGAGGGCGTTTCTTTTACGGTCATAACACATCGCCTCAGAAGCATGGACATGGCCTGATATGTTTAAGTAACATGGCCAACCGTAGTATCGCTTTTTCCCATCAGAAAGAGAAACGTTTAAAAGCCCCCCACCCGGTAAATCGAACCCGCGCAGCATCCAGACGCTGTTTGAGCGCTGATCAAAAATGGAATATGCTACGCTTGGGCCAATACCAATACTGTCGGCTGGTGTTAAATTTACCAGTCCTCTTTTCGCAAACGAATGAGCATTATAAACAACAATCCGGGAATTTGACTCTACTGCATATAGATCATTCTTTGTGGCCCAAAAGGGGATGACAGAATTATCGGGGGCATTTTTGGAAGGTATAAAATTCGAAAAAGTATCGGCTTTAATATCATATCGGGATAAACCCCTGTCAGTACCAATCCAGATATTATGCAGGCTGTCTTCAGTCAACCCGTCTATATAGTCTCCGGCTATGGTATGTTTATTTTTAGGGTCGTGGTAATAAGTCTTAAAGATGCTTCCATCAAAACGGTTTAAGCCAATCTTGGTTCCTATCCACAAAAAGCCGTTCACATCTTTCCGCATAAAATAAGGCTCCGCCTGCGATAAACCATCATAAATAGTCCAGTGAACAGCCCGGTAGCTGCTTTCGGCGGCTTGCTGTTTTACGTGCTGTGCGTGAGCAAAACCGCCTCCAAAACAGGCTAAGAGTATGAATGTAAGCTTTTTTAACATCGTTAGAGCCTGTTTAAATTTTATTCAATAATAATTTTATAGGTGCTATAAGCACGAATTTCATTCGATTAATGAAGACTTTGCCCAAGATTTCATTTTATAAAGGGGTGCTATCATCGCCAAGGTTTACAAAAACGCATAGTTTTGTATAATAAATTTTCAATAACAAATTTAAACAGGCTCTTACAATAATAATAGTTTTTCCAGCTATTATCTAATACCCCGGATTTTGCGTCATCACAGGTTTGCCATCCGGACCGGCGCTCAAATCTATCTGAATTTGCGATATGGGGAAATATTCATTTTTATTGGGAATAAATGTGACCCCCTTCAGGTAAGAAGTTAAGTTTTGTTCACTTTGGATATATGCGTTAATTTCTGTAGCGGCAATGTGCCATCTCACCAGGTCGAAAAACCGGTGGCCTTCCATCCCAAGTTCCAGCATCCTTTCATAATAGATTGCTTTAAGGGCAAAAGGCCGGCCGTTTGACTGAAAATAGCCCGGGGGGTATTGTTTTATGAAATAATGAGCGGCAGGGGTATCAGTAAAGCCGCCTGCCGGGTTTGCCGGATCGATATATTTGTATACAAATCCGGCCGGATTAGCCGCCCTGGCCCTAATCCGGTTTACATAAGCTTCTGCCTGGTCAAGGCTGCCAATTTCGGCTTCAGCTTCGGCGGCCCATAGTAGAATATCAGCAAAACGAATAAAATTAATATTTAGGGCGGTAGCTATGGTAGCGCCGTTTGCGGTGTATTGTGCTTCCTGGGCTTTATAAACAGCGTCTTTTTTGGAGCTGTAAGGGCCGCCAAATTGTTCGCGTGTCCAGTCATAACCAGGATCTTTTCCCCAGTCTAAATAGGGTATACACCTTCTGCCTACTGTCCAGTCCAAACGTGGGTCCAATGTGCCGGTATCGGGTTTAAACGGATCAGCAGACATTATACCCTGATCGTTTTTAACAGGAGGAAGATTGTTATCCAGGCCGGGTAAACCGGTTTTAGAGTCTGTTCTGAAATGATCAACAAGGTATTGGGAAGGCTGGAAGGCGCTGCAACAGCCGGACTCTCCCCCGTTGGGCAGGTTCAGGATATCACCTGTATTTCCGTTACCTCCCCAGGGGCTACTGACGCCATCATTAACGGAACTTTGGTATGCAAATACAGATTCTTTTGAGTTTTTGTCCGCAGCGTTAAAATTATCACTATATAATTCATTGAGGTCATATTTTACGCCGCTGGACGTTTGCCCGTTTTGGATCAGATCGGTCAGTAATGTCTTTGCCTGCGCAAATTTGTGTTCAAACATATAGGCTTTGGCCAATAATGCCTCCGCTGCATAATTATTGGCCCGCCCAATCCCCTGTGTCATTTGGCTGGTACGTAAATGAGCTGCCGCGTAAATAAGGTCGTTTTCTATCGGTTGCCAGCTTGTATCGTTCTTTACGTGGAAATTATTGTTATTATAGGTGACATTTTCGTTTACAAAGGGTATGTTGTTCCACATTTTTTTGGCTTCAAAATGATAGAACGCGCGCAGGAACAGGGCCTCGGCCCTTACCTCAATGGTATCAGCAGTGCTCATATCTTTAGCCTCACGCATAAGCCTCAACGCCGAATTGGCCCTTTGCACCCCTTCATATACCGCTGCCCATTTTATATCAAAATAAATAGTGCCGGGATTTGATCCGAATTCCTCAATTTGCTCTACTATCGTCAAATCGCCGTTGAAAGATCCTGTGTGGGCTTCACTTCCGCAAATACTGCCATATATCCAGTTTGAACCTGCGGACCCATAAGATGGATCGGCAGGGGAACCCGGAGTTGAAACACCATCCAGCATAGCATACGCGCCGATCAGCAAACCCTGAACACCTGTGTTGTTCGCCAGTTGCTGTTCCTGGAGCAGCCCCGGCACCGGTTGGTTTAATTTAGCTTTGTAGCAGGACGAGGTAATGGTAATTGCGAACAAGGCCATTAAAAAGAACTTTACGTATTTCATGTCATTGGGTCTTTAAGGTACACAAATCAGAAATTAAGGTTAATACCTATTGAATATTGTCGTTGGTTAGCTGGATAATTACCGATATCAATGCCAAATGCCGAAGTACTGCCGGATACTTCAGGGTCAAGCCCCTTGTATTTCGTGACCGTAAAAAGATTAGCAGCCTCTGCGTAAAGCCTGATCCTGGTGATTTTATATTTTTTTATAATTCTTGCCGGTAAAGTATAACCTACTATGAAGGTTTTGTTTCTGAAATAGGAACCTTTTTCCAGCGGGTATGAATTTACAGCGTCGCTGTTGCTGAAATTAAATGAGTTTTCGACAATAGGGATAGTGGCATTGGGATTTTTAGGCGTCCACGAACCGTACAACGCTGCGCTGCTTTTTGGGGTTACGCCGCCGTTAGACAGATCAAGACTACCAGCTGTTTCGTTTAACACATCATTCCCGCAGGACCAATACGAGAAGGTTGACAGGTCAATATTTTTATAAGTAACCCCTAAATTGATACCCGCCGTAAATATTGGGTTTGGGTTTCCAAAATGCACCCTGTCCTCGTCATTTATTACGCCATCGTGATTGGCGTCGAAATATTTGAACCTGCCGGGTGCGGCATCCTGCTGCACCGGTGAACGACTCACGTCGGCTGCATTCTGAAATATCCCGATTATTTTATACCCGAAAAAACTTCCTTCCGGGTACCCTACTTCCTGCCTTACGGGGTAGTCGATACCATTATATGGCCCGTCATCCAGGTAAGGGAGATCATTTAATTTAACAACCTTGTTATGATAAGTGGTTATGGCAATGCTGGAATTCCAGCCCCAGTCTTTCGAAAAGCTTCCCCGCGACCCAAGCGTGATATTTACGCCGGTATTATCAACTTCTCCTACATTCACATTGGGCGGAGTTGCATAACCCAATATAGCGGGCAGGGATACCGGGAATAAAAGCCCGGTTGATTTTTTTTGGTACCAGTCGGCAGTAATGCTTAGTTTTCCCTTCCATAAGATGCTCTCAAAGCCCGCATTTGTCATAATGTCTTTTTGCCAACCGGTTTTTGCGTTTCCATATTGTACTGTTGTATAGCCCTGTACAGTGCTATTGCTTGTGCCAAAAATATCGTAATAACTGCTGCCGGGGCCACCGCTATATAGCGTATATTGGTTAAGAGAGCCGGTATTGCCGTCAAAGCCGCTTTTACCCCAGCTTGCCCTTAATTTAAGGTCTGTTAGCCAGTTTATTTTTTTCATGAAGTTTTCCTCCGTTATACGCCATGCAGCGCTAACCGCAGGGAACCATCCAAACCTGTTTTCGGGGCCGAAAACAGAAGAACCGTCTTCCCTTAGGGTTGCCGTAAAAAATAGCTTATCCTTAAACCCATATTCTGCCCGGCTGATAAAAGAAGATAAAAAAGCGCTCGACGCCATGCCGTTGATAGACTCGTCGGTCGGGACCCCATCGCCATTTCCCAGCAAACGCAGGTTGGGGTCATTTGTCAGGTAACCTTCACTTGTGCCCGTCTGGTTCCTCCCATAGTCGCTTTTAGTTTCAGTTCCCGCCAATAGTTTAAGGCTATGGCCGCCTTTGAACTTTTCCGACAGGGTTACCGTGTTGGTCCAGGTAAGGGACCGCGCATAACCTGTAATTTCGTCCAAGCTGTTCAGCCCCTGCGATGGATCATAGGCCCCATAAGTGTAGGTATAAGAATCAAAAAAATAAAAGCCCCCGCCAAAACTGCTCCTGAAGGTTAAATGCTTCAGGATATCTGCCTCGGCAAACACATTCCCGAAGATATGCCATTGATAGAACCTGTTATCTTTAGTTAGCAGCTGTGCTGTAACCGGGTTATCGGCAGGGCCTGCACGCTGGCCATTTTCACTGCTGGAGTTTCCCTCTATATCATAAACTGGCAAATAAGGATCCGTCAATAAGGCGTGATAGATATCCGGGCTGCCCGGTGGCGACTGGCTTTGGTATAATTGGATGTTTTCGCCAAAACGAATAGCGTCATTTACACTAAAATCTGTATTGACCCGTACTGTGATCTTTTTTAAAAAGGTTTCCAGGTACGTTCCCTCCTGGTCGAGATACCCGAGCGAAACCAGGTAATGGTCTTTGTCGTGCCCCCCCGAAGCGCTGAACGCATAATTTTGGGTAAACGCCGGCTTAAATAACTCATGAAACCAATCAGTTCCTTGTTTATTAAACTTCATGATCTGGTAAATGGGATTTATGGCCGTGGGCGTAATGTTATATAGGGATGGGTTTACCTGGGGGGCGTTGGCCGCATAGCCGTTGCCATTAACAATATAATCCGGCAAAACGGGTGTAGGGCCATTGCCATATAATGGTGATGAGGGATTTCCCTGTGCGTCAACCTGGCCCGAATTTTTATACGCCAGCCAGATGTAATCGGCCTGTCCTTGCGGGCCCAATATATCCAGGCCTTTACTTAAAGGTTCCTGCACAGTTTCAGAAGCATCGAAATTCATAGTGGTTTTTCCGTTTTTCCCCTTTTTTGTGGTAACCAGGATCACACCGTTCGCTCCCCGTACGCCATAAATTGCGTATGAACCTGCATCTTTCAGCACCTGCAGCGATTCAATGTCGTTTGGGTTTAGCAAATTAATATCCCCCTCTACACCATCGATGATATATAGGGGCGTTACGTCACCAAAATTACCTATACCATTGATGCGAACATTGCTCACGCTGCCAGGTTCACCCGAGTTGATAACTGTTAAGCCGGCCACCTTGCCCTGCAGCATTTTTTCAATCTCGCCATCGGGCACGGAAGTCAGGTCGTCACCGCCGACTACAGTTACTGAACCGGTAATTTCTTTTACTTTTTGCGAAGTGTATCCGGTTACAACTACCTGGTCGAGGCCGCTTACAAATTTTGACATCGATATATTTAACACACTATCACTTCCAATGAGTACTTCTTGCGATATATATCCAAGATATGAAAAAACAAGTGTTGAACCCTTTTTTGCAATAAGCCGGAAAAAACCATTGTTATCTGTCGATGTTCCGCTATTAGTGCCTTTAATAATAACAGATGCTGAAGAGAGTGGCTGCTTATCATTAATATCTCTTACAAAACCGCTTATTTTTTGTTGAGAAAAAGCAGAATAGCACTTAAAATAAAAGATTATTGTAAGCGCAGTGAATTTAATCAGCCTTAAATAATTACACTTTTTCAATTTGATGAATTTAGTGTGTAGGTGAAATCAAACCAGCTTATTAAAACAAACTTTATTAGAATTTATGCTAAAACCTGAAGATTAATGCTATTAATTATTAAGGGGATTAAATTTAGATCTACTTTAGGTGTTGATAGTGAACGGGTTAATAAAATGTTAATTTAAGAGTAAGTACTGATATTCCATAATTTTTGGAAGTATTTATTTTGGGAATTTTGGATAATATAGCAGACGAAACCTGATGATCGGCTAAAAACTTTTTTGAGGACTTTACTGATTTTTTAGGACTCATTCACTCATTTCAACTTTTAAAAGCGTCATAGTTACTTGCATCGTACCTTCTTAGAATTGTAAACGCGAAAACAAAATTTTTTAAAAGGGCAGGATTTCCCCGTTACACCGGCAACGAAATTATAAATTCAGCCCCCTCCCCTTCTTTTGTATCCACTTTTATCTCACCTCCATGGGCCTTAATAATATCATAGCTTAAACTTAATCCTAATCCGGTGCTGCCCTGACCGGTGGGTTTAGTGGTAAAGAATGGCTGGAATATTTTTTCTATTATGTTTTGGGGAATGCCGTTGCCATTATCTGAAACTGTTATTATTACTGCATTATTCTTTCTTTTAGTACTTAATCCAATAGTTGCCCGGTAACCGTTGCCGGCTGTTTTAGCTTTTTCTGTTACAGAATAAAAAGCATTATTAAAAAGGTTAAGCAATACCCTTCCGATATCCTGCCCTATAATATTTATTTTGCCGGCTTTGTCATCAAAATCAGTATTCATATCAGCGCCGAATGTTTTGTCTTTGGCACGCATGCCATGATAGGCAAGCCTCAGGTATTCATCGCCTAATGCATTAATATTGGTAAGTTCCTTATTTCCGCTGCTTTTGCGGCTGTGCTCCAGCATGCCTTTTACAATGGCATCGGCGCGTTTGCCGTGGTGTATTATTTTCTCAAGGTTTTGTTCAATATCTGTAGCTATAAGTCTTACTTCATCAATATCGCCTTTTTCTATCTCTTCTTTCATCTCCTCCATCATTTCTTTACTTACTTCCGAAAAATTATTAACAAAATTCAAGGGGTTTTGTATCTCGTGGGCAATACCTGCGGTAAGTTCGCCAAGGGATGCCATTTTTGCTGATTGAATGAGTTGGGTCTGGGTGGTTTTTAAGTCGCTAAGCGTTTTTTCAAGATCGTTTCGCTGAACTTCAAGGCCATCCCGCTGGGTCTCGATCTCCTCCTTTTGCTGAAATATCTCTTCCTTTTGTCGTAATACTTCTTCAGTGCGCAAGTTTACCTTGTCTTCAAGCACACGGTTTTCCTTTACCAGCTGACGTGAGCGGTAATAAACAAAACACCAGGTACTGCCCGCAAATAGGCACACATAAATAATATAGGCCCACCATGTTTGCCACCAGGGCGGTTTTATAGTAAAACTAAGTAACGCGGGGTTACTCCACGCTTTATCAGCATTTCTGCTGCTTACCTCAAAAGTATAATTACCCGGTGTTAGGCTGAAATAATTTCGGCTTGAGCCCGATAGGGTTTCGTCGCTCCAATCTTTGTCTGCTCCAATTAACCTGTATTTATACCAGGTAGTATCATGATCCTTTAAATTTAGGGTGCTGTAATTAAACCTGATAAAGTTTTGATCGTGTCGAAGCGTCCAATTGACGGGCATGTTATAAGGGCCGGCGACTTTTTCCCAGCTTAATCTATCCTGGTGCGGGTAGCCTGCAATTTCCGCAGTTTCTCCCTTTGTATAATATTTATCGCTATTTTGATCCCATAGGGTATCCTTGTCATGTAGTTCAAACACGTCATGGCCTGTAAAAAAATCAGGCTGGTCCATCACAGTTATACCGGTAATAAATGCAGTTGCCCTGGATGTGTCTTTTTTTGATAAATTTAAAACGGTTATTCCTGTATCCCCCCAGCAATAAAGACCATCCCTGGTGATAATATCGGTCAAAAACTGCACGGGCTCCAATCTGTTCAGGCCGTAATTTTTCCCAAATGACTCAACTTCCCATTTTTCTTTGCTATTTATTCCTCCGGCAGGGGGTGTAATAATGGTTATACCTTTGTTGGTACCTGCGTAAACATGGCCATTACGCATTAATAACGAATTTACCGTAGGATCGATAAGACCCTGTGGCATTGAAAAATTAATAAGCGTATTGCTTTTAAGATCGGCTATGAACAGGCCGCTATTTATATTTGTGCCGATCCACATATTTCCTTTATCATCAGGCATAAGCGGTTTAAAACTATAATCAAAGCTAATATTATTCAGCGTCCATGTATCTGGATCGATCACATCCACTCCGCCGCTAACGGTGCTGATCCAAATGCGTCCGTGCGTGTCTGCTTTGATATCCTGAACTTCGTTATCGCTGAGGCCCTGGGGTTTTCCCAAATGTTTAACCGTTTTGCTTACAGGGTCGTACACGTCTATCCCATTTTCTCTGCCTCCAATCCAAATACGCCCCTGGCCATCCACTAATACCGCCTGGGTCTTTTTATTGTTTATCCCCTGTTCTTTACCGAAATGTGTTACAATGGTCCTTGAGGGATCAATAATATCCAAACCTTTCCGGCTGCAAATAAAAATACTGCCGTTTATATCGTTTATTGTTGAAACGGAGTCATCATCAGGCCCGCGATGGATGGTAAAATGCCTGCTTGTTTTTGTTTTCCGGTTGATAATATCGATACCTTTGCCCGTACCCAGCCAAAATAATCTGTCTTTATCTTCAGCAAGTGAGGATACCAGTATTTTTCCGAGGTGTTCAATCGTGCTTTTTTCGTCGCTAACCATATTCAACCCGTTGTCAGTCCCTATCCATACCTGGCCGTCTTTATCCCGCGCCAAATTATCGACAGAAGAATCATCAAGTCCATTGGCAGTTTTTAACACCAAAGCCATATTTTTTTTCGTGTCTACATCTTCAACACCATTTTCTAATACTTTCCAAACATCATTATTGAATTGATATAAATCCCAGGTTCTTGTATCTTTTCCGGATTGAATATTACCTTTGGTAAAGTCGATAATACTAACCGAACCATTATAGCCGGTTAACCAAATCCTTTTCTCATGGTCCTGTATAACTGCTGTAATCGTCTTTTCTTTTAGATAATTTGTGGTATTAAGGTATCTTATTTTTTTATTTTTCAAGTCGATCACATCTACCCCTTTATCTGTGGGTATCCAAATATTATTTTCATCGTCCCCATTAACGTCGGTGCCCCTTGTATTTGCCAGGCCGTTTGACGCATCCAGCCATTTTACGGTCATCGTTTTAGGATTAAGAATATTTACGCCCCCCTTGCTGGAAATTAGCCACATTCTTTGTTGTTTATCAGGAAAAATCCGTACTACATTACTGCCAATCAGGCCGTTTCCGGGCCCGGTTTTTATCAGCGTTCCTTTTTTAATATCCATGCAATCGATGCCATTTTGCTGTTCATTCATCCATATCCGGCCCTGTTCATCCTGCGCCATTACATAAATATAATGCGATGACCTGATGGTTATATACAGCCAAAGATTTTCACCGTCATAGCGATAAAGTGCATCAGTCGTCGCTATCCACAAAAACCCATCCCGGTCAGTAAACACTTTGACGACACGGGCGTGTTTAAGTTCAGGAATTCCGGCCAGTTCGTGAACAGAGAAGTGGACGTTCTTTATACCCGGCGGCCCGGCTTTTATCAGCAGCGGCGGCGGCAGCAAATAAGTTTTAAACCCAAGTTTATGATCAGGAAGCTTATAGATATCAAAATCTTTTTTGGGCAGTGAATTATAATCAAATTTAGTTTCTTCAACAGGACTTTTGACAGGTTTAAACCCTGAAGTATCATAAGACTGGACAGGAAATTTACTTGTATCAAATTTATCAACAAACGGTTGTACGCTTACAGGCTTAATGCCCGCCCAATCTATTTTTTTTGTACCGCTGAATTTAAGGGGTTTAGTAACCGGCGGTGCATATTCTGTTTGCGGCGGCTGTTCAACGCCGGTTGATGTGTTATTACAGGATGAAAAGGCAATCCCAATCCCGATAGCTATCGGGACTATGCGGGTCAGTACAAAAAGCAGAGGGTTTTTCATGAGAGGGAATGGTTGGCAATAAATTCCTTAAGTAAGCATTTTATATTGCAATAAACAAATTTGGAAGGTGATAAAAGCCTGCCGCTATATTGGCAATGAAATAATAAACTCCGATCCTTCACCCTCTTTACTATTAACCTGTATATTCCCCCCATGCCCCTTCACAACCATATCATAAGTTAAGGAGAGGCCCAAACCTGTACCTTCACCAGTGGGCTTGGTTGTAAAAAATGGCTGCATGATCTTTTCTTTTATCGCATCGGGGATGCCAACACCATTATCCTTTACTTTGATGATAGCCTGACCATTTTCTGTTGATGTTGTTACGATTACTTCAGGCTTATAATCTGCGCCGGCCGTTTTCAGTTTTTGATTTACCGCATAAAATGCGTTGTTGAAGAGATTAAGGAATACACGGCCAATGTCCTGCTGGGCCACGTTTATTTTTGGCAAGCCGGGGTCAAAATTGGTTATCATTTCCGCATTAAATGATTTGTCTTTAGCCCTAAGACCATGATAAGCCAAACGCATATACTCGTCGGCAAGCTTATTAATGTCGGTCGGCTCTTTTGATCCGCTGCTGCTTCTGGAGTGTTCAAGCATGCCTTTTACTATACCATCTGCGCGTTTGCCGTGATGGTTTATTTTTTCCAGGTTTTGGATAACGTCAAGAGAAATAGCCTTAACTTCTTCGGTGTCGCCTTTGTCCAATTCCTCTCTTAACTCTTCCATTAACTCCCTGCTTACTTCAGAGAAGTTGTTCACAAAGTTTAACGGGTTCTGTATTTCGTGTGCTATACCGGCGGTAAGCTCACCCAGGGATGCCATTTTTTCTGATTGGATAAGCTGGGTTTGGGTAGTTTTCAGCTCTTTAAATGCCTTTTCAAGCCCATCCCGCTGGCTCTCTATTTCTTCTTTTTGCTGTAAAACTTCTTCGGTACGAATATGTACTTTATGCTCAAGCACACGCTTCTCCTTTACCAGTTGACGCGACCGGTAATAAACAAAACACCATGTAGAGCCTGCAAACAGACAAACATAAATTATATATGCCCACCAGGTTTGCCACCACGGCGGATCGATTATAAAACTGGCATATGCAGGATTGCTCCATGCTTTATCTGCATTTTTGCTGCTTACTTCAAACGTATAATCACCTGGCGTAAGGCTGAAATAATTTTTGCTCGAGCCTGAAGTAGTTGCATCGCTCCAATCTTTATCGGCCCCAATTAACCTGTATTTATACCAGGTGGTATCATGATCTTTTAAATTTAAGGTACTGTAATTAAACCTGATAGAGTTTTGATCGTGTCGAAGCGTCCAATTGACGGGCATGTTATAAGGGCCGGTGACCTTTTCCCAGCTTAATCTATCCCCGTGCGGGTAGCCTGCAATTTCCGCAGTTTCTCCCTTTGTATAATATTTATCGCTATTCGGGTCCCATAGAGTATCCTTGTCATGTAGTTCAAACGCGCCATGATCTGTAAAAAAATCAGGCTGGTCCATCACGGTGATACCCGTAATAAAAGCAGTTGCCCCGGCAGTATCTTTTTTTGATAAATTTAAAACGGTTATTCCTGTATCCCCCCAGCAATAAAGGCCATCCCTGGTGATCATATCGGTTAAACAAGCAGTGAGTTCGAATTTATTTATCCCGTAACTTTTGCCAAATGATTCTACTCCCCATTTGTCATTCGCACTTATCCTGTTTGCTGGCGGTGTGATAATAGTGATGCCGTCATCCATGCTTGCATATATATGATTATTATGCTTTAATAATGAATTTACGCTCGGATCAATGAGGCCCTGGGGTGTTGAAAAGTTGGTAAGTGTATTGTTTTTAAGATCTGCTATAAATATGCCGCTTTTTATATCTTCTGTCCCTATCCACATATTTCCTTCATCGTCAGGCAAAAGTGGTTTGGAACTATAATCAAAACTTATATTCTTAAGAATCCATGTTTTAGGATCGATAATATCCACTCCTCCGCTAATAGTACTGATCCAAATGCGCCCATGTGTGTCTGCTTTTATATCCTGAATTTCGTTACCGCTCAGGCCCTGGGGTTTGCCCAAATGTTTAACCGTTTTGCTTACAGGATCATATACGTCTATCCCATTTTCTCTTCCGCCAATCCATATACGTCCCTGATCATCGACCAATACTGCCTGGGTTTTTTTGCTGTTTATTCCCTGTTCTTTACCTAAATGTGTTATAGATGTCCTCGACGGATCAATAATATCCAGGCCTTTCCTGCTGCAAATAAAAATACTGCCGTTTATTTCATTTATTGTTGAAACGGAATCATCGTCGGGGCCATGATGAATAGTAAAATGCCTTAAGGTTTTGGTTTTTCGGTTAATTATATCGATGCCCCTACCCGTACCGAGCCAAAATAGACCGTCTTTATCTTCAGCAAGTGTAGATACTATTCTCGTGTTTATATGATCGATAATGGCCTTGTCGGCACTTACCATATTTAAACCGTTATTAGTTCCTATCCATACCTGGCCCTGCTTATCTCGGGCCAACTCTCTAACAGAAGGATCGTCAAGGCCATTAGTTGCGTTTAACTGCATAGCCATATTATTTTTTGTGTCTGTAATCTCCACCCCATTCTCTAATACTTTCCAAACATTTTTATTGAATTGATAAAAATTCCAAATCCTTTTTTCTTTTTTGGATTGTATATTGCCTTTTTTAAAGTCAATAATGCTGACTTCCCCATGATAACCGCCTAACCATATCCTTTTATCATGGTCCTGTATTATAGCAATCATGGTATCCGTTTTTAAATAATTATTCTTATCCAGGTATTTTATCTTTTTATTTTCCAGGTCGATCACATCCACCCCTTTTACTGTACCGATCCAAACATTATTTTCATCATCTTGTATAACGTCTGTAGCTCTGGGAGCAGACAGGCCGTTTGCTGTACCCAGCCATTTTACTGTCTCAGTTTGAGGGTCAATAATATTTATACCTGCGTGCCTGCAAATTACCCACAACCTTTGTTGTTTATCAGGAACAACCCTCATTATATCTTTATCGGTGAGCCCATTGCCTTGCCCGGTCTTTTTTAATGTTCCCTTAGTAATATCCATGATATCGATACCATTGTCTTGTTCATTCATCCATATGCGGCCCTGCCTGTCCTGTGCCATTGTAACAATAAAATGTGATGGCTTGAGGGTTATGTGTAACCAAAGGTTTTCACCATCATACCGGTAAAGCCCATAAGCCGTGGCAATCCATAAAAAGCCATCCAGGTCCACATAAAGACATGTGATAAAATCTCCATTTTTAAATTTTGGCATCCCTAAGAAATCATGAATAGATGAGTTCACATTCTTTATACCCGGCGGCCCTGCTTTTATCAACTGAGGGGGCGGCAGGAAATAAGTTTTAAACCTGAGTTTATGAGCAGGCAGTTTGTCAATATCGAAATCTTTTGAGGGGAGGGAATTGTAATCAAATTTAGCTTCCTCAACCGGACCGGCAACAGGTTTAAACCCCGAAGTATCATAAGGCTGAACCGGGAATTTACTTGTATCAAATTTATCAACAAACGGTTGTACGCTTACCGGCTTAATGCCCGCCCAATCTATTTTTTTTGTACCGCTGAATTTTAGGGGTTTGATCACCGGTTGTTTAAACACTGTTTGCGGCGGGGCCACTTCACCATTGTCTGAAACATTTTTACAGGATGCAAGGATGCCGATAATCATCCAGGTAGCCATCCTGTGGAAAAGGAATTTTTTAATGATCATCATACTTCAAGTGTATTATTTTTAAACTTTAATTCTATTTTCAATACCCGGCAGCACGAAAGTAAAGCAGATTTATATAAATGATATGGTTTAAATTACTTCTAAAGAAATATTTTTAAAATATAATAAATTAGCTAAGTACTTGATTTCAAAATTATAAATGAAGTTTTTTTATAATTGAAAATTATAAAAAATATATTATTTATCGAAATATATTTTAGTATCTTCGAAATAGTTCCTGCTTTAGCACATTTAAATATATACTATATCTTGCATTTGCAGCGATTGCGGCATTTATATAGTTTGAAGTTTCATCAAACGGAAATGACCCCACCGTTCCAACTCATTTCTTCAAAATAATTCATTAGGCAGCTTCATCAGGGAGAGTTTTGATAAATCAAACAGGTTTTTAAAGCCGGCTCCATACTTACCCCAATATGGCCAGGCTTGTTTACTGTAAAGATATATTACTTATCTAAACCATATATAATACAGGAAATTTTTTATCATTAAGTTGATAAATGCATAATTCACATTCTGTAACTATTAATTAATCAAGACATGAAGAAAGAACTACTTATGATTTTTGTTTTAAGCTGTATAACACTCAGCAGTGTATTTGCTCAAAACAGGAAAATTACGGGAAGGGTAACAGGCGCCGGGGACGGAGCCCCGTTACCAGGAGTTTCGGTCTCCGTTAAAGGTACCACCAGGGGCGTTATTACTAACACTGATGGTAAATTCGCTTTAATTGCGTCCACAGGCGAAACATTACAGTTCACTTTTATTGGATACAGTACGGTTACTATAACAATAACCGCAGTTGATGATTACCAGGTAAAATTGCAGACGGATACAAAATTGTTAAATGAGGTCGTTGTAACAGATAGTTATGGTACCCAGGCTAAAAAGTCCTACACAGGCGCTGCTTCCACAGTAAACGGCGCGGAAAATGAAAACAAACCATACTCGAGCCCCTGGCAGGCTTTACAGGGAGAGGTACCCGGCTTAAACGTTTCATCATTCAGCGGGCAGCCCGGCGCCGACATCCAGGTTCGTTTAAGGGGGGTTGGCTCGATTGGAGCAGGATCAAATCCTTTATATGTAATTGACGGCGCCATTGTTAATGCCGGCGATATATCATCAATAACCAACACAACCAGCATTTTATCGGGTTTGAACGATGATGATATTGCAAGTATCACCGTATTAAAGGATGCTTCTGCAACGGCTATTTATGGTTCACGCGGTTCAAACGGCGTAAT
>Ga0302309_10001449_pt1 | contig 21679 bp, 18 predicted proteins | sample III_Palsa_N1_1_FD_200453 | JGI IMG/M metagenome (GOLD analysis project Ga0302309, IMG submission 200453) | Peat permafrost microbial communities from Stordalen Mire near Abisko, Sweden - III_Palsa_N1_1 | ecosystem: Environmental > Terrestrial > Soil > Palsa > Peat permafrost | place: Sweden... | reverse complement strand
CCTTCAGCATAACTAACCATATCAGCGTAAAAAGGTAACCTTGCCAAAGTGGAGCTATCGCCAATAATTACCAGTTTCTTTTTTGCCCTTGTCATAGCCACATTTAATCGCCTTATATCTGCAAGAAAACCTATTTCTCCGTCAGTATTACTCCGTGTCATACTGATGAGTACCATATCTCTTTCCTGCCCCTGGAAACTATCTATAGTATTTACAGATATAAATGATTCAAAAGATTTTAAGCCGGGCCTGTTCGTTAGTTCTGCTTTTAACAGGCGGATCTGTTCACTATAAGGTGAAATGATCGCTATTGAAAATGGATCGAGATCGGCAACAAATTTTTCAAGATAATTAAACAAGAAAATTGCTTCTTCAGGATTGGCTACGCTTGTTCCTACCGGTTTCTCATCAAAGCCACATCCCGCAGTATCAATAAAACTAAATGGAGAATCATTTGGCAACAATAAACGCTCTGCTACTGATGAATGTGCTTTTAAAGCATTATTATAAAATACAGCTGAGGAATAACCCATGATAGCATTATTCATGCGGTATTGTTCGTTTAATAATACAACAGCTTCTGGGTGCAGCGCAACACATTTTTCTAATAACGTTGTGCTTAAGCCATTCCTTGCTGCAGTTGCAGATTTTACAGTAGGAGAGAGCTGACAGTGGTCGCCAGCAAGAATTACCTTTTGCGCCTTTAAAATTGGTATCCAGCAGGTAGGTTCAAGTGCTTGTCCGGCTTCATCAATAACTACAGTTCCAAATTTCATGCCCTTAATCGTCCAATGATTTGAACCGGCCAGCGTTGCGGTAATTACTTGCGCCTTATTAACCAGATCATCAATTATGAACTGCTCCGTTTTTGCCACCTCTTTCATGATCTTGTGCGCCTCATCAAAAAGTGCTTTACGCTGCTCACGTTCGGCTTTTCCAAAATTGCGCTTGTATTTATGCGCCATATTTTTATATTCCGAAGCTTGCTTCTTCAGCTTTTTACTTTCTTTCATGTAGCTGTGCGCTGCCATTTGACTATCAAGCGTCAGATCCATCAGCCGCTCTGAAACCCTTGCAGGGTTGCCGATCCGCAATACATTTAATCCTTCTAAAGCCAGTTTTTCACTAAGCAAATCAACTGCGGTATTGCTTGGAGCAACTACCAGCACCTGTTCATGGATTGCCATAATTTTAATTGCCTGTACCAGTGTAGTGGTTTTACCAGTTCCGGGTGGGCCATGAACAATTGCCAGGTCATTTGCTGAGATTATCTTTTTTACAGCCGATTGCTGACTTTCATTTAAATTATTTAAATGCAGGTTTTTTTCATTGTCAAAAGTAGGCGACGTTATTCCGGTTAATACTTTAATCCGTCGGTCTTCAGGTATCGAAGCAGCAAGTTTTAATGCTGCCTGCATGTCATCATAACTGTTATCATCAAACAGCAACTCAACGCCGAGTTTACCGTCGCGGCTCCAATCCGGCAGTTCTTCAGTAAACAGGTTGATCTTTAAGCGGTCGCCGCTTTGAAATGAAATAACACCTTCAACCCGGTCGTTTTTGGGGTCATGGTTTGAAAATAGTACGGCAGGGCTACCGAATCGTAATTGATGTGCAATATCCTGATGCGATCTTCGCTCTATTTCAACATTCAGATAATCACCACGGGAAGGCTCCGTTCCAGTAATTGAAATTGGATACCAGCATAAACCCGCCGTGCGACGATCATTAACCGAGGTTGATGCCGTTAGCTTCAAATAGGCATCGCGATCATCATTTCGTTCAATTTTTAACAGATCCTGCAGCTTTTTGAAATAGTCCATCGCGCAAAGGTAATAATACATTAATAGTTTAAATTGCGATATGATAACTGTTCACATACTGCTTTATTTGATTTTGTTGCTCACCGCAATGCTAAGTTATTTGTTTAAAAAACTTACGCTGTTCGGCGCTATCACAGGATGGATGGTTAGCATAATTATAGCTTTAGGAACCGGCTATGCAAGTATATGCTTGCTTGCTGTATTTTTTATATTAGCCTCATTAGCCACTAAAACTAATGGCATACGCAGAACAGCCGGACAAGTAATTGCAAATGGCGGCGTAGCTGCAATTTTAGGATTATCGGCATTTATATGGCCTCAAAAACTAATGATCTTTCAGGCAATGCTGGCAGGAAGTTTGGCATCTGCAACTGCAGATACTTTATCATCAGAACTCGGAACTGTATATGGTAAAAAGTTCTTTAACATCCTTAACTTTAAAAGAGATGAAAAGGGGCTGGATGGTGTTATTAGTTTTGAAGGTACTTTGATGGGGATTGCCGGGGCATTGATTATTGCATGTACCTATTGTTTTTTTAATGGGTGGAATGTGCTATTTGCCTATATAATTATTGCCGGTTTTACAGGTAATATTGCCGATTCAATATTAGGAGCTACCCTAGAACGCAAAGGAATAATCGGTAATAATACAGTTAACTTTTTGAATACGGCAATCGGAGCAATCGTTGTTATTTATTACTTTAAATAATCCTTGCTATTAGGTATTATCGTTTGTTATTTAAAGCAAGGGATGGAATATAAATGATAACACCTCCGGTTTTAGCTCAAGTGTAAACTATGAAGTCAATCAGTTTAGCAGTTGTTGGAACCGCAGGAAGGAAAATTTAACTTCAATTTAGTTGATGGCTTGATCGCTGGTGCCCGAAAAAATAATATGAAAATGGTACTGCTTTGGTACATGGAAAACAGTATGAGCTGCGATGCTCCTGCCTGGGTAAAAACGGATGAATCACGTTTTCCATGCGCAAGAAACTCTGCAGGTGAAGCACAAGAAATTATTATTCCATTTTCTGAAAATGCACTATCTTCAGATAAAAGGGCCTTTGCCGCACTTATCCAGCATGTTAAAAGTATAGATAATCAACAGCATACTGTTTTAATGGTGCAGGTAGAAAATGAGATAGGGATGTTGCCAGAAGCCCGCGATTACTCCAAAATGGCTGATAAAGCTTTTGCTAGTCCAGTTCCTTCAAAACTGTTGGCTTATTTAGAGGCTCACCGAAATTCACTTGTTTCGGAAATAAAAATACGCTGGCAGGACAATGGCTTTAAAACGTCTGGTACATGGGAAGAAATTTTTTGAAAGGATTTGGCCACTGATGAACTATTTATGGCCTGGTATTTTGGTGTTTATAAAAACTCCTGGAAAAAATGATAATCTTTACTGATTTAACTTTTCAAAGCAAAAATAGAAATAATAACTATTCGTGAATCGTTATAAGAGTGTTGATTTTAAAATAGTTAACGAACTATTAATATTTTCAGATAATAGTTATTAAAAAATATTGCGTAAAATTGGACATAGATTTAAACAAATGTAACTTCTTTGTGATAGCTTATAAGGAACGTACGGATACCCAATTAATTGATTTACTAAGGTCAGGAGATCGAGCTGCGTTTACTGAAATCTACAATCGTTATTGGAATAAACTTACTGCAATCGCCTACAACCACACCAAAGATAAATCAGCCGCAAAAGAAATTGTACAGGAACTTTTTGTAGGAATTTGGAATAGGAAAGATATTTTGGATATACAGACTTTAAATGGTTATCTGGCAACAGCCGTTAAGTTTGCAGTTTATAAAAAGATCGAAAGAGAAAGAAGGCGCAGGGAAATTGAGAATAAAGAATTCTCGAAAAGTGATTTTGTGGAAATTGATCAGGAAATTGAGACAAGATTCTTACAGGAATACATTAACGGCCAGGTTGAAAAATTACCTGAAAAGTGCCGCATGGTCTTTAATTATAGCCGGGTAAAAGGCATGAGTAATCCAGAGATTGCAGAAGAGATGAATATTTCGGTAAGAACCGTCGAAGGGCATCTAAACAAGGGATTAAAAGCCATTAAACATGGCCTTAAGGAATCAGGTATGCTAACATTGATAGTCAGCAGTTCCTTGTACGAGATGTTCAAATAGTGCTTCAAAGGTGGTTCCCGCTTTTCTTTTATATTAAATTAAGTTTTTCTTAACATAGAGCAGGTGTAAGCCATAGCCTTATGGTACTTCATTGTATATTTCCATATTGGGTATTATGCAAGAAGAAAAATTACAAGACCTGGTTAAAAAATATCTGAACAATACAGCCTCCGTAAAGGAACGCAAACTGTTATCGGACTGGTACAATGATCAAAATAACGAGAATACCGAGTGGATTGCAGAAACAGCTGATGAAGAAGATCAGCTAAAGATGGAAATGCTGACTTATATTCAGCAACACACTAAAGTTAAAGGTGGAAAAGTCCGTAAACTATTGCCACGCATTGCCGCAGCTGCATCTATCATCTTATTTATTTCTTTGGGCACTTATTTTATTGTGCGTAAAAATCATTCCATCCAGTCAACTTCCCAAAATCAAATAGTTGACTTAGGCCCTGGAAGCAACAAAGCAACACTGAAAACGCATGGAAGGGAAATTATATTGAATAATGCCAAAAATGGAACCATTATTAACCAAGGTAGTGTTTCGGTTAATAAAAATGCTGATGGTGAAATAAGTTATACTTCCATTGGCGAGGCCGACAATTTTAAGGTTGTTTATGATACCATAACAGTCCCTCGTGGAGGAACTTTTAATGTAACACTTTCTGACGGTAGTAAAATGTGGTTAAATGCTGCAACAACTGTTCGTTATCCTGAAAAGTTCACAGGCAGTGAACGTAAAGTGGAGCTTTTGACAGGTGAGGCATATTTTGAAGTGGTTCATAATGCTAAAAAGCCCTTCCGTGTCTTGAGTAATAATCAGGTTGTCGAAGATATTGGTACCCACTTCAATATCAAAGCATATAACGATGAGCCGTTTGTGAAGACCACTTTAGTAGAAGGTAGAATTAAAGTTTCTGCCGGTGAAACATATAGGATCATTAATCCAGGCCAGCAAGCCATTTTAGCTAATAACCAGATCAATATTATTCCTGTGGATGTTACGGAAGAAATCGCATGGAAGAATGGAGATTTCCAGTTTGATAATGCGGATGTCAGAACAGTGATGAGGGAGCTTGCCAGATGGTATGTTGTCGATATTAAATATGAAGGAAACTTTCATGATGTTCATTATAGTGGCCTGATCCCACGAAATAGCAATATTTCGGCAGTGCTACGTATGCTAAAGGAAACGGGGAATACCAACTTTAAATTGGAAGGAAAAACAGTAATCGTTACTAAATAAAAATCACCTTAATAATAAAAACTATTGAAAGAAAGGAGAAGCTTAAAGGAAAGAAAATTACCAACCCCAAAAAGATAGCCCGCTAAAAATAAAAAACCGCAGATGCTACTAACATCCTACGGTTTAGTTCCGGTTTACCGGGACAATTTGGGCAACTGCTAACTAAATTTTGCGAATCGAATTAAAGTCACACCCAAACAATTCAAAGGTATGAAACAATTTATGCAATCTGAAAAGATTGTTACTGATGGCTATTGCCACCAACCTGCATCATTAACCGATCAGGGGAACTCCAAATTTTTTGCTTTAAATAAGCAGCTAAGGAAAGGGATATTAATTATGAAAATTACCGGGATTCTCTTACTGGTAGCCTGTATGCATGTAAGTGCTAATGTGTTTTCACAGAATATAACTTTAACTGAAAAAAAAGTTTCACTTGAAGCAGTTTTGAAAGTTATACAAAAGCAAACCGGCTATGCTTTATTATATAGTAATGAGGTTATTGAAAAATCTATTCCGGTTTCTGTTGATTTCAAATCAACGCCATTAAGCAGCGCGCTAGCCCAGTTATTTGAAAACCAGCCACTAACTTATAGCCTTGATGGAAAAACCATACTGATAAAAGAAAAAGAACCTCCGATAGTCGATAAGATTAAAGAAATAACGACTGCTCACCTTATTCACGGCATTATTCTTAGCAAGGATGGTCAACCATTAGGCGGTGCCACTGTGCAAGTTAAGGATTCCAAGATAGCATCGACTTCAAATGAGCGGGGCGGATTCTCGATTTCAATTAATGGCGATGCAGCTATTCTTGTGATATCCTATATAGGTTATATTACCAGGGAAATACCTGTTACCTCGGCTTCTGACCAATTAGTAATCAGGCTGTTAATTAATGAGTCGACGCTTGATGAAGTACAGGTAATAGCATACGGCACTACTACTGCAAGATTAAATACTGGCTCTGTGAGTACCATATCGGCGGCAGATATTGCCAAGCAACCTGTATTAAACCCATTGCAGGCAATGGAAGGAAGAATGTCCGGTGTTTATATTACACAAAACAGCGGCATATCCGGTTCAAATTACAATATACAAATTGAAGGACAAAACAGCCTGCGCAATACAGCCACTAACAATGGCAACCTTCCACTTTATGTTATTGATGGTGTGCCTTATAATTCAACTACGTTAAGCACCCAGGGTTTAGCCCCTTATTCGAGTACACCTGTGTATCCAACAAATGGAGCCAGCCCATTGAACAGCATCAATCCACAGGATATTGAATCAATAACCGTTTTGAAGGATGCTGATGCAACCTCTATTTATGGTAGCCGGGGTGCAAATGGAGTGGTTTTAATAACTACCAAAAGGGGTAAAGCCGGTGATATGCAGGTGGATGCTAACGTTTATGCCGGAGCAGGTGATATTTCGGAAAGAATGGACCTCCTTAATCTAAGTCAATACCTGGAAATGCGTGCCGAAGCATTGAAAAATGATAATATCGCCAAGCCAGGCATTAGAGACTATGATATTAACGGCGACTGGGATAAAACCCGCTATACAAACTGGCAGAATGAATTGCTTGGCGGAACAGCTAAAATGACGGATGCACAACTAACTTTTAGTGGTGGAAATAGTCTCACTCAATACCGTATCGGCGCGGGTTATCATCGGGAAACCTCAGTTTTTGAGGGAAATAATTCAACCCAACGCGGAACTTTTAGTATTAACATTACCAATAGGTCAGCCAATAATAAATTTAAAAGCAACATAGGGATTAATTATGCATATAATTTATCTGACCTTATAGGTGCTGATTACACGTCTGCTGCTCTATTGACGCCGCCTGATGCGCCGCCATTATATACCTCTACGGGCGCCCTTAACTGGCAGAATAATACTTTCCAAAACCCGCTGGCATCAACACAACAACCTTATACCAGTAAAACTTATAATTTAATTGCCAATGGTAATTTAAGTTACGAGTTTGCTAAGGACCTAATCTTATCAACCAACTTAGGCTATACTAATACGGTATTAAATGAGCTAAAAGAAATTTATACAACGAGTGTTGATCCACTACAGGCCCTTACAACACCGTTAAGAAGCATGTTCGGTAATAATTCAAATATCTCATGGATCATTGAACCTCAGCTTAACTGGGATAAAATGTTCGATAAAAATCATGTTCATATATTACTTGGTGGAACGCTACAAAACCAGGTAACAGATATGCTAGCCACAAATGCTTATGGTTTTATAAGTGAGGATCAAATGCAAAATCCTGGGGCGGCTCCATCCAACGATGTTACCGTTACCCGTAACTATGCTGATTATAAGTATAGTGCAATATTTGGTCGTATTAACTATGATTGGGATAAAAAATACCTATTGGATTTAACTGCGCGGCGTGATGGATCGAGCCGGTTTGGTCCGGACAAACAGTTTGCCAATTTTGGTGCTATAGGTGGTGCCTGGATCTTTTCAAGCGAGGATTTTGCTAAACAAAATCTGTCTTTTTTAAGCTTCGGTAAATTGCGCGCAAGTTATGGAATTACCGGCAGCGACCAGATTGGTAATTATCAATACCTAAATGATTATGCTATTTCGGGTCAATACCAGGATGTTCGTGGGCTGTTACCGCTCCAGCTATATAACCCTGACTTTCAATGGGAAGTGAATAAAAAGATAGCAGCTGCTATAGAGTTAGGCTTTCTGAAAGACCGCATACTGGCAACCATTTCCTACTATCGCAATCGTTCATCAGATCAGTTAGTAGGTTATCCGTTGGCTCCAACCACAGGATTTTCATCCATCGAGTACAATCTACCCGCCACCGTACAAAATACGGGCACATGACTTGAATTGAGCAGTATCAACATTAAGAGTAAAAATTTTAAATGGACAAGTAATTTTAATCTTACTATTCCCAGAAATAAACTTATATCATTTCCTGACCTGGCCGGATCATCCTATGCCAATCAGTATGTTGTGGGACAGCCATTATCTATCCAAAAATCTTATACTGTTCTCGGAGTTAATCCAAAAACAGGTTTGTATGTAATTCAGGATGTGGATAAGAACGGTATATACGACACTAACGATTACTCAAGTATTATAAATGTAGGACAGCAATTTTATGGGGGCCTGGGTAACACCTTATCCTATAAAAATTTTCAGCTTGATTTCTTTTTCCAGTTTGTAAAGCAGAACGGGAAAAATGTGCTGAACGCATTTGGGTTACCTGGCGCTCTTGGAAACCAACCTGTAGAAGTATTGCAAAGATGGCAAAAACCGGGTGATATTACTGATATTCAGCGTTTTGGAACTACATCAGGACAAGCCGCAACTACGGCTAGATATTATGACTTCTCCAATGAGAATGTGACTGATGCCTCTTTCATCCGGCTTAAAAATGTAGCATTTTCTTACCGGCTACCGTCACAGTTTTTGAAAAAAGTGGATCTTAAAGGTTGCAGGATCTATCTGCAGGGACAGAATTTGTTAACTTTTACCAAATACCTGGGCCTTGACCCTGAGACTCAAGGAACAGCGCTACCTCCATTACGCTATATAACAGCTGGTTTAGAAGTCAATTTATAAAATTAAAAGCCATGAAAATTAAAAAACAATTTAAAAGATATCCTTTATTTTTTATAGTAGTAATTATGCTGCTTGTTTCATCGTCATGCAAAAAAACGGTGGAAGTAGGTAATCCTATAACCCAGGTGAGTTCGGCTGATGTGTTTTCCAGCGATGCAGCCATCAATGCGGCAATTTCAGGTATTTATTCTGATATGCTCAATACCTATGCCGGTGGTGGTTATTATAGCGTAAGCGCGGTGGTAAGCTATAGTGCTGACGAATTGCTGAGCAGTGATTATTCATTTTATGATGATAATATAACACCCAGTGATTACGAGCTTCCTTACTTGTGGGGATCTCCATACACAGACATTTATGCCGCGAATAATTTGCTGGAGGGCTTGGCCAAACCCAATGGAATAAGTGCGGCGATGAGTAAACAGATAACAGCTGAAGCCAAATTTATCAGGGCATTTGATTATTTCTACCTGGTAAATTTATTTGGTGATGTGCCGCTCGTAACCGGTACCGCCTGGCAGCAGAATACAAACGTTGTAAGAACGCCTTCGGTGCGGGTGTACCAGCAAATTGTGGCTGACCTAAAGGATGCTCAGGCATCCCTGCCGGCTGATTTTTCCATATCAAAGGGTGAAAGAGTCAGGCCGAATAAATGGGCCGCCACCGCGTTACTGGCCAGGGTGTATTTGTATATGAAAGATTGGCCCGATGCTGAAACTCAGGCCAGCTCAGTTATTGCCAATACCAGTTTGTATAGTTTGGTAAGTTTAAACCAGGTTTTTTTAAAAAATAGCAATGAAGCGATATGGCAGTTGAGCTCTGATAACAGCAATGCTCAGGATGCTCAAGTTTTTTCACCTGAGCCTGATCCTTTCTATAGCTCTCCGTTATTACCAGCCACAGTTAATATGTTCAGTGCTAATGACCAGCGCCTAACGTACTGGACAACTGCGCTGGATGATGGCACAGGTACTGGTAATTTGCTCTATTTTCCAACAAAGTATAAGAACGATCAGATATCTCCTATTACAGAATACTCAATGGTTATGCGCCTTGCAGAACAATACTTGATAAGGGCTGAAGCAAGGGCAGAGCAAAGCAATATTACCGGAGCTAATAGTGCTACCTCTGATGTAAATGCTATAAGAGCAAGGGCCGGGATTGCCGGCACCACCGCAACAACGCAAAATGATATGCTGCAGGCAATAGCGGATGAAAGGTTACGCGAATTATTTACAGAATGGGGCCATCGTTGGCTCGACCTGAAGCGTACAGGCCGCGCATTAACGGTTTTGAGTGCCCTAAAACCTGACCTGAATCAAAATATGTTGCTGTATCAAGAGATCAGGATTATATTAAATCATGTCAATTTCGGAGGGTCTAACAGATACATATTTAACGTTAGTCCAAATTGCGTGAAATCGATACATGTAGGAACACGAATTTCCGAAGTGAATTTAGTCGATTTAAAAGGTATCTGTAAAGACAAATACCCCAACGTTTTACTTCACCAGATTATGCCATTGAAAAACCGATTTGAATTAACAAGTTCTCTTATATCAAATTAAATATCGCTTGTTTTATAGTAAACGAAAGATGGTGGAACCGACATTCATTTACTATAAATCAAGCAGCCGATGTTGCCCGGAGCAGCTTTTTCCGCAGGAACGGAGGAATGTGCTGCGGAGGGCGCTTTTTATCCCGGTTGCCAATTTTCCAATATCAATAGCTTCAAATAAATATCTTCCCAATACTTACTTTGTTTCTTGTCAAATGCTGTAAACGCTTTATCAATATGCCTGTAATGGCGGTAGTCATCCGCCTGTAAGATAGCCAGTTTCAAATCTGTTACTTCAATTTCTTTTCCGTTAAGGTCAATGATTTTCATATAGATGTTTTTAAGCTGCCTTTCGGATAGTATTCTTTCCCGGTTTTAATTTCTTTATCACGGTAGCGACTACCTTTAAGGGTTGCATCCTAAATTCTTTGATATTCAGGAAGAAGCCACGGTTAAACAGCATACCCTCACGAAAGAGTTGCCATAGGAGGGAAGCTCCGAGATTTGCCAAAGAGGAATTTATAAATAAGTCCTGCTTGGTTAAGGCTTCCGCCAAAGAACAACTTGGTGTATTATCGGTACTTTCTGATGCCATTAACAAGTCTTCAAACTCATCGGTTACCATTGGCAAAGTTTCTGCGGTGCAGTATTTTTTCATTTCAGGCTGAGCGACCTTTCCGACAGTTGATAAAATTACCTGTCCTGTAAAACGGCTGTTGCCAAAGTCCATATAATAAACAGGCCTGTTCCTGCTATTGCCGTTATTCCTATGAACGGTTTTCAGCACTCGGGCTATCTCTAATCTCGCACTAACGGTATCTACACAGGAGATGGTTAAACCCGCTTTCGCCAGCTCGGCATCCTCTTGAAGTATAGTCTTATCATACAGGGAATTTACCGCTTTCCAGTTCGTGCCAAAAAATAGGTTAACCCTGTTAATTAGGGCTACAGCCTTGTATTGTTTCAGTTCAGCACTGGCAAATAGCTGCCTGCCGAGGTTAGCCCGTTCTACCTTATCATTATCAAACAGCCTGACGAATAAACCGGGGTGGTTTAGTGCAATCAGGGCGTGGTTCATTCTTGCTAAGGCCGTCAGCACCTGGCTACCTGTTCCACCTGCGCCTATGAGGTTAACGACAATAGGATTGTAGGGATTTAGCCATTCCTTATCCACGATATGGACGGCTGTCTTGGACTGTATTGATTTTACTTTTTTCATCGGATAAGTTGGTTAAGGGTTAGTCCATTTTTTACTAAAGCTTCCTCGGGGAATTTTTTATCGCTGATTGTTTGCTGTTGCCATAGTTGCACAATATTGATGTTCGTTTTTCTTCCGCCTCCGAGGGTATGGCTGAAATAACTGCCAAAAAAATACTGCTCCCATTGCATCATGAAATTTTCCAAGTGTGTAGTGCGGTCAATATTGATATTGACGTTGCCCATGCACACCCTGCCATCGTCATAAATATTAAAATAAGGGGCGTGGTGCAGGGCTGTTTTTGCAGTTGGCTTTCCTCTGCCTTTGATGGCAAAAACAGAAAGGCCGTCACGGGTTGCTTTCCAAACCATTGCAGGGACTTGCGCCTTACCACAGGCGATGCCCAAGTTTTTGATAAAGAACAAATCCCGCTCCTGCGCTGGTGAATACCATATCGCATAGCCTGAATTATCGGGATTGACATATAAGAGGCTGTTGGGCAATAAGTCCTTTGATTTTAAAAAGCCGTTCTGCATTTCGGCACTGCTTTGCAGTAACTCAGCCAATGTGATGCTCTCTTTCATGGATAAGGGATGGGCATTGATGGGATTACCCTGTTTGCCAATGTCGTAGCTTTCCACATATATGGCGTTGGCTTCATCGGTATTGATATTGCTGTCATTCTCCCGGTTGCAGTTATAAATCAGAAGCGCTTTATAAGGCAGGTACAGGTCGTTAAAGTCATTGCTCACGTTAGTCATTGTCGTATGGATTTAAGATGGCACACAGCTTATCTATGAGGTCAAATAGCCGTCTTTCAAAATTCAGTTCATTAGTGATTTGGGTTTGTGGCGTATCAAAATACTGCACGGACATAGGTTCATCCGTTATGCCACATTCCTGAAACTCATTGTTCACCATCTCGAACAGCATATCATAAAAGCAGTCGTTCCCGCTCCAATAAAAGCTTATATATTGCTCCGCTCTCACCCGTTCGGTTTCTTCGGGTTCAATCAGGTCGTCATGGATATTGTCGAATAATGTTTGCGTTGAGTATTCTTTAAATAGGGCTAAGAATTCGGTAGCCAAGCACTCCGTTTCCAAATCCCAAGTTTCGGTTTCTTTGTAGGCTTTAATATTTGCCTCGAAATCCGCTAACCAAATAGGGTCACGGATTAAGGTTACCACCCTGTTTCCTGCATAAGTTAATTCATGCAAGGCATCTATCTGCTCGTCCTTATGCTCCTGTTCTTCCTCATCATCTTCGTCTATCCACCGTTCAATGGTATCGTATTGGTAAAACAAGTAAGCATCATTTTCGGTATAGTATGGCACTTTGGCAATTTGATAGAGGTAGCCATAGATAGAGGTAAGCAAATTTGCCAAAGGTTGCTCGTTTGCTGTTTGTACCAAGTTCCATAAAGGACGAACGGGAATATAATACAGGCAACGACCGGTATCGTAGCTTTTCAGAACCGCCAATGTTGCATTGCGGGTGTCATCTTTGACGATGATGCAATTGGCGTTTTTGTCTTTCGCCTTTACCGCTTCGGATATTTTCATGTAGGCCACGGTTACGTTCTGCGGAAAGGGCGTTGCGGAAACATCGGGTACAGGCAAATCATAGAGTGCGCACAGGTGGGCAAGGGAGCGGAAAAACTCCGCTTCCATTTGCCTGTAGTTCCTTGTCGCTATTGCCCAAAAAGGCAGGAAATGGGCTTTCAGAAAACCATCGGCAGGATGCCTTGCGGTGCGCTTCTTTGCGGGTTGCGCCGAACTTCTCCTGCATCGGGTAACTGGTCGAGCTTTTGGGTGAAATTTCTGAATAGCTGATGTAGTTTCCATTGGTCTTCTTCCTTATTTATTGTTTTCCTGCGTTTGCTGATTTGTTGTTTCATGGTGTTATCCTTTCGTCCCCATCGTGCTTTCAAAGCGGTACTGCACCACATCGTCCTTTATTTCGGGGCCAATGATTTTGGCATTGGTGAGGATAGGGTAGGTGGCGGAATAAAAATTCATGACCGCTTCGGGGCTAAAGACCTCTCCGGGGTCTGTCAGGGTGATTTCTATATTGTTTTCCTTGTGGAAGAAAACCCGTTGTAGTGTGGTTGTCGCTAACATGGCTTATTTATTTTTCGTTAAATAATGTAAGGGCTTGCGCCATCTGATCCCGTTTGCGGGTCAGGTCGGCTAACTTGGTTTTCAACTCGGCTTCCTTTTCGGGATAGTCGGTTGCTAATGGCAACAAGGTCAATGCTTCCTCGTATTTACAGGATGCGTTTAGTTCATTGATTTTTATCATCGCTTGTAAATAGGCCTTTCTTTTGTCTTCCTTGCTAGGTTGCGGTTCGCCAACCTCGATGTCGTCCTTTTCGCCCTCTTGGGTAGAAACTTTTGGCTTGGGCGTGTTCTTGTTCTTTTTGTCCTGCTCCATTTTGGAGGCTAACCGTGCTATCTCCAAACCTTTGAGGTAGGTTTCCGCATTGGTATAAAATGCCGCTGTTTGCTGTATAGGATTTTCAATAGCATCAAAATAACCCTCGTCCAATTCCTGCGCTGTGCCTTTGGCTAATAATGGCGGTATGGCGCTACCCGCCTTATCTCCCGAGGCTATGCCGACAAAAAGGGTGGATACGGTGAATTGTCCCTGTTCATTGGTATGGATAGTAATTGCCCATTTTCCGGGTGTGTTCATGCTTGCTATATTTTCAAAAAAGTTCGTTTTCATGTTGTGCTTAGCGTTAATGTTAAAAAATGGGGGATTGCTCCCCCGAACCATCATTTAAGATTTAGAAAGGCAAATCATCTTCGTCTGGATTATTTGCGGTTTGCTTGTTGGTCGCTTTGCTGTCAATTCTTTCTGTACCGCTTGCGGTAGCTTTGCCCAATAATTTGATTTTCTCGGTGTGGAAGTTCAGCGTGCCGACCGCTTTGCCGTCCTTGTTGGTGTAAGCACCTGCTTCCATGCGCCCGAACAGTTCCACGAGCGTGCCTTTTTGCAGATATTCCGCAATACCGGGATTGAGCCAGTAGGAGCATTCGATGTAGGTGGTGATTTTTACCCTGTCGCCGTTCTTCGGACGATAGCTGTCATTGATGGCGATGGTGAAGCCAGTTACTTTTTTCTCTGTTTTTGTGGTTCTTACGGCAGCATCTGCTACCAGTCTTCCTGTGATTTCCATTACATTTTTGTTTTTTGTGAACTATTTATTTTGTTTATTTCTCTTTTTACCGCCCTGCCTGTGTATGTTTTTTAAAAGAAAAAGGGAAAAAAGAAAGCAATAAATAGAGGCCGGCTCAAAGCCAAAAGGAAACGGAATAAGTGCCGGAGGCTGGAAAAGTGAGGGACGAGCTTTTACATTATGCCGTAGTCTTTTGGCCTCTCCCAATTTATAAATCCGGGATCGTTCTTAGCTGCGCTTTTTACCCGTTTCGCCTAAAAAACTAAACAAAAACACTATTTCAATGCCGCTGGAACCGTTAGGGATAGCAATGGAAATCCTTTGCAAAAGATTGTAGTGGATAGCCCGGGCCAAAGGCAACGGCATGATTGAGGAGAATATCGCTTGGAGTGAGTTTCGGGTGAAATTACCTTGACAAAAAGAATTATTACTTCCGGTTATTAAAGGTATTCCGGCGAGGTAATAGATTTAAAGTGCTGGAGTGCGCGGTCTATGTTTTGCAATGCGAAAAACAAACATCAGAGAATCAATTAGCGAAATATCACCAAACAAAAACAATAGTCAATTATGTAATTACCTTATTATCAATTGTAAAGGATTTGGCATATCATTTGGATTCGCATAGCCAAATCATTGAGAATTAAAATTAAAAAAAGTATTACCTAACAGAATTGAAAACATGAGCAAAATTACAGTAAAAGACGGAACCGAAATTTATTACAAGGATTGGGGAACTGGACAACCACTTGTTTTTCATCACGGCTGGCCATTATCAAGTGATGACTGGGACGGACAGATGATGTTTTTTCTACAGCATGGCTACAGGGTTATCGCACATGACCGCCGGGGCCACGGTCGTTCGAGCCAGGTATCGGAAGGACACAATATGGATACTTATGCAGCAGATGTGGCAGAATTAACTGAAGCGCTTGATTTAAGAAACGCTATACATATCGGGCACTCCACAGGCGGTGGTGAAGCTATTCATTATGCTGCTAAACACGGTAAAGGGCGTGTAGCCAAAGTTGCACTTGTCAGCGCGGTTACCCCGATAATGGTACAATCTCCAACGAATCCTGAAGGCGTTCCAATCGCTATCCTTGACGCGATACGTGAGGGTACGTCATTTAACAGATCACAATATTACGAGGATTTCACCATGCCGTTTTATGGTTATAACCGTGAGGGTGCGAAAATATCACAAGGCGTTAGGGACAACTGGTGGCGCCAGGGAATGATGGGTAGCGTAAAAGCGCACACGGAAGGTATCGCGGCTTTTTCAGAATTTGATTTTACAGAAAGCCTGAAAAGTGTAGATATCCCTGTACTGGTTTTACATGGCGAAGATGATCAGATTGTGCCATTTCCTATTTCAGGAGCAAAATCTATAAAGTTGTTGAAACATGGAAAATTGATCTCTTATCCTGGTTTCCCTCATGGAATGCCAGTTACAGAAGCTGCAACTATCAACAAAGACCTTTTAGAATTTATTAAATCATAATTTGAGGTTGAGTTTAAGGCGTGTTAAGATAAACCTATCTTAACACGCCTTAATTATCTACGTTTAGTGTCTATAAACAACTGATATTTTTCTGATTTAAAATGGCGTTTCTTTAGTCTTGGTAACGTCGTCAAGATAACGGGCGATATATAAAATCTCACTCATGAAAAAGGCACTTACCATTCTGCTGATTATATTTTCGGCGAACTTTTCATTCGCCCAGGCTAAAACCTGGAAAGACGACCCCACGCATTCTAAATTGACGTTCACCATAACACACCGTGGACTTTCATCCGTCTTTGGATTATTTCAGAAATTCGAAGCAACGATTACCTCGTCAAAGCCTGATTTCAGCGACGCGGTATTTGAACTGTCGGCAGATATAGCCTCCATCAATACAGAGGTTGAAATGCGGGATAACAACCTGAGGAGCGCTAATTTCTTTAATGTGGCTAAGTATCCCACAATGACCTTTAAATCTACTTCAATCGTCAATACCACGGGTATGAAGGACAGGTTCAAGGTTACAGGCAACCTAACCATGCATGGTGTTACCAAGTCTGTTACAATGGAAGTTTGGTTCCGCGGGACGTTATATGATGCTGCTACTAAAAAAACAGCGGCAGGTTTTCAAATTTTGGGAATAATAAACAGGGCTGATTTCGGTGTTGGGCCCGCTGACCCTTTTGACACTGCTACTGATGTGGCCGTCAAAGCCGACGGAGAATTTATTGAGCAATAATAAAACTCAGGTTAAGTTCTTTGCTGCGCGCTTAACCCGATAGGGCAAAAAATCAAACTAACTCTATACAAATGCCACGGGAACCGTTAGGGGTAGCAATGGAAATTCTTTACAAAAGATCGTAATAGATCGTCTTGGTTAAAGGCAACGACATTCTTGACATTATTTTTATAAATACTTGACTTACAGTTAAATTGTATGTATTTTAACCTGTCGTTAAACCTTAACCGAAAACTGCCATGGCAAAGCAAACCATCACCTTCACGTTCCTTACCGGAATCAGTCAGCAATTATTTTTAAATGCGAAAATTCAGGGCAGTTGGGATGTAAACGGCCTGTATAGTGATACTTGGACAACAAGTCCAATGACGGCGATTACCGGCGAAGACGGGTGCCCGGCTTTTGCCACAACAATCGACTTAGACCTTTCAGAAGCAGGCCAGGTGTTTAATTGGGGAGTATTCATTGATGGGCCGGCCGGAAAAAACCTTTGGGGTATCAATACCGAGGTCAATGACCCTGCTATTCCTGACAGATATAGTTCATTCACTTTAATGAAGGATGGCTCCTCAGCTGTTCAGCAGTTCTATTTCACTTACAAGAAAAAACTCGGCGCGAATAAATTTTATATAACAACGGGTGATAAGGCAGGCTTAAAGTTTTGTGTCTGGTCGCCGAATGCTGAGGCTATTGATGTCGTTTTTGGTGACGCAAGCGGTTACATCACGGTTAGTAATGGAGGGATTAATAATGCGATGCCTGAAGTTTCGCTTACAATAGGCAAATTGCCTGGTGTTTGGGAAAGCGCAGTTTTACCAAATTTTGACCAATACGCCGGAAAGTACTACATGTACAGAATAACGACTGCACAGGGATTGGTGTTATACCGCACAGATATTTTTGCTCGTGGGCTGGTTGGCCGCGGTCAAATAGATCCCGAAGCATCTGCCTGGGATGGCACCATTCAAACGTTAGATGGAACAGTCAGCTGTAGTATTATTACCGACCCCGACCTGATATCTTCTGTTTTTCCGCTTCCCGTTGATGGCGACCCTAAAATGGAGAGCACTGAAGATTTTTGGAAGCAAGAATTTGACCCCGCGAAACCATTGCCGGGCAGCATTGACGATATGGTAATCTATGAACTACACGTTGGGGCTTTAGGAAACACGCCAGGCGTACCAGGCAATTTACAGGATGCAATAGACCTGCTAGACTATTTAGTTGATTTGGGGATAAATGCGATAGAGTTATTGCCGATGTCTGAATTTTCAGGTACAGTTGGATGGGGCTATGGTGATACCCATCATATGGTGATCCAGTCGAGTGCTGGCGGGAGAGATGAGTACCGGTACTTTATTAGGGAGTGCCACCGCCGTGGTATCGCGGTCATACAGGACGTTGTGTATAATCATTATGACAGCAATGCGAACCGCGCGGAATGGGCCTATGACTCGGCGGTACCCGAACAAAATATCTATTATTTCTATGAAGGTAAATCAAACGATTACCCAAATCAGAATGGAGGGTATTGCAATAATGGCGGTACAGGATATACTCCAAATTTCCGTGAAACCATAGTGCGGCAGCAATTTATCAGCAGCGCGGTGTTCCTTGCCGAGGAAATGCATGTGGATGGGTTCCGGGTTGACCTCTGCGACGCGATACATCTGAATAATACGCAAAATAGCCCTCCTTATTGGGGCGTTAATGATGCTAATGCATTTGGTTGTAAATTTCTTAGGGAATGGGGGCGTACTCTACGAATGACCCATCCGAATATCATGCTAATGGCAGAAGATTATACCGGCTGGGACATGATGACCAAACCTGTGAGTGTTGGCGGCTGCGGGTTTAACGCCATTTGGTATGCCAATTTCTTCCATGCCTTGATTGGTTATCAGGGAAGCCCGATGCTACTGCTTAACGAAGGCTATGGGGATGACAGGCAATTAGATATCGCTGGATTCAGCGCAAACCTATATCAGACACAATTTAACAGCGTGGTGTATCACAGTAATCATGATAATTCCGGGGCCTGCCTTGATCCTGGTAACAATGTATGGTCACATCGTACTATGGTTACCGCAGTAAACGAGGCCCCAATCATAGGTAGCACGCGTGAATATGCGGAAATGCGATCCAGGGTTGTCGCCGCTTTATCGGTATTGTCGGCAGGAACACCCTTATTTTTTATGGGAGAGGAAATAACGGCACAAAAGCCATATACCTATAATGGTTTTTTAAGTAACCGGGAGGATTTGAAAGGCGATAGGTTGGGTGTCGGGGCCAATATGTTCCGATATTACCAGGATTTGCTGACGCTAAGTAAACGTTATCAGTCCATCAGAAGTAAGAGTATTGATATCCTTACGGCAGACAGCCCCGGGCGGGTAATTATCTTTAAGCGATGGTACGGTACGGAGCAGGTGATCATTGCCGCAAGTTTCAATAATTCAGCTTATTCGTATTATACGGTAAATGCCGATAGTTATCGTTTGCCTGATGGCGGATGGAAGGAGGTCTTTAACAGCGACGCCGATGTATACGGGGGAACGAACATAGGCAATGCCGGAGCGGTTATTCCATCCTTAAATGGTAGTTTAACGATGACTATCCCGGCAAATGGTTTGGTAGTCCTGGTGAAAAATTAAAGTATAATGGCCTGAATGTATTTTGTAATTAGCTTGGCCACACCTGATTTTATCCTTTGTGAATTTGAAATCAATACAATATTTGTATTCTAATAATAATAAACTAATTTAGAAAGCAATAAGACCTAAACTACTTATTATGCCTTTATCAAAATTAAATTATATTGATGTTGGGCCAGGCGGGACATTTATTCCATCCGGCAATCCTGATTACGACTCAAAACCGGAAAATGTAGACGCTATTTTCGCGGATATTCAAGCAAAAAACTCAAAAAAAATACTATTGTATTTCCACGGTGGCCTCGTTAATGAGGAAAACGCTATGGCATCGGCAATCCTTATCACTCAGGAATTAAAAGATAATACTGATGTTTACCCCATTTCGTTTATTTGGGAAACTGGACTTCTCGAAACGATTCAGCAAAACTTAGGAAATATCACGAGTACAGACCTTTTCAAAAAACTACTGGAGAAGGTTATTCGGATTGCCGGGGAAAAACTTGGTATTGATGCCAATACAAAAATAGGAAAACGAGGTGTCGGAAGCCTTTCGGATGCGGAAATCCGGTTAGAATTAGAACAAGATGCACCGTTTGACAGTTATTCTGTAAATATTGCCAAACGATCTGCAAATGTGATGAATAGTAACGATAGGTTTTTACAAGACGAGATCGAAGTGAGCGTTGAGGAAGAATTGCAAAGCGATCCAGCATTTGGAAAGGCATTAATAGAAACCCTATCCCCAATTGAATTAAGCCTAATCAATAAAGATAAGATTGTTATTATTCCACAGCCAGGACAAAGAGGAATTCTTTCCCTAAAAAAAATTATTCAGACATTAGTTACTATTATTTTTAAGGTTGTTAAGCGGTTCGTCGCCAAAAGAGATCACGGTTTTTATCCAACAGTGATAGAAGAAATATTCAGGGAAATATATATTGCCGATATCGGTACCACGTTATGGGGCTTCATGAAAGCAAAGGCAGAAATGATGTGGCTGGATGATACGGGGACAACTGACCTAGAACAGCATGCAGGCAGGTATTTCCTCAGGAAACTTAAAACGTTATCAGCAAATGATGCCAATATAACCATCGACCTGATAGGACATTCAGCGGGGGCTATTGCTATCTGTTATTTCATGCGTGAATATCTTGAAATGCAAATAAATGCAAAAGTTCGTAACATCATATTTATGGCTCCGGCGTGTAGGTCAGATCTATTTGCGGTGACTATTGGAAATAACCAAGCTTCTTTTAGCAACTTTAGGATGTTTACGATGTCGGATAAATATGAATGTTTGGATGCCGTTATTAGTTGCGCGCTATTTGCATAGTTACCTTCCTGGATTAGCGTTTTCATTTTTTCGGTAAACAGCATCCAATAATCGTTCTCAACCACGTACGCTTCTAACAGACCGCTTATTCCTCCAAAATATCTGTAAATAAGTTTACGGTCAACATCAGCTTTTTTTGAGATTTGGCTGATTTTTATTGCTGAAAATTTTTCCGTTTTAATCAACTCTCCAACGGCTTGGATCAGTTTGCGTTTAGTTTGTTCTTTATCTTTCAATGATAAGGTATTAGGTTATTTGTTTTTGGGCATCAAAATTATTCAGCGGCTGATCAAACAGGATCGTATTACAACCGAGCGTTTAATTTTATGCTCATCAGTCGTAATATTTCTGAAACCCAAGCTGATCTGATTACCCGCGGACATCAAAACAAGGCGCTTGAATAAACAAAAGGTTAGTATAAAATGATATTATACTGTAATGTAAAAAAGGCAAAGTTTACCATAAACATAGGTAAAATCACCAAGGGAATATCATAGTTGGATAAACACTGTTATTCAGGACAGCCTGCATCTATCCAGCCCGCAAGCTCCTCTATTTGTTCTGAAGTAAACATTGGGCCCTTTGGCGGCATAGGACCTGGCTTGCCTGTTTCCCGGTTGAAAAGCGGACCTTCTGCCTTTAATGAAAGGATGAGATTGCTTGACGC
>Ga0302309_10001447_pt1 | contig 21692 bp, 13 predicted proteins | sample III_Palsa_N1_1_FD_200453 | JGI IMG/M metagenome (GOLD analysis project Ga0302309, IMG submission 200453) | Peat permafrost microbial communities from Stordalen Mire near Abisko, Sweden - III_Palsa_N1_1 | ecosystem: Environmental > Terrestrial > Soil > Palsa > Peat permafrost | place: Sweden... | reverse complement strand
GCATTCGAATCATCAATCAATACAGCACTTGAAATTTCCGATCAAGCGCTGGTTGATTTCTTCGACATTGTTGGAAATGCTCCTACTGGAATCTTTGATTATGAAGATGACTCAGTTCGTTTTTATTATCTTGCCTCAAGTGCACAATTATTTGCGCTGGCCAATCGTCAAGCCGTTGCGGAGCAACTTGGGACGCGTGATCTCACCACCAAACTTTTCAGCAAAAGCCGTCATCTTCAAAGATTGGCTCATACTCCAAAGCAAAAAATAAACGATGCTACAGTGCGTAATCAACGCCGAAGGCATATCAGTCGAACTGCGAGAATGTTTTTAACCGCGCAATTACTGTCTGGCACAGCAGTTTCTTTTGCAACTATGGCAGTTGAACGTCGCGAACGATACGGGTATTTGGTGCTCGGAACGTTTGCCGTCGGAATAAGTCTTCAGGCGACAGTTGTGCCTTACTTGAAAAAGAAACTGCTGGGGAAAGAAACAGCGTGTCTGGTGGAAGGTTACACTGAAGACAATTACAAGGACCACGTAATCAGTCAACATTGTGCTATTCAGCTCGTAAAAGCCTGCGCTGTCCAACTTCCAGAACCAAATTGGTTTACCAGGCGCAAAATTGCGAACAGCATGCAAATTGAACAAGATCCTACACCGCGCACAGAAAGATTTTGGATTAATTGGTTCAGAAAGCAAAGCGAATATCCGCTGGACATTGTTATCAGCAATTCTGTTGGCATGCCGACCAATACACAAATCTGCATTCAGCGAGTGATTGGAGGCTACGTACCTTGTACGACTGAGAATCAAAAAGAACTCAACGACTTGTGGCGTACAGCAATGTATATTGCGCCATTCATCACTATAAATGACACGCTGCTCACAGCAGAAAACAGGACGGGGAAAAACAGAGACTCTTCATCATTATGGGGAACAGAACTCTACCGCGATATGCTGGTTGACACAGCTTTCACCGGCGAAATCGACGCGTCCGCAGACATATTATCAAGTTTTGGAGCGCAAATGCTGCAACCTCTTTTACCCAAACAACCAGTTGTCACTGTGGCCGAAACTGCCCGCGATGAAACTTGGTTTCCTCACTTTGTCTATGAAGAAAAAGATACGAAAGTCCTACTTCGACAAAGCGAATCGCGACGAATTGTGTGCATGCGAAAATTGGCCAGAGGGATGAACCAGGAGAAAAAAGATCCAATTGGGTGGTGGCAAGGCAAACCAAGGGATTTGGATACAATTGCCGACATTACAATTCTTCAATGGCAGAAAAGCACCACGCTCGTGGTAGTGGCACTAACCACTAAATCTCCCTTTGTCGATTTGATTCATGGAGAGAATTCCAAGTTCGCGCTTACGCCAAACTCGTCTCACAAGAACATCACGCAGGTTCGTAAAATCATTTCCGTTCAGCCCAACGCTCTGGTCAAAGTATTTGAAACGCGAGAGACCAAAGATGATCAGCCGGTACTCGCAAGTTTGATGCGCACTTTCATTCGGCAATTGATGGCCAAACATTGCACACGCTCAGCAGTTGTGATTATGGGTAGAGACGAGCCATCCAGTCTAGAAGAAGCAGCGCAGTTCACTGGAATCGCTGCACTATTGGCTGGTTCCTATTACCTTGGATGGGGTGGGCCTCTCACGCACTGGCGTCCGGTCGCTGTTGGTGTGGCTACTGCAGGTGTGATAACTGCAATTAATAGCCGAGAAACTCAAACAGTCAAATACAGCATAGCCAAGGGCGCGTTAATCGCAACTGTATTTGCTGGTGCTGTAGCCATTGGCAGTTATGCGGTTGCTGGCCCAATGGCTATTGGTGGTACGATTGGTGCTGGAATTGGCTGGTATCGTGGAAGAAGTTGGGAGAGCGCACTCCGATATGCAACGCGCGGAGCTACAGTTGGATTATTCAGCGCAGTTCAAGGCGGAGTTTTAAATGCTCCTGTGTCAATGTTAAATCCCGCTGGATTGGCTTCGTTTCTGGGTGTAGTCTTCAGTAATTTGGCTGAAGAAGACGCTGAGTTTTTACCAGCGATGTTTGGCGTGTCTGGTCTGATTACCGGCAGACCAGATACACCAGAGTTGAATCGGCGTATGAAACAATTGGCAGAATTTGCACTGCTTCCTAAAGGCGAAGGGTTTGAAGCATTCAGTGCGACCTTCAAAACAACCTGGACAGGCGCTACTAAAAATACGTATCGACTCGTCGATTGGTTTAATTTGACAGAAAACTGTCGTGACGGTTACGGAGTTCCTGCTGTTGCAGTCATCGTTGGCGGCCTGATTGCTTTCACTGCAATCCCCAGTTTATTGGAAAGATTCACAGGATATCTCAGCAACAAGTGGCCATCGCTGTTTGGTTTCCTCCGACGCCCTATTTTCCGCGATCGTGATGGAAACACTTGGACTCCTAACGTGATATGGATTGCAGCAGCAGCGTTGTTTCTCACAGTTGCGTATTCTGGCATTAGTGATCTTGTCAACCCCGATTCCCAGCTCGCACTATACGCGACTCTCCCTTTGAATTTTTTATGGTCGGCTAAAAAATTGATTCGCTGAATGAGTTGTTGTTTTTTCTGCAATGCATTAAAAAAAATACAAAATAACTTAAAATTTAACTAACGAGTATAGCCATTGGTGAATCTCCATCAGTATCAGCTACCCCGTAGTCATGATCTCCCTCTGCCTCTTCTCCTTCTTCTTCGTCTGTTGCTTCCTCTTCATCATCATCATCCTCTTCTTCTTCGGGATCTTCCTTGTCAGATTCAGATTCAGATTCAGAAGAGGCTGAAGAATCAGAACCAGACAATGATGTTTGACGTTTTAAGCCTGCCGTATCACCCAATCCCAATCCGGACCCAAGTGACGCTGGGAATTTGCGTGCATCGTATGAATGTTTTGCATCAAGCGCGTCTTCATCTTCATTCTCTTCTGAGTCGCTGTCAACTACTGCTGCCACAACTTTGGTTTCCAATCTTGGCTTGCCACGAGCCACCACAGTTGGTTTGTCTATCACACCCTCTGGTATAATCAGTTCTGGCAATAATTCGCCAAGAGACATTGGAGTATTATCTTCCTGGTAGACGAAAGAATCGGGGTAGGCAAATTGTTGAAACTCCCCTTGTTCGCTTTGTTTTTTCAGACAACGCGCCTTTGTTTCGCGTGGGAAGCCATCCCATGTGCTGTTTTTGTTGATGTCCAAAATAGCATCGTTGTTTTCGCAGTGCTTGCGGAACCCAGTCAAATCAAGCTCTTCGTCGAGAGTGTAAAAACGAGATGTAGTCTGATCCAAACGACTTTGAAGATCAAGGCCGAACTTTTGCTTTTTCTTGTCGTCCATTTTGTCGCGTTGCTTGAAGTATTTCATAGTCTCAGCGTTCATTGCGCCAGGGTTTTGATATCTGAGAACACGACTGGTGTCAGCAGTGATCTTGACGGTCTCGAAGAATGCCGGGTGGGAAATTGTGAGCGGTTCCTTGCGGTCGTTGAGTTTTTGAATGCATTGAACTTTGTCAGTGTTACGACCCCATAAAACGTCGCGAGGAGTTGCATGATTGTAAGAGAAAACGGCAGCAGCTTTCCTGATTTTTTCCATACTAGCTGACTCCAACCATACTTTAGAAATAAGGAGTTCTGTCTTGCGCAGTTTCATGCAAGGAATGTGCTTGCGAACTTGAAATTGAGCTTGAAGCAAAGGAGACGGGGCATAAATTGCGTTGATTGGCACAGCAACAGGTGCAGGCAACTTCTGGCGGTTGCCATCGACTGCAGCCAACAGAGAATTCCCAGCGGCAGGTATGACTGGAATGACTGGAGCAGCAACGACTGGAATTTGTGCTGCCGCATTGCCTCCTACTGAAATTTGGCGCTTGCACAGTTGTTCCACTTGACCAGTCACATCATCTTCACTGTATGATTCATGCGCTTTACCACCCATCAATTCGCGAAGTTTGTCCTTGAGTAGATTGTTGTCTCCATACTCGAGCGCCCAGTAGTGAAGATCGGGGATTTTGGAGAGATCGGGCATGTTGTTGAAATTTTGAGCACCAGCCTGAGTGGTTTGTTTAACTGGCTGATCGGATTGCATTGCTTGCTTGAGACCACCCCGTGCATGACATTCTTTGAGCATTTTGAACAAGTGATCCTCGACAGGGTTAACAAACATATCCGAATAGAGACCAATCATGAAAATAACCATGTCCTCAGTCGCCCACAAATACTTGAGAATCTCGCGGTGGAAATGCGGCAACCAATCCTTGTCCTTTATTCTCGAAAGAACGCTATGGTACGCCATATGTGCAGCATACGCACAAGTGCCGTTGCGAATACTATTGAATAATTGCTCGTAGCCGCGAATATTTGAAGATGCTCCTTCCAACTCCAATTGGCGGAAGTAATTCTTGAGCATCACTTGAGCCACAAACATGGTTGGTTCCTTCATCAAATCACCTTGAATAAATTTGTTGGTGATCACTTGATGAATGACTTCCATTTGCCAGCGCGACTGCATCTCCAAGAACATTGGGTCGTTTTTGTTGTGCATGATGACATCCAGTAGATCACGATCATCACGGCCGATTTGACGCATGGGCACGTGAATCCAACGAGACATCATGGCCTTGCCGACACGATTAGCAAATCGGTTCATTGCACCAACGATAACACCGATGCACTGACGAACTGACTGACGTGTTGTGCGCATGCCCTCAGGTGTGCGAGCGAATTCACTGGTCACGTTCTTGCAGGATGTCAGTTGATTCTTCATGATCGCACCGGCCTTGGTATTTTGGTCGGTACCACCTTGTCCTGGCGCCATGTTGCCTTCAATCTCAAGCAATGCGGGAGGAATCTCTTCCATAAATTTAACCAAGTCATTTGATTCGCCAGACGTGCAGTTTGCCATTGTGGTGATATGCGTGTCGAATTGAAAGCAAGGTGGAGGCATCATAAGTGAGTTGATCAACTCGATCCAAGATTTTGACGTCATACCCTCTCCCGTGAAAAGTGTGTTGTTGTGAAGACCGAATGCGTGGCGTGAAGCATCGAGACAATTCCATCGGCATTGGTATGTCGGCTTGTGCGCGTGTTGACATTTGGCCGCGCGCTCCAAATCCATAATGTGATCGAGGTGAAATTGTCCCACAGTAGACAAGTTAGTAACGTTGTAAGTCCATTCGCGACTGAGATTGGCTGGTTTGGGTTTTTCCTTTTCCAATTCTGCGAAAATTGTCTGCATATCCTCCTCGGATAAGTGAGCAAACTCGGCACGTTCGCCCAATTTTGAGATAGCGAGATTGCGCATCCATCGCTTAAGCTCAGGTCGAGAATCTTCCGGGTCAATTGATTGCAGGCGCTTAAGTGATTTGTCTCGCTCTTGCATCTCACGTCGCGTTATTTCTCGCTGATCCTCCAACATTTCATCGACAATTCGCACCAATTTCTTGTGGACTCGGCCAAGTTTTGAATTTTGACTCCAAGCAACCGCCATTTGGGACAATCGCTCGCGGTTTAAACTCTTCATTGCTTGCATTCGCCTTTTCGGATCGGTTTCCTTGTCAACCAAGATTTGTTGGCGCTCAAATGTCACACGCAAGTCGTCGAGAACGGTAACAGTCGGCTCGTGGTCAGTTTGAACAGAGTCATTAACGCACGATGCACCAAAAGCCATATTAACGATGCTATTTCCAACAAACGCAGGAACAGATTGAGCCACATCCAAGTCAGGTGCAGGGCATTCATGGCGTTTAGATTCGATGCGAGCGCGCGCTGCACCTTGTGGATCCTGGAGATCTTTGAAATCACCCAGTTGATCTGCAACCAAAAAACGATCTGCGAGCGCATTAAGATTGCCTTCTCTTCTGGGGCCAAGCACTTCGTCTGGATCTTCTCCAACCCCCAATGCGACGCCTTGCATGTATCTGTCGTGATCTCCCTCTTGTATTCTTCGACGCTTGATTGCTCGTTGTCGTTCTTTATCAGTCGGCTGGAACTTTGCCCTTATCGCTGAGTAAGAAGTGAATTTCATGGTTGTCATGACTTGAGCCAAAAGTTGTTGATTCATGCCAGATTGTGAACTTTTTCTGTTGATTTCGCCTTGCACACGATTCGCATCTTCTCTGCCGCAGAGCGAGCGATCAGATTCGAAGTCAGGATTGGGTAACCCGGCCACAAAATGGTGACGTTCACTTCTCTCTCGCGCATTACTGTCACGTTTAATAAATGGAGCCAAGCCAACAAGCAGTTTATCTGGATCTCCATATTTTGCCGGAGGAATAAGCCAAACATGATCTGGGAAAGGGAAACTCCACTCAATTTCCTCAATTAGACGCGGTGGCCCCTCGCCTCCATCTTCGTCGTTTTCGTCTTCCTCGCTGTAACCAGGGTTGGGTATCATTTTGACTGCCATGTAGCGTTTAATCTCCATTGCTGCAGAATTGGTCCCAATAGGAGCCAATTTGACACCAGCCACTGGATGAAAAGCGAACTCGGGGTTGACCAATGTAATATTGATAAGAGCATCGAAATTGTTGAGTTCCTCACTCATAATTTGTGAACTGCCGTGCAAGTATTTGTAAAGCAATTCTTGCCACATTGACATGTCTGTGATGCACCAGTGCGCCCAAAAATTAGCACTGTCAGCCATTCCGCTGCTGACTTCTTCGCCGCGTTCTGCCCGCACATAAAGTTGCATTTTTTTGCGACGAATGGGTTTATCGCGTTTCGAATTTTCCTTGATCATATCCTCAATCAATTTGCCAAATTTTTTGGTAGTGTGATTTGCGATTGTCCAACGAAGCGCTGTGACTTGACCGGACGCAATTAACACATCCCATTCCAACGAACCGATTTTGACTTTTGCCTCTTCTTCTTCGTCTTCTTCCTCGTCTTCATCTTCGTCACCAAGATTTACAGGGATAGTTTCGCCATCAGCTCGCGTCAATTCCAACATGAGTAGCGCATTGTAAACAAACTTATTTGCCGAATTGAGAAGCTTGGTTTTGCCATTGCCCAAATGTCTGAGGAACACGCCAAAGAATACATGCAGAAGTATTTTGTACATGAAAGAAGTAGCCAAGCTACGCGGATCGTCCTTGAAATCATTGGGCGTGCGAATGGGTGACTTGTATGCAGTCAGCGGAATCGTCAGTTGCACCAATTTGGCATCCGGACGAATCATTTCGCGAGCCTTTCTGAACGGATAGTAATCACTGCCGAACTCAAAGGTCGACTCCCTTTGGATTTCGTCAACAGAAGTCATCTGAGAATAAAATGAGCGATGTTGATTGGCGGCAACTTTTTTTTGAAAAATATGTGAGGTCCAACTCCCCACCTAGTAAAGTCCGGTTCAAGACTTGACCTATATACACAAAGTACCGAAAAATGAGTGAAAAAAAGTTCGAATTCTTGTTCGCACCGAAAGAAAAATTTCAAAACCAAATTTTTCGAGGATTGGAATTAATTTGCTTAAATTTATTTGGATTAAATTAGCTCGATAACTTTCCAGTGATTGAACAAAAATGTGATGCATACGTTTCCTGGTTATTCACTTTTTGTTTCTCAATTGTAAATCATATTTAACTAGGTTGCGTGCTCATTCGCCTGCGCGGTACAAAAACGATGAAAGCATCTCCAGTCTTCAAAAATCAATTCGGCGAGGCGAACGGCAGCGAGCGTTGTTTTTCGCTGTTCAAATTATTCTTGCGGGCTACCCGCAGTATTTACTGACCACCCTCCTTCCGACTATTGTCTGCGAGGATGTATGCACGGGGTGGATTTGGGCTCCCATATTTATTCTCAAGCAGATCGACCTTTGGCAGGCCCTCCGCAAAACTAAAAAACTTTCTGTTAAACAAGCTGCACTTGATCCTGAATGCAGCCGCATTATTCTAGATGCCGTCGCTGTTCTTTGCGATGTTCCTAAACTTCGTCTAGCGGCTTGTGCATCTGGGGCAATGTTGGCAGACCAAACTCCTTTAGAGAGACCTGAAGGATGTGGCACTTCAATCGCTCAGATTCGTCAATTGCTCACCGACGCTATAATTTTGAATAAGGAAAAAGAAGTTGTTCGCCTGGCTCATTGGATGAATTTAATCCTTATTCATGCTGATCCAAAGGAGACCGAGAAGACGTGGAGAGCGTTATTTCAGACCTTTGCCGTGAACAAATCAATCATTCGTTGGGCGATTCCTATCGTTCAGGCACTGTGGACTTTGTACACAAATATGGCTAGTGATAAAAATATGGGTGCACCTCGTCTGCCTTGGTTTGAAGCAATCTTCGTCGCGATTGGAAAAGGCGATCCTAACTACACGAAAAATCCCGTTGCTGATAAAGTTGATGTGAACCTCGCTATCAAAATGCTTACCACACCGAATCAACTCGCCACTCGCTTTTTGAATGTTGAACCTTGGGCTACCGACAAACATACAGAACGTGGTCGAGGAATTGATACCACCTCTCGTCTACTGGGATCTTGCAAAGCGCTCGGTGGCGAAGACATTATCAAAACGTGGAGTAAAGCTGAAATTTCAAAATCTCATGGTATTGGTTTAAAGCCAATAGGTGAAACTCAGTTGGAAAGGTTTTGGGATGAAGGTGTGCAGATCAAAAATGCTGCTGGTCCAAACCCATATCATGATGCTTGTCGCACGTGGTATCTCCAACAAGAGGCAAAACAAGGCAGTAAAAAGGCGCGGAGTCGATATGGCGTCATCGATTATTGGAAGGAAGTGGCTGCGCCTTGTTTGGTAAAAGAATGGGATCTTACCTTTCCTGAATACAAGAGCAGTGCGCAAATTAAAAAAGAGAAAAAGGAGAACAAGGTTAAAGGAAAAGCAGAAAAGAAATCAAAGTCTGGAAAGGACGAAAAGAAAGAAAGTGCGTCCAAGGGAAAGAAACGCAAGCCCGAAATTGATGTGGAAAACGACGAACCTGGGAGTGCAGAAGATGGAAAACCTCTTGCGAAGCGTCAAAAGACTGAGGCCAAGAGGAAATCAAAGCCGAGCGATGTCAAGTTGGATTCTGGTATTAAACTCGAACCTCTACTGAACGCGATTGAAGACAAAATTATCACTTATCCCATGGCACAAATTCTGTGTGGTGTGGCCAAAAAACCAACGCGTCTTGGCGAAACAAGTGTGTGGAAAGGGCCTTATGATAGCACTAAAGAACCGCAAGTCACCAAGTTGAATCTCACGTTCCATCGTACCATCATATTCCAAATTTTCGGCGTCGCAACTCCAACCGTTGTTTTCTTTCAAAGTGAGCGCACACCCACACACATTTGGTTGTCATTTCAAGATCTCAAGACTCGTAAATCGCACAATTGGGAAGTTGACTCTGAAATTGTCAAGCGATCATCTACTGGACTCGAGCTTCTTTCTAATGTTTCAGATACAATTCTACTTCAACCAATCATCGTACGAGATGCCTTACTCGCTCTCGCGTCAAGGGCTATCGTGGAACCTCCGTGCGGCGACTCTCACTTCAATAATTTATTGGTGATTGAAGGCAAGCAGGTCTGGAATGTTGATATTGAAGAAACTCGTGGTTCATTTCCTGATAATTCAACCAACATTTGGGATTGGTTGTGCTCGCGTCCGCCAGCCGCAGCGCGTCAATTATTAATAAACAAAGTCATCGATCGGGAACGAGTTATGATTCGTAAAGCGTTCGAGGATTGGGAATTGCGCGTACGTGGAATATCGCCCGACAATTATTCAGTGTCTCGTCTCACCACAATCATGACTCTGCTGCACAGCATGTGTCCAATTTGATTGAATTAAAGCGATTCGGTGCTTGTATGGATTATTGTATTTATGATTTATTATTTCCAGGAGAACAACAGTTTTTGTTTTCGTCATTGTTTGCAATGGAAGCATTCCAAGGGCCAAAATATGTTCAGGAAATTACAGCCAATGCTCTGCCTTGGTTCTCTCATGATGTGATTAAAAACATCTGCGATTTCGACTGCGAACTGCGTTACGCGCGGTCATTTGGTGATAAAAAATCGCGGATTGGAGCTATCATAAGTCCTAAATCTGGTCATGTGTTTGTCTGGGGGGGACCAGCCGCTGAGATTTATACGTTAAATGGGAGATTCGTCGGCAAATTTCGCCCTCAAATTGAAAATGGTTCGGATCTTTGCCCACGATCAATGGTGTTTGATACAAATGGAGAATTATACGTAATTGGAATGTGGCAATGTCGCGTGTATGTGTTCAAGGAAGATGGCATTCTCATTCGCTCTTGGTCATTGGAATTTAAAAACAAAATTCCTGAAAAACCTTCATGTCTTGCGCTCGACGGACAAGGTTGTATTTACGTCGCCACTTCTCAAGAGAATAATGTTAACTATGGTTCCAAGTCAAGCGTTTACAAATTCGGATTGAGTGGAGCACGTATATCTCAAATTGAGAGGGGGACTATATTCAGTCCTAAAACTGAACCAGAACTTCATGCAGCCGGATTAGCAGTGGGACAAGGTAAAACCTACGTTCATCTTCCATACAGTCGCTCAGTTTCGGTGCATTCTGATACCGACATGGTTCGTCTCAAGCATGCGATGCCGATGGTGTACAATAAGCCAGAATGTGTCCTCACTCCATTTGGCAGTACACTCGCCCTCGATATTATTGGAAATTTGATTTTGGCCGACGCAATCTCGAATTCACTTCATTTTTGGGGGGAAACAACATACAAGGTGATTGAAAAAGCTGGTCCTCACAAATTCATCAAAGTTTGGGGCGTCTCCTATTGTAAAACGAATCGAATCATGTTGGTCACCAATCTTGACGATCGGATTGACGTATTTTCGTATTGAACTGTATTTGGATTTTTTTAAACACCAAAAATTTCAAATTTTGATCATTGTTGTTGTGATACAAATGTCAAAGGGGGCAAAAAATGAAGCTTATTGCGGTGTAAAACACGTTCGAGATATTGCAGCTGATGCTTTACCAGAATTCTCGCGCGATATTATTTCTGCTGTCTGCGACTTTGATCACGAGGTGCGATTTATGTGGTCCCTTGGCGAAAAAGAAGAAATAAACTTCAATTGGAACAGAATTCACGCGGTCACACTCAATCCCAAAACAGGGCATATATTTGCATGGAGCATCATGGCCATTGAAATCTACACTCTTGAGGGCAAATATATTAAAACATTCCAGCCCGACATTGAAGATTCGCATATATTCAAACCTCGCGCGCTGGTATTCGCTACAAATGGAGAATTATTTATAATCGACAATCACGACGATTTTGTCTATGTGTTTCAAGAAGATGGTAAGTTGGTTCGCAAGTGGGACGTGCATGTCAGCGACGCCGTACACTTCAGACGGCCTTCGGCTATAGCGCTAGACGGAAAGGGTCATATTTATTTGGCATGCGATCATAATCACAGTGTGGGGAAATTCACAACTGATGGAGTTTACATGTCTACATTCTTTCATCGTCGCGTCCCACTTGATTTGACAGGAATGGCGGTGTGTTCTAATGGAATGATTTTAATTCACAACTCAGATTCATCCAAAGTGGATCAATATCTTGACCATTTTACTATGGATGAGCACACCCGTCCACCTATCGTTTTACCCACACATCATCAGTATGCAACAACTGCGACATCTGATTTGGGCGGCGCTATGATTTTCGCTGAGCGTAAAAAGAATTCGCTTCTCTTCACGCATCCTGCTCGTGCACCTATGTACCTTGAACACGCCGGTGGTCATACATTTTCAACTCTATGGGGAGTGTCCTATTGCCCGGTGCGCAAAATTCTATTAGTGATGAACAAGGATGAAAGAATTGATGTATTTTCATATTGAGAAACAAAAAAACAATCCATTCATCCCACCATTTTGTCCCTTGCGGCAATTTTCGCTTTTAGTTCATCCAGCTCCTTTTGCGCGCGACGCATTTTGAGTAGTTCTAGAAAAGGAATGGACACGATAGGTGCATCCAAAGGGTCATTGACGTGCGGGTGTTGCGGAGGCGCTTGACCAGGCAGCAGAATTCGCACTCCAGCAGAAGGAACAGTGTTTGTAGCGATTAATTCTGCAGATCTGATTTTGCGCTGCAGCATTCTTAAGCGAGCAAGCTCTTTGTTTTGAAGTTTTTTGAAATCCTTGCGCGCTTCCAAATCTTCGTCTTTGTCTTTGTCTTGTTTTTTCTTTTTAATTTCTTTCTCCTTGCTTTCTGTTTCACGCTTTTGTTTGAGCATTGCGTCAGCAGCTTTCTTTTCTTCAGTGGCGCGAACGACGTACTCTGTTGCATAAGTCTTGAGTTGCTTTTGTTGACGAGCGAATTCTTCAGCCTTTTCTGCAGCCTTTTTGTTAGCAGAGCTGCGTTTATCATTGACAGGCAGTTCGTTATTTGATGACAAAGCAAGTGTGCTGAGAATCAAAGAGGAATCGAGGCGACCAACTGATCCTTCTATCCGTGCGCGTTTGGCCACCGGTCGTTTCGCGTCAGCTTCTCCAACAGCAATGACCATTGGGGCAGGAGATTTTCTAGCATCAGCTTTGGCCTTTTTCTCTGTCTCAAATTGTTTAGGAGTGATTGAATTGAGAAAGATGAGGTAAAGGCGATCTTTCTTTTCTCCCGGATCAAGTCTCTTCAATGCCACTGGTTTCTTCTTTGGTCGTTTAATTTTTGGCTTAACTTTCTTCTCCTCTTCTTCATCACTTTCATCGTCTCCTTCGGCATCTTCTTCGCCTTCTGGTTCTTCTTCCTCTTCCGACTCCTCTTCATCGTCTTCTTTGTTGCCGTCGTTTTCCATCAATTGCGGTCGAGGTGCTGTTCCAACACCATTTTCTCCAAAGACATATCGAAAATTCCCACCATCATTCATCATCCCAATTGCAAGAGGATTATTTTCGTCTTTTCTGTCAAGGCTCATATCCTGTGTGTGTGTGTGTGTGTGTGTGTGTGTGTGTGTGTGTGTGTGTGTGTTACCACATCGCTATCGCTAGAATTGATCAGTGCGGAATTGACAAATCCCAGAAAGGTTTGTTCTAAATTTACCAACGGAGGTACGTCAACAGGAATGACATCTTTTGCCCGCTGAAGCTTTTCTTGACGTTTCAATTGGCGTTTTTTCAATGCATTCATGGTCTTTTCAGTCAATGGTTCAGGGCCCTTGAATCTTGTCACCCAATTGGTTTTGATGATAGGAGGAAGACGATGCCATGCATTAAAAATCTTCTTGTCGACACAAGAATGTGATTGTTTGCGCACAACAGGATTGCGGATGCGTAAATCGACCAGATCTCGAGTGAAATAGACACGTTTCGATTTGCGCGTGAGGCAAGGGGCTCTGTCAAGTTGTTCATTTGTAAATGCCCAGAGACGTTGCGCTGTTTTTTGCATAAAAAATGCAGTGTGAACACAGATATTGCATACGCGGTAATCCAGAATATTGTCAAATCGGTTTGCAGTGTCGCGGTTCGGAGCGGGAAATTGGCTAAATGTTTTCACAGTTTGACAGCAGAAACAGAGGACAGGGCGTTGCGGATTGAGATCTTTGTTTTTCACATCGCCCACATTTACGGCGGCAACCTTAAGCATTTCTGTGACGAACACCCAACGTCGCGCAAAGAAAGCAGACGAAGGCTTTTTTTTGATCAAGGTTGTAGGCCAATATGGAAGCTGGCGAACTTTTACTACATTAAGTTCGTCAACGAATGTCTCAGAAATGGTGCGGTTGATCCACCGTTCCAAATTATTCTCGACCGAATGAATGGTCTTGTTGAGTCGTGTGATTTGCGCACACTCTTTTTCAGTTAAGAAATTGAGAATTTCCTCAACCATATCTTTGGCCAATGCGGATAGCGTAAAAGCAGTGACATAGGGTAGTTGTTTAATACCCAATTCAAAATTCTCAGAAAGAGCCATTTTTTTCTAGCAAATAAACAAACAAGTAGATAAGATTGAATCAATAGAATCGAATAGCAAGTCATACATACAGCAATTGGACTGAAGCAATTTAAAAGGTTTTTTAATTCCAAACCAACTTAAAAAATCCAAATCATCCCTTTAAATCCAAAAAAATTTCGATTTGAGCGCGATTTCAAATTTGAATTTTTCTCATTCTAATTCAACTCACTCGCAGGCATGTCTTTATTGGATCAGTTCAACGATACTGATAATATCACTGAAGCGGACGAAGATGCTTCTGCAGAAATGGACGCCATTGATGACGAACAGCTGGTGAAAATCAACGCCACAATAAATCGTAATTTCGCCAGCGCGCCTGCTGCTGCTCCTGTTGCAACCGAAGACAAGACTGGCAAAGATGAGAAACACACCGCAATTGCCGATCCTGCTACAACCACTTGGACACCAAAGAAACCAAAGAAACCAGAAAGCCCTCCTCCTCGCGCAGCCAAACAAGCACCCATTACTGCAGCATCAGATCCTTACACTGCGGCGAATGAAGCCAAATTACTGGGGGTTGTCCGCCCTAAGGGCGTTGACATTGGAGCCAGTACGAATGGCCCTATTGCAAGTGTTGCTGCAACCACTGATGCAACACCAGCGAAAAAGGGCAAAAAGGCGCCCAAAATATTGACAAAGAAAGAAGTCGATGCCATGGAAGCACAACACGCCCTTGCTGAGGCCGCCATCGAAGCCAAACAAGATGAGCAATACATGCGCAATCAAAACGTCGACACCAAAGACTTGCTTGTGCTCCAAAAAATGAGCAAAGAAGTCGAGAAGGCCGAGGCCGAATATGTCCCTGGTCAAAAGAAGAAAAAGAAGGCAAAAAACGCTGACGGAGGCAGTGTTGCTGATGATGAAGAGGAGTCAGAAGAGGAGGAAGAGGAACCAGAAAGCGAAGAAGAGGAAGAGGAGGTGTGTGTGTGTGTGTGTGTGTGTGTGTGTGTGTGTGTGTGTGTGTGTGTGTGTGGGTTTTTGTGTTTTTTTTTATTTTTTTTTTTGAAAAAAATCGACTCTGATGAAGAAACCGACTCGGATGACGACACACCAATGCCTCAAGCAAAATCCAAAGAAGGGATTTCGAAACGAGCGGCTGCGGTAAAAGCTCAAAAACTTGTCAAATCCATCGCTAAAAAGGAGCGAGTTCCTACGGAGGATAAAAGCGTTTCTGTTCAAAAAGCAGAAACAAAACTTCCTCCCAAGGTGGAAACAAAGGCTGCAGTTGCTGCCCCTCTTCCTGCCGCAATTGTTGATCCTCCTGCACCCAAGCCCGCACTACCAGCTGCACCCACCGGTTCATATTCAATGAATGAAGCTGGTCGCGTTAAAATTCAATCTGATGACGGCGAAGACGGTTATGCCTTCTTGGCGAATGTCAAGGCCGCCGAACCTGTGAAGACTGAATCACCAAAAGCCGGCAAGAAGGCTAAAGCTACTGCCGCAAGCAAAAAGAAAGCAGCAGCAGCCGCTGCAGTTGCAGCTGCTGCTACCCCAGTTGTTACCACAGCTTCTGGTCCTGAAAAGAAACAAGTTGATCCCGCGACAGCATCGTTGCCAGTCACTTCGGCTACAAACCCAGTCGGCCTCCCAGACAAATACACCAAAGGCATGAAGTTCACTGATGAACACACCACTGAGTGGTCGATCATCATTCCCGGCATGCCCGTACAAGGACCGCCCCACGAGAAGGCTGATGATTGGAAAGTGATGGAACAGAAACACTTGGTCCAGGGCAAACGCAAGAAACAAAATGGAGTGTTCGAATTTGGATTTTTCGTCATTTTCGACCACGCTGGCGAGGAAAAAGTCTGCAAATTGAATGCGCGTCAATTCAAGTACATTTTCCCTCGATATTATTCCGACAGCACGAGCACAACGCGTATGTCGTGGAAAAAAATCCAAGAGGCTAACAACTGGCAAATGCTGGATGGCGAAAAGGTGCCCATCGTTGATGGCAAGTTTTACGAAAAGCACAGAGCCAGCGCAACGTTGCCTGCAGTCAAACCTCCCAAGAAACCCAAAGACAAGTCTGAAGTCAAAGCCAAGGGCAAAGGCAAGGGCAAAGCGGCGGCAGCGGCTGCGGCTGTTACAACACCACCGATTCCTGCAGCTGTAACAGCACCTGCTATTCCTCCAGTTGCTGCACCCGAAGCCAAACCAAAGAAATCCAAGAAAGCAGCGGCTACACCAGACGGAACAGATGCCAAAGCCGTTAATGGTCGTGCTGCCAAACCAAAAGCCAAGGGCAAGGGGAAAGGCAAAGGAAAAGGCGAAGCGGAACTTGATAGCGAGATTGGAGATGCCAAGATGGCTGAAGAACCCAAGGCGCTTGTGCCTGGTGCGGCCGCTTTTGCTCAACCTGATCCGGCTGTGGGATCGAAACGCAAATCTCCTACTCCAACAGCTGCAACAAATGGTGTCGACCACTCTCCTGCGGCCAAGAAAGCTCGTGTTGAGGTCAAATTTACTGCGGAGGAGAAAAAATGGGCATTGAAAGTTGTGACCGAAGCTGTCATCAAAAAAAATGAAAAGATGATCGCCAAATTCACCGCGGAGCCTGACCCCGCATTCGGCACTGGTCTCCCAGAATTATTCTGGGTGAATATGATTAAGACCAACACTGCTGCTCTCAACACCGTTCCTCTCAACGAATCATTCAATCTTGTTGGTGGTCAGTCCGTGTATGTGCATCTCATTCGCACAATTCACAAATGCGAACCTCTGTACACACCACCCAAGCCCGCTCCCAAGGCAGAACTCCTTGACGCGTTTGACGATGATTAGTCTTTCGTGTGTGTTTTTGAGCAAAAAGATTGTTTTAGAGAAATTTTAAACTCGCAACAAAAAAAACAATTTCTGACATGATTTCAAAATTCCAATATGTGATCAGCCACGCCCTTGTTGCGTTTGCCTTTGAAAATGCCTTGCAATTCTTCCCTGCTGGAATCCTTCCACGCAGTAGCAAATTGATTGCAAGCTCCAAGGAAATAAGTCAGGAATGCGGCTTTTTGGTCATGGTGAAGCATCATTTCACCCATGGCCGGCAGAGGATAATTCAGTGCGGCCAATTTCAAAAGTGAATCCATCACAGGCACGTCGGTTTGGATGTCTTGACGCATACGGATAAAAACAGAAGCGAAGAATCCGGCTGGGAAGTTCTTGATGAAGAAATTCTCTATCATGTAATCCATAATTTCGCAATCACGCTTCATATAAGCAGCCCACAATAAATCGGCGTCAATGGCTTCTGGGCACTTTGGCGCAAGGTGTTTGAACATATCTAAATTGCCTTGAGCGATGCATGCGAACAGTGTCACATTAATGGCTCGAGCACGTTCAAGCACAGCCAAATGCGGGGAGGCGAGAAAGGTATCAGTCGTCTTGACATCATTGATCATGCCACCAACGATAACGAGTGGAGAGAACTGTGCGGAACCAAAAGGAGACGCACCAGCTTGAAGAAGGATTTCAACGGCTTGGGTATTAAGACTTGCACACGCAAACGAAAGAGGGCAACAAGCAATTGTTTCTTTGGCGTTCATCTTGTGTGGATTGAAAAATAACTCCAAATCCTTTTCTGGCCATTCATTGCATGGGACTTTGCATGTCGTCACAAGTCGCTTGAGTGTTCGATTATTTCGAGCGAGTAGAGCGACCATCAGACTCATAAAAGGGAAAAGGCACTTATGTGCGCTCAAACATGTTTCAGAACAATGTTCCGCATGTTGACAGTCAGGGCAGGTGAATAACAAATGGGCTGTGCTTTCAACCAATGATTTTGCGCATGTATCGCAACTGCTGCCACGGCATTCTGCGACCAGCAAGCTCTTGAGGTGGGCAGGAATATTAGCCGTAGTGTACATGTTGATATTATTCACGCACATCACTTCTTGAAGTTTGACATGTTTCTCAAAGATGATTCCGTGGGCTTTGCGTTCTTCCGAGTACAACTTGGAATCAGCCTCGACTTGTGCTTGTGACTTGACAGGTGCCTTTTTTTGAACAGGCATTTTTCTTAAGCTGATAATACCTGAACAACGAAATGAGCATTTTTTATTTACCTTAAATCCCATAAGTGTAATCATCCCCATTAAGTTTCGTTAAAAAAATCGAACGATTATTGTGAAAAATAGAGCAAATACGCGGGCTGCAGAAAAAGAGGTGAACGAGAACGATGGCTGCCAGGCGACCGAGGGGACGCGTCAGATACGTTCCATTAAGAATGAAATCACAAAACTTTTTGCCCTCCTCCCATAAGTGTAATATTCATACTAAGTTTTCCCTTAAAATGTACACACACTTCCCAGTTGAGTGTGGGAGAAATATGTCGGATGTCCGTTCGCACCCGATAAATGCGCAGTAAGCAACACAGTAATTTATACACCACTTTGTTCATTTCCGTTCAAATATAGGAACAAACCCCCCGTCAAAATTAACATTAACTTCAATCATGGGCTCACGTCCCAAGTGAACTAATGTCAATAAATCGACAATTCTCCTTTTTGTGTGTGTTTCTTTGGGTTACTTGTGTTTGAAATTTAATTGGATTTATTCATCCCTGAAATTTAAATTTTAGCTTTTTTCCTGTTGCGATGACTGACAAGAAGAAAAATGAAAAGAATAAAGAAGAAGAAGAGGAAGAGGAGGAGGACATTTCTGAGAAATCTCGCGAACTAGTCGAACTGTTTCAACGTGTCAAGTTGAACCAGGGACAATTCATTTACGCGTATGCTGGAGAAGATGCTGGAAAAAGTGGAGTTTACTGGAAGATTGGAGACCGAAAATTCATTAAATCTCAAATTACTTCTGGACTCGAACAAAATGAATGGGGGAGATACAACGAAGCTGACAAAACCCTCATTTTCGCCTACTATCAAGATCGTTATCCATCACACCAAACGTTTTATCCAATTACGATGGAGCAAGCCGCAAAGTGGACACACGATGTCGAAGGTGTCGATTATCCCTCATCTGACGATGAAGAAGAGAAGAAACCGCGAAAAAAGCGAAGCAAATCTGATGAACCGAGCGAAGAGGAAGAAGCAACAGACGAAGAAGAAAAAGAAAAGGAGGCGGAGGAAGAAGATGATGATGGCAAAGCTGAAGTTAAACCAACCAATTTCGTTGTTACCAAAGTTACAGCTGACGGCGCGCGAAAGAAGCAAAAGACAACAAAAACTTGAATGAATGAATGAATGAATGGGATATCGTTTCTCTTTTTTTCTCCATTTGCAAACAAATCGTTTTAGCAATTGTGATATCCACATCCTTTGTCAAAACACTGCGAGCATAAAAATTGCGTATCGCATCGAAGACAATTTGATGATCTCGTTGCCGATAATTCGTTAAATGACGCTCGACAGCATTTACAATAATCAGATTCCTCGTCAGATTCTTCATCAGATTCCTCCTCTTCGTCTCCTTCTTCCCCTTCATCTTCTCCTTCTTCGTCTTCTTCGTCACTCGATTCAGCCATTACACCGTGTTTTTCATCATGGGTTTCCATACAATTCCCGCATAGAAAGTCATTGTGCGGTTTACCCGCCTTTGTGCAAGCGTAGCACCCGCTGTAACCTTCGTCGTCATAGTTATAAAGTCGCGCCTTGCATTCCACACAATTGTAACCATCGTCGATTTTTGTTTCGTGTTCAGGTTCGTCTTCTTCCACACTCATCGTGCAAGTGTGGGGGGGGAAAGGGGGGAAATTCCGGAAATGTATTTGGATTTAAAATACATTTCACACCACATCATACAATGAAACTAGCAATCGAATTAGAAGCATCTGCGCTAAAAACAGTTTGAAGGATGGGCTTCATCTCAGCTTGCAATTTAGAGATATGAGTAGAAATCAAATCATGACACGCTTTCCGTTGTGCGACATTTCCAGAATGGCAACCACCTATATCACAGAGCGCACATACACGAAACATTGAATAAAAATGAGCGGTGCGCCATGTAGCCATTACACAGTGTATATGTAGAGTAATCCAGAGCAGTTGCGCCCATTGAGTCACGTAACGTCGTATCAGCTTTATGTTCCAAAAGAATCTCCACCACATCCCTAGTTCCGTTCTCGGCTGCAGTCATTAATATGGTAGTTTTTAACTCCAATTCTCCATCGTTGATGTCAAACCCATAAGAACAAAGAAGTGGAATCATCTGAGGGATTGTAATATGCAAAATAGGCCAACGTCCAGGCCGCGTGTTAAGCGAAAGCAATGCATCCGTTATAGCCAATACGTTGTGATTGACACCTGGCCAAATATGTTCGTTGTTAAATGAGGTTTTAATGAAGTCCTGTAATATCACACTCTTCATCTCATCTACTGCATGCGGAGTCGATGCATACAAAAGTGCCTTCATGCGAATGTCTTCACGACCGATGATCAATATCCATTCTTGTTTCGTTTGAAGAGGTGCGCGAGTGAAATCGTTTGTATGGCAATACCCTGGATAAAATTTGGGCAACGACATGCTGAGTGAACGCGTTCAATGATTTGGATTTAAAATGCTTTTTTCTTCTTCAACAATCACACAACGAATTCAGCAATTGCGTGAGCAGCATCAGAACTAAAAACAGTTTCTAAAATAGGTTGCATATAGTCTCGACGATTCTGGGTATAATCCGCAATTAAATTCAAGCACATGTTTTGACGGTTCAGCGTGAATATTGACATTTGGTCAGATACTGTTCTCCTCAGAGCCGTTCTGCCCAAAGTATCTCTCAAAGTCGTATCCACACCGTAATTAAGAAGCGTATGCACCACATTAGCCCAGCCTTGAGAAGCAATCATTAACAGAGTGTTGCCTGATTCCTGCTCTTGAGCATCCAGGTTAAAACCACATCGTTTGAGAAGAGGGATCATCCCCGAGATTGTAATTTGAAAAATCGGCCAATTCGTCGGTCTAACCCCACACATTAGCAATGCTTCCGTGACTGCCAACACATTTTTGTAAACTTCACGGTCTTCGCGGCCATCATAGTTAGTTGTGATGAATTGTTCCAACGTTCGACTTTTGCATTCATCTAATTTGCGACGCGCATTATTACCGTGCCCAATTTGTCCAAGCACGCTCGCATCTTGACTTTGAATTACAAATATCCATTCCGACAGAGAACGAGAAGGCGCACCGTTAAAATTGTTGCTAAAACAATAACCAGATATCATGCTGAAGTTTTTTTTTGCAAAGACGTTTGCAATTTCTTCGCCACTATTTGGATTTAAAAAGCACCTGAAATTTCAAATTTTTGTGTATCCGGTATATAACATTTTGACGTGTTTTTCTCTGTTCACACATCAGCTTTTCGCTTATGAAACACAGACGATATGTCTCAAGGCGATAAAGTAACTGGGGTAGTTGGACCGACACAAGGATTTGCGGACTTTGAGACACATTCCCAGTTCAGGGTGCCATCACCTGTAACTGGGCCATATTTGCCTAATAAAATCATTTCTGGTGGAAACTATGGCGCGGACGCAGGAGGCCTCGAAGGTGCTGTGCGGTGTAACATCCCTACTGGAGGGTGGGCGCCTCAGAATTATGAAACTGATGGCGCTGAAAGTGGTATTCCTTCAACTCGTCCAGAACTTGCAGATTTATTTGGGATGAAAGAATTCAAGGGCGGTTTCAAAGCTCGAGATCAGGCCAATGTCGATGACGCTGACTTTGTATTGGCTTTTCGTTTGGACATGCCAAACTCTGGCAAGGGCACTGATCAAACAATTGAA
>Ga0302309_10001444_pt1 | contig 21717 bp, 6 predicted proteins | sample III_Palsa_N1_1_FD_200453 | JGI IMG/M metagenome (GOLD analysis project Ga0302309, IMG submission 200453) | Peat permafrost microbial communities from Stordalen Mire near Abisko, Sweden - III_Palsa_N1_1 | ecosystem: Environmental > Terrestrial > Soil > Palsa > Peat permafrost | place: Sweden... | reverse complement strand
TAAACCCCTGGCCGGCATGCAGCAGGAGCAGGTATATTACGCCCAACGCGTCCAGCAATACAAGGCGATGCTCTCCGACCCCAGCGCCCTGGCCCAGCAGGCCCTGTCGATGCTCGGACGCCTGCCAGCGTTCCAGAGCTATATGACTACCCATTCGCAGTTAGGCAGCCTCTTTCATTTGCCCGGCAACTATGGGACAGCCCAGGCGCTCAATGGGCTGCAATCGAAAGAGCAGGTAGCTGGCCTTGTGAAAAGCCAGGTCTCCGCAGGCGGTTCTGCCGGCGCCTCAGCTATGCAAGCCAACCTGCAATCGGCAGAGTCGTCCCTGGACGGTTACAAGGACAAACTCAGCAAATTGGGCCTGGGCAATGGCGACGCCCAGCTGCCTGTAGACCCAAAAACCAATGACCAGCACACCAAAAGCTTTCTCGGCCGGTTACAATACAGCTTCAATTTCCAAACGACACACAACAGCATTTACTATCCATCACTGCTGACCTTAGGACTCGGTCTGGGCTATAAATTGGGCCACTCCAATGTCATCGGTGTCGGCGCCTCCTATGAGATAGGTACCGGCAACGGCATTAACCATATCGCCATCACCGGAAATGGCCTCGGGCTGCGATCGTTCGCGACGATTAAGCTAAAAACCAGCTTCAGTTTATATGCCGGGCTGGAATACAACTATACTAGGCCGTTTACCAATTACCAGCAATTGAAACAGTTGCAATACTGGACGAGATCGGGACTGATCGGCGTGCAGAAAACGGTCTCGATGAAGAGTAAGGTATTCAAACAGACGACATTGGCGCTTTTATGGGACTTTTTGAGTTACCAACAGGTGCCGCAGACCCAGCCGCTGATATTCCGGATAGGGTACAGCCTATAACATCACTTTTCGAGTAAAGCATAAAGAATGAAGAAGATCCTCAGCACATTCATGATCCTGTCTATTAGTTTTTCCTGCACCCGGCTATGTGCCCAGTCGCCCGCCGACCCGATCAACTTTCCGACGGTCGTCCCTCCATCGCCCGATGCCCAGGGTTTCATGCAATACGGCGCATATCCCGTGGATTATTGCACAGGCATTCCCAAAATAGATATTCCCTTGTATGAGATCAAAAGCGGTCAGCTGGACCTGCCGATCTCGCTGTCTTATCATGGCGGAGGCATCAGGGTGAATGACATTGCCAGCGTACCGGGGCTCGGCTGGTCGCTGAATGCCGGGGGAATGGTCAGCCGTACCGTTATGGGTCTTCCGGATGAAAACATCCAAGGGATCTTCTTCCTGAAGTATTTGACGTCCACGGATATCGATTACGCAGCCCAGAGCGCCACGGTGTATAACCAACTGAACTATGTCGCCGCCGGGGACCAGGATGCGCAATCCGATAATTATTTTTATTCGACCGGTACCGGGCTGTCGGGGCAATTCGTCTATGACAGCTCGTTGCATCTTACGCCGCTGACCTATACCACCGACAAGATCACAAGCTATCCCGGAAATAATCCATACAATAGCAATTCCCTCAACTATAAGATCACGGCCGATGACGGCACGCAATATACGTTCGGCAACGAGGAACTGATGCTGTTCCAGAGCGCCAACTGGTACCCCACTACCTGGTGGCTCTCCTCCATCGTCTCTGCCGATAAGACCGATACCATCAGCTTCCAATACGAACAATCCAGCGGGGCATATAACACTACTACCCAGGTTCAATCCTCGGTCTACGGCCTTAATTCGGCCGGTACCGGATCGACGGGACTGCTGTCCAATATCACCTCCACGCGTACCTATCAGCTGTTGCTCAAACAGATCAATTTCAGGAACGGCTACGTTCAATTTGCCTATGATAGCGATAGGATCGATATGCGGCCTTACCGGCTGATCTCAGTGAGTATTTATAATTCGGCCAATACCTTGCTGAAACAATATCGGCTCGCCCAGCACTATATGAATTCGGGAGATGGCAGCGATCAATATAACTATCGCCTCATGCTGGACTCGCTAAGTATGTACGATGGCGCGGGTAATTATACCAATAAGTATTCTTTTGTATATAATAAGAATGATGTCCTTCCACCCTACTTCACAGCCCAGAGTACCTATACAGAAAACTATGCCCAGGATTACTGGGGGTTTTACAATGGCAACACGTCCAATCCCACCCTGATCCCATACCTTCCTTCCCCCGCCGTCGCAGGTAACCGTCAACCGAATGCCTTTTATGCCCAGGTGGGTACGCTGACCTCGATCTACTTTCCTACCGGCGGTTTCTCTACTTACAATTACGAGTCCAATATTGATTATGAGGGGAACGTGACAGGAGGATTGAGGGTCCACAGCATTGTAACACAGGCCGACAGCAACTCCGCCCCGCTGACCAAACAATATGTGTATACCAATAATATTCTCAACTATACCCAGGCGGACCCCGATAATTACAATTACCAGCAGCAGATGTTCAATTACAACAGCGGTACATGTGCTAACTGGGTCGACGCTTCCACCATCTATCTTGCTACCCCGCTCATCCCGCTGTTCACCCATAACGGCGCTCCGGCACTTTACCAGATCGTGGACGAGTATACCGACGGCGGCAGCGGAGGGAACCTCAAGACCGAATATACCTATCTGCAGGTTTCTGATGTGCTCCTTCCCGTAAACGCGCCGCGATATCCCGACGGATATCCCATGGATATGTCCTGGCAGCGGGGGCAACTGGCAGGAGTGGCCTATTATAAGCTGCTCAACGACGGCAATTACAAGCTGGTAAAGCAGGTCAGCAACGTATACAGCCCATTCTATTCCAAGAGTATCGTCTCAGGTACAACCGTTCAGGTACAGACCACTTATCCGGGAACCTCTAGTTGTTTTCTCAGCAGCTACCCCGGAGGATCCATGAGTCAATACTTCTATTATTTCGATGTGATAGCCAGCACGGGAACGATGAAGATGACGGCCCAGTATATCAATGAATACGACGATAACAACGACACGCTTACCGACACGAAGACCTATACCTACGGGTCATCCTATCACCTGTTCCCCACCCTGATCACCCATCTGGACAGCAAGGGAGATACGCTCAAGACCCAGCTGCTGTACCCCACGGATTTTCTTTCCACGCCGGTATATGATTCGCTGTATACCCGAAACAGCCTGTCGCCGGTCGTCGAGCAACTCGACTACAAAGACAGCGGCTTCCTCTCGTCCGCCACGACCAATTACAACTACTGGGGCAATGGAGTGATCCTCCCACAAACAGTCACGACCCAGCTGCTGACCAACCCGGTGGACACCCGGCTGCATTTTCACGGTTATGATCCCAGGGGAAACCTTCTGTGGGTTTCCAAAGACAGCGGCGCGAGTAGTTCCTTTATCTGGGATTACAAGTCAACCTACCCGATTGCCAAATGTACCAATGCCGATACGACATCCATCGCCTATACCTCGTTCGAGGCCGACGGCACCGGCAGATGGACCTTCAGCGGCAGCGCGACGGCCGGGAGTAATTGCCCGACCGGGAATTACTATTATTACCTGGGCCAGGGCAGCATCTCGAAGACCGGTCTATTATCCGGCAACAGCTATGTCGTCTCCTACTGGAGCTCGACAGGCAGCAGCTACACCGTCACTGGCAGCACATCGGTGGTGCAGGGCAAGACGATCAATGGCTGGACGTATTTCGAGCATACGGTGACCGGCACTTCCACGGTAACGGTGTCGGGCAGCGGCAATATCGATGAATTGCGGCTGTATCCGTCAGGTGCGCAGATGACGACCTATACCTATACGCCGCTGGTGGGCATGACCAGCCAGTGCGATGTGGACAACCGGGTCACCTATTATTTCTATGACCCACTGGCCAGACTGAAGTACGTCAAGGACCAGGATGGCAATATTATTAAAACATATCAATATCATTATCAGGGGGGCCAATAATCATGATCAGTAAAATCAGCACGAACAGGGGCCCATTGACGGCCAAGGTATTGTATGTAGTCCTGGCCCTGATGGCCTTGTTCCCCATGACATTGCAGGCGAACGGGAAACCGAAACCGAAAGAGAAACGTGCTTGTCTCGGGTGTACGATCACCGGCGCCAACCCGGCGTACGTGGGCGAGACCACTACGTATACGCTGAGTGGCAGCTGTAGCCCGGGCGCGTCCAGCTGGACTTGTACCAATTGCATAGTGAACAGCTATACCTCCGGCAATGCCTCCATCTCATTTGGCGCGACGGGGACTGCAACGATCAAAGCCATTAACCCAAATGGTACGCTGGCTACGCTGAGCGTCCCCGTAGATAACCCTCCGGCCCTCATAGGTGGAACGATCAGCACCGGTACACAGACGATCAATTACGACGCGACACCGGGACAGATCTCGGCATCGGCGGCGTCAGGGGGCGGGTGTCAGGGGGCATATAATTATCAGTGGTTAATATCTACGAACGGAACAAGCTTCACGGCAATCTCGGGCGCTACCACTCAAAACTATCAGCCTGGCACGCTGACTGCAACCACCTGGTTCGAGCGGGAGACTATATGCGGCGAGCAAACACAAAATACGAGCAATAACGCGAAGGTGATTGTATATCCACAGCTGCAGGCTGGAAATATCAGCCCTGCGTTCGATTTTGTCAACTACAATGAGGTAGGGGGGCCACTTTCTGCCAACCCATCCGGAGGATCGGGTACATATACCTATCAATGGTACAGTTCGCCGGGAACCAATTTCATCCCCGTCAGCGGGGCAACAGGAGCGACGTACACGCCGCCCGCCCTGACGTCTGCGATGTTTTATCTGGTGGAGGTATATAGCAACGGGGATTCGGCGCGCAGCAACTCTACAGAGGTATCCCCGTATCAGCAGGTAGGCGCCAGCATTTCTCCGGGAAGTGAAAATGGGAATTACAATACTGCTCCGGGTTTATTGACAGCTAACGGTTCGGGGGGCAACAGTACCTATAGCTACCAATGGTATACGAATGCCAGTGGAAGTTTTCAGCAGATCAGCACAGCTACAGGGCGCACCTATCAGCCGCCCGTGCTGACCAGTACGACCAGTTACGAAGTACTAGTGAACAGCAATGGGGAACCCGCCACGTCATCCCCTGTAACGGTGACTGTATACCCGCAGTTGGTGACCGGGGCCATCAGTCCCGCGACTCAGACGGTTAATTACGGCAAAACACCGGCCACCCTGGTGGTATCGGGGACTACAGGTGGCAGCGGAACCTATACTTATCAATGGGATTCCGCGACTTCCCTCACCGGACCTTTCGTGCCCATCAGTCTGGCCGTCGGCCCCAGCCTGATCCCTCCGACACTGGCAGACACAACCTACTTCGAGGTCGTCACGACCAGCAATGGCGTCAGCGTCACCTCCGCGCCCGCGACGGTCAATGTCCGTCCGGAGGTCTTCCCGAGCGTCCTGACGCCGGCCTACGTCTCCATCGTATCAGGCGCCAATCCCGGTACCCTGACTGCCAGCACGGCTGCAGGGGGGCTCTGTTCCGGCAGCTTCAGCTACCAATGGCAGAGTGCCCCGGACGATGCCACCTGGAGCAATATCACCGGCATCACCGGCCTGACCTATAGTCCCGGCGCCCTCACCGCCAACATCTACTACCGGGTCCGGGTGATCTGTTCCGTCGACACGGAATATAGCAACACCGCCGAGATCGATATCGCTGCCTATACCACCGACCTCAATTATGTCCGGGAAAGGGATCTTAGTCGTCCGGGCGTTACCGATACCGTCACCGCCGACGGCCTCACCAGCACCTGGGATGTATATCAGACCACAAAATATTTCGATGGCCTGGGCCGGCCTATACAGACAGTAGCCATGCAGGCCAGCCCGCTGGGCAACGATATGGTCACCGTCCAGACCTATGACCCATACGGAAGGGAAACTACCCAATACCTGCCCTACACCTCACCATCGAATAACGGCAACTATAAGACCGATCCCATCGGCGAACAGAATACGTTCAATACAGCTCAATTCCCGGGCGAGCAGTATTACTATGGCCAGGTGGCCTATGAGTCTTCCACGCTGAACCGGGTGGTCAACACCGAAGCAGCCGGCAGCAGCTGGGTGGGCAGCGACCGCGGGGTGTCCCAAAGCTATTGGCTGAACACTGCAGCCGACAGCGTCAAGATCTGGAATATCGCCTGGGCGGCCGGCAGTATCCCGACGGATGGCGGAATGTATGCAGCCGGTCAATTGTACAAGACCCTTGGAACGGACGAGCAGGGGCACCAGGTCGTGGAATACAAGGACAAGTTCAACCAGGTCGTGCTGAAAAAAGTCCAGGTTACGGCCAATCCCGCAACAGGTCCAACGGGCTGGCTCTGTACATACTATGTGTATGACGATCTTAACCTGCTGAGGTTTGTCATTTCCCCGCAGGCCGTGGTCATCATCTATAATGGCGCCTCCACCTGGACGATTCCGCTGGCGATCGCGAATAACTACTGCTTCCGGTATGAATATGACTATCGCAAACGGATGATCATTAAAAAAGTTCCGGGGGCCGGTGAAGTTCATATGGTCTATGATGCCCGTGACCGGCTGGTGATGAGCCAGGACTCCATGCTGCGATCGACGGAGCAGTGGACGGTCACCACTTACGATCCGGAAGACCGGCCGGATTCGGTCGGGCTGCTGACCGACCCCACCCATTATAATAATCTGGCCTACTATACGGCAGGCGCCATGGGGAGTATCAATTACCCGCCCCTCCAGGGTTACCCCGCCTATACTGTGGAAGTACAGAACCATTATGATAACTACGCCTGGGTGACGGCGCTGGGCACGGTGGTGACGGCCACGATGGACACCAGCTACAACAGCAATAGCACCTACTTCATCACCAGTTACAACACCAGCCCGGTCTATGCGGTGCGTCTTACACCCTTCATGATCACGCGTGGAATGACCACGGGCGAAACGCGGTACCTGCTCGGGACTAATCAGGCGCACTACTATGTCGACTTTTATGATGATCGGGGGCGGCCGATCGAGGAGCAAAGCACCAATTACACCAGGGGGTTGGACAAGGATATTACCCAATATGACTTCAGCGGCAAATCTTTGCGCCACCTGTTGGTGACGACCAAGAATGGTAACAATTCCCAGGCCCATACCATCGATAACCAATATACCTATGACGCCCGTTTCCGGATGACCGGAGTCAAGAATAATCTCGATGGGACGCTGATAACGGTCGATACAATGCAGTACAACGAACTCGGGCAGCTGCAGAAAAAGACGTTGGGTGGCGGGATGGACAGCCTGGTCTATGCCTATAATGTCCGCGGCTGGGTGACGGGGATCAACAAAAACTTTGTGGCAGGGACAGCCAACGATTATTTTGGCATGGAGCTGGCCTACGACAAACAAAGTTCGGTATCGACGACGACCTATGCGGCAGCGCAGTATAGCGGTAATATAACGGGCTTGATCTGGAAGAGCGCCGGTGACGGGATCAACCGGAAATATGATTTTACCTATGACACAGCCAACCGGCTGACCGCGGCGAATTTCCTGCAAAACCCCTCGGGCAGTACCTGGAACACCGCAGCCATGAACTATACGGTGAATTCGCTGAACTATGATGCGAATGGCAATATCATGGGCATGAATCAGTACGGGTTCAAGATAGGGGCGCCGACCGGACTGATCGATGAACTGCAGTATCACTATCAAACCAACAGCAACCAATTATCCTATGTCATCGATGTGGTCAACGACACCGCCTCGACGCTGGGGGATTACCATTACAATTCCGGCGGCCCTTACAATTATACTTATGATGGTAACGGCAACCTGAAGATCGACGGGAATAAAGGCATCGACTCGATCGGGTATAATTACCTGAACCTGGTGCAGTACGTGGACATCAAAGGTAAAGGAACGATCCAGTACGCCTACGATACCAAAGGGGAGAAGGAGGCGAAGATTGTGACCGACAGTACGCAAACACCCGTCAAGGTCACGACGACAGAGTATATCAAAAGTTTCCAGTATACCAATGATACGCTGGCGCAGGTCAATATCGATGAGGGCAGAGCCCGGTGGCAGAAGAAATATATCCTCGGCGGAGATAGCATTTACAGCTATTTTTATGACTATTTCCTGAAAGACCATCTCGGCAATACCCGGGTCATCCTGACCACGGAGAAGGATACGGCGCAGTACATCGCCACCATGGAACCGGCCAACCGGGCAACGGAGAATGCCTTGTTCTATAACATCGATTCGACGAGCTATGCGACGACGTCCGTCCCGGGTGGCTACCCGGGAGGGACCAATGGGGGGGCCAACGATTCAGTGGCGATGGTCAGCGGCAGTCCGGGCGATCATACGCAGGGACCTGCCATGCTGCTGAAGGTGATGACGGGCGATTCTGTCGTGTTCGGGGTCAACTCTTACTTTGTAGGGGGCGGTGCGACCGGCAGCACGTCGAGTTCCCTGTCGAGCGTGCTGAGCACCCTGGCGGGTGGACTGGTCTCGCTGGGGGCTGGTGGCGGCGAGAGCGGTACTTTATCGGTGCTGGGTAATTCCTCCAGCGGCCCCGTGCTTGCCGCGCTGAACAGCTTCTTCCCAACGAACGATCCTACTCCGTCCGGCACCCCTAAGGCCTACCTGAACTGGATGTTGCTGGATAACCAGTTCAACTATGTCAGCGGGTATAATCAGAGCGGCGCCCTGCCTGTCGGCAGCCCGAATGTGTTGAATCCACTGGCGACCACTATCAAGCTGCATCACAGCGGATATCTGTATATTTGGGTGAGCAATGAGACGCAGAACTGGATGGTGTTCTTTGACAACCTGAGTATTGAGCATTTTGCCGGGCCGATGCTGGAGGAGTCGCATTATTATCCGTTCGGGCTGACGATGGCGGGGATTAGCGATAAGGCACTCAAGACGCCGTATGCGCAGAATAAGTATAGATATAATGGGAAGGAACTGCAGAGCCAGGAGTTCTCCGATGGGACGGGGCTGCAATTATATGATTATGGCGCAAGGATGCAGGATCCGCAGTTGGGTGTTTGGCATGGAATTGACCCATCAGCGGATAAAGCAAGAAGGTGGTCTCCGTATACCTATGCCTCGGATAATCCGATACGATTTATTGACCCGGATGGGATGGAGTCTGTCGGAGCAGACGGCCTGACCAATGCACAATGGGTAGAAGCCACCCGGCCCGGAGCCGATCCCAATTTAGCCGCTGCGTATAGACAGCAGAATAGTATGCATCCGTTATCAACCAACGGGTTGCGTGAATATGGCAAAAGAGGTGGGGCTGATAAAGGCAGGAATGCAGTTGGATTCAATAAATATGTAGGAAAGATGTTCGAAGACGCTGTGATGGATATATTGGGGAACTACCTGGTAGTACCGGGCACATTATCTTATTCGGAAGTAAGGTCTGCGAATACTTTTGGTAAAAGAACAAGTGTTGTTCCTGATGGACAAGGTGTTGCTGTTCATACAAAAGGCGGATTTGCAGCAGTCTTATATGAAATTAAAGCTGCTGACGGAGTGTTGACAGAGAGTTACAGAGAATATCAGTTAGTGGGAATAATAGACGCAGCCTCGTATCTGAAGACCGGAGATGCGGTACCTCAGGTGGCATTTATAACGACATCGAATACGATCATCGGTGAGGATTTAAAAGATTATGCCGAATCCCGCGGTGTATTTTTAACTCAGACAATCGTGAGTTGGGATGACGATGGAAATATTAGTTTAGGCAGGCCGACGCAACTGAATATGTGGAACAGACCATTTGTATCTTCTTCTTACTCAGGAAGCGCGACCTTAAAAGGGCCGCCCAAACCTGATACAAATGTTGACCCGGCGCAGATAGAGAAACCATAATTTGAAATTATGTATAAATCATTTTTTTGTTCATATCTGATTTTTTGTTCGATTCTATTGGCTACTGCACAAAACAATAAACCCATGAAAGAATCAGGCTTCAAAAGGACTTATAGCAAAAACGAAGTTGTCGAGCTTTTTAAACTGTACAATCCCAAAAAAAGGGGTGATTTAAACGTTCCGGATTTGGGTATGAGTTACTATGAGTTGCCTGACGGAAGGATCTTAATTATCATAGGAGATAAAATCAGTTCCGGAAGAATGTATAAGTCTGTGGCGGAACTGAACAAAATACGTAATAAGGTGCCTGCCAAAAGAAGCGAGCATATTTTATCCAACTTAATTCCGGATGATAAGAAGTTCCTGGCTTCGGTCAATCTGTATATTGATTCACTGGCCGATAAATTGAAAATACCACGGGAGAAATTGGACAGGTCGCTAAAAAGCGTAAGGCTTATCGATACTGCCTATAAGAAGGCACTCCCGAGTCAGGCCGTCTTTTTCAAAAAGGATTACTTATATCTCATCGCCTATTTAGGAGAAGTATATAAACATGAAAAGGGGGGAGAATGGTTTTTTGAGAAATACGAGGACGAAGAGTCCTACGAGCCGTATATAAAGATTGCGAATGGACGGATAATAAATCCGTTCCGTGATCTTTTCAAAGACTGCTACGAAAACTATGAAGAAATGTCTATCTACGATGTGGCGGATTTTGCTGTATCGGATTTCAGGCTTGGGGTTTCCAAATAAGGGGTCATTTCCGCACGATATCGAGACCCATCGGAGAGACAGCCCGTTCCATACTGATACTTCGGGCCTTCCTTTTTTAGCAGGGCAACGGCCTCGGCGGAATAGGCTCCTCCATAGGAATGCTGCGAAGCAGCAACGGGATCTGCAGCGTTGAGACCGGTGTACTTGATCTCCTGAGCGAAATACTCGCCATTATATAGCCGCTGCTCCATGAAACCCCTGCCTTTTCATAGAGGGCCGCATATGGGGAGACGCCTTCATGGAGATAAGTGCCGATTTGAATCATGGCTTCGAGCGCCCCCAGGTAGAAGCTGCTGGATAACCAGTTCAACTATGTCAGCGGGTATAATCAGAGCGGCGCGTTGCCTGTGGGAAGCCCGAATGTGCTGAATACGCTTGCGACCACTATCAAGCTGCATCACAGCGGATATCTGTATATTTGGGTGAGCAATGAGACGCAGAACTGGATGGTGTTCTTTGATAACCTGCGTATTGAGCATTTTACCGGGCCGATGATAGAGGTGGGTGTGGATGCATTGTCAGGGGGTGAGGGCGGAGAACTCATTCGAGTAGGTGAAAAGGTCGTAGAACATGGGCTGGAAATTGCAGCGGAAGAAGAAACTAAAGAGATTGCTGAAAAGGAAGTAGAGCAAATTGAGTTACACCATCGCAGGCGTTCTGTTAACCTGTTCCTGTAAAAAGGATTCGCCCCAGGTTAACCCAACGCCAATTCCTGTGCTTGGCGGGCCCTACTTGTATCTCGGCGGCAGCGATGATTCCAAAGGTGTCTATTGGAAAATTAGTCTCTTGCGACCATGGGCCGATGTCATTGCAGATACGGTACAAAATGCTACAAATATCTCATCTATAGTCATATCGGACACCACCCGCTATATGATAGGCGGATCAGCGGGCTATTGGAAAAATGATTCTTTTATCGCCGTCCCGAGCGCATCGCAATTGAATTTATTAGCCGTTCCTCTATCCGTGGACGAATGGCGTCACAGTATCCGGCAACGATATTTATGTGCCCGGCACATTGCCTGACACTATACCGACCCCCAACGTCGTGATAACAGGGTACACCTACACGCTGCCGTGGAACCCGTCATCCATGCAGGCCGCTTATTGGCAATAACAACAACATTGTTGTATGGAAGAACGGCGCATTGTTCAAGACATTGAACGGCGTCATCACAGGCAATGTGAGTTGCATGACTGTGGGTAACCTGTAGTATGCCCGCGCAGAATTCGCCATCGCCCGCGCAAAATTCGCCGCCTCGCGTGCACTAAACTAGTGCAAACCCTTAGCCTTTAATAATTGTTTTATTCATATCGCATAGATTTATTTATTTCGAATCACAATCCTGCCCTTCGATCACTGATCCTACCCCGTTAGTCCTAATCAAAATACCTTAACCCCCTAACCGCTACACACATGAGAAACGGCCACCGCCGCGTGCACGATATGTTGCACGCTTTCATCCTATGCCTTGCCGTCACAGTCTCTCATGCTCAGTCGCCGGATACGCTTGCCGGCAAACTCGCGAACTTTCCTTCACGTGTATTCGGGAAGATACAATCGCAGTCGGCCAGCCTCAACCAGCAACTGACCAGCCAGACCCAGCAATACCTGGCGCGGATGGCGCGACGCGAGCAACGGATGCAGCAGAAATTGTCTGCTGTCGACCCGGCTGCAGCAAAGTCTCTTTTCGCCCATTCCCAACAACAGTATGCGGCGCTCGGCGCTCAGATCAAGACGGATACGGGCAACCGCCAAACGACATTCAGCGGGCAATACCACCCCTATGCAGATACCCTGCAGGGTGCGATGGCTTTTTTACGACAAAATCCACAGATGCTGGCCGGCGGAACGACTACGAAACTACAGGCCGCCTCTACCCAATTCCAGGCGCTGCAAGCTAAAATGCAGGACGCCGATATCGCCAAGGCCTATGTCCAGTCCAGGCAGCAGCAGATCAGCGAATACCTCGCCGCTCATGCGAACATGATAGGAGTACTCGGCAAACCCCTGGCCGGTATGCAGGAGGAACAAGTCTATTATACCCAGCGCGTCCAGCAATACAAGGCGATGCTCTCCGATCCAAGTGCCCTGGCCCAGCAGGCCTTATCGATGCTCGGCCGCCTGCCAGCCTTCCAAAGCTTTATGACGACCCATTCGCAGTTAGGCAGCCTTTTCCATCTGCCCGGCAATTACGCTTCGCCGCAGGCTGTCAATGGGCTGCAATCGAAAGAACAGGTGGCCGGCCTTGTGAAAAGCCAGGTCTCTGCCGGCGGTTCAGCGGGAGCATCCGCTATGCAAGCCAACCTGCAGTCGGCAGAGTCATCCCTGGACGGCTACAAAGACAAACTGAGTAAACTGGGCCTGGGCAACGGCGACGCACAAATGCCGAACATCCAACCCAATGACCAGAAGTCGAAGCCTTTCCTGGGGCGACTTCAATACAGTTTCAACTTCCAGACGACGCACAACAGCATCTACTATCCGTCCCTGCTGACCCTGGGACTCGGCCTGGGCTATAAGCTGGGCCACTCCAATGTCATCGGTATCGGCGCCTCCTATGAGATGGGCACGGGGAACGGCATCAACCATATCGCCATCACTGGAAATGGCCTCGGGCTGAGATCGTTTGCGACGATTAAGCTAAAGACCAGCTTCAGTTTATATGCCGGGCTGGAATATAACTATACCACTCCCTTTACTAATTACCAGCAATTGAGACAACTGCAATACTGGACGAGATCGGGCCTGATCGGCGTGCAAAAAACGGTCTCGATGAAGAGTAATGTATTCAAACAGACGACGCTGGCGCTTTTATGGGACTTTTTGAGCTATCAGCAGGTGCCGCAGACGCAGCCGCTGCTATTCCGGATAGGCTATAATTTCTAAAATCTTTTATACAGTAGATATGCTAAGGTGTAAGCTTACGTTTTGTTTTATCGTTTTACTGCTGGTTACAGGCAGGTCTTATGGCCAGGTAGACGCCAGCCTGGATGCGCTGCGCACAGTCATTCCGCCCTCCCCGAATGTGTCGGCTCTGGGTAAGTTCGGCGACTGGCCGGTCGGCTTATTCACCGGCGTGCCGAGTATCGATATCCCCATTTACGAATTAAAAGGCAGGAGTGTTTCAGTCCCGGTCTCCATCGACTACCACGCAGCAGGCATCAGGGTGGGCGAGACGGCCTCCTGGGTGGGACTCGGATGGGCGCTGAATGCCGGAGGATGTATCTCGAGGACGATACAGGGCCTGCCTGATGAAGACGGGTATTTGGTTACGGTGTCGAACTATACGAACCCGAATAATTCGTGCAACGGCGGCGTTATCAATACGGCGACTCAAACAGATGATGAGCTCTCCGCCGTGCAGGGCCAGCAGGATACCCAGGAAGATATCTATAACCTGAATGCCCTGGGGAAATCCTACCGGTTATATATCAATGCCGCCAATGATTCCGCTTATACCATGCCGGCCAGCAATATCCGGATCACCCGCAATTTCCTGCAAAATACGAACGCCGACAGTTCGACCTGGTCGGTCATCCTGGAAGATGGAACAAAGCTCTTTTTCGGGGGAGTCAATCCCGGCAACTATGTCGAGCAGACGAGCAACAGCACCATGGGCATCGGGAATTATGTCTCGGCCTGGTACCTTCAATCCATTCAGTCGGTCACCGGCGAGGTCATCAGTTTTACCTACACGCCTTCCACGATCGTTCAGCCGGTCCATTTTACCCAAAGCGACTACATCCAATACTTCTACGGCGGCGTGCCCGGGCCGGCGATTTTCACCCAGACCCCGGCCACCAGTACGCTGGGGTCATTCAATACGATCACCCAATTGAGCCTCACCACGATCGAATCAGATCTGACCCGGGTCTATTTTATTCCGTCCACCACCGCCCGGACGGACCTGAGTGGCGGATACGCCTTATCGGAGATCAAAGTACTGTCGAAACTGAGCGGAGCGTATATCGAAGACTGGATCTTCAATGACTATTATACGACGGCCGCAAGTGGTAATGCGGCGTCTCCGGCCGGACCGGCTGGTGCCGGCGATTATGGCAGCCGCCTGAAACTGGGCAGCCTGACAAGGAATACCCTGGATGGCACCCCGCAGGAGACCTGGACCTTCGGTTACAACCCGTTGAGCCTGCCCTCACAGACCTCTTTCGCCCAGGATTACTGGGGGTTCTATAATGGGGCTACGTCGAATGCGTCGTTGTTACCCACCATCCCTTTTAACGGTTCAGACTGTACAATCTGGCCGAGTGGAGAGAATTTGACTGTAACGGATGATCTCAATACGGGCTTTATGCCGCCCCTCCATGATATCGGTAATACGCGATCGGCCAATGAAACCTATATGCAGGCGGAAATGCTCAACAAGATCACTTACCCTACAGGCGGCTATACGGTCTTTAACTATGAGGCCAATAAGCAGCTGGTGTCCGAGCCGGTACTCGCAAAGCCCAGTACTACCTACGTGCCATTGAACCTTACGTCGAGCTCAACCTATACTCCGACCCAGACTTTCCAGTTCACCACCACGGTCCCCGAATATATACAGGTCAACCTGACCAGTTATATCAGCCCGGCGATCATCCAGGACTTTCCGGCGGCCGACGTGGTCGTTAACATAACGGGTAACGGCTTGAACTGGGGCAATGCTTCCGGCAACTTCAGTCAATATCTCAATTTATATCAGCCCGGCACCTACACCTTTTCTGTGAGCACCAACTGTGCATCGGATGAATTTACCGGTTCCAACGACGTGATTGCGAGCGCCGGCATCACCTAAGCGGCTTCCCTGGGCACCCAGACGGTGAACCAGTTCTTTGGCGGGGTGCGGATCAATAACATCCAGGAATTTGACGGGGTATCGCCGACGCCGGTCAAGGCAAAATATTATCTCTACTCACAGCCCTTTGTCATCAATCCGGTCGATACCGTCAATGACTTTCTCACCATCCAAAATGTAACAACCGTTAATTCGGATCAGACAACCGAAGAATATACCAAGGTGACCAGGAATGCGTCGACGAAATACGCTCTTGGGGCCATCCAGGGAGGAACGGTGGGTTATGGTCAGGTAACCACTCTTGACGGGCTTAACGGGGCCAACGGTTACACCGTCTCTACCTTCAGAACGGACGCCGCAAGCCAGGCCGACGCGGCCTCGCTGAAATTTCCCTATCCGCCAACGGACCCACATTCCTGGCGGAGCGGCCTGTTGCTGGCAGAACAAACCTATACCGCATCCAATGCGCCGGTAAAATCTACCCAAAACAACTACAATTTTGTCAACCCTTTCACGATCACTAATGTCAAATACGGTACGTCGACGGCTTATTCGAATGCTGCGACCCAGACCCAGGTGCTCAGCGGGATCACAACCATGTGTTTTAGCCTGACGAACGAACAGGTGGAAAAGCTTTCTTCCACGGAAACCACCTACGATCAACTGACCGGTAATTCGCTCTCGACAACGACTTCTTACTATTACGACGACGCGGCGAATATGCAGCCTGTCAGGACGGTTTCCCTGGACAGCAAAGGGGACACGGTCTTAACCTATTCACGGACTGCGCTGGAGCTCCCGGCTATCAATAGCAGCATTCCCCTGACGGCCTCCGCGACGGCAGCCCTGGACACGATGATGGCCCGCAACATGGTCAGCCAGCCGGTTGAATCCGAGCGCTATGTAGGCGGGACATTGGTGTATAAGGCACTGACGAATTATCTGCAACAGCCTACCGGGCTGATCCTTCCCACGAACCTCATGTTGCAGAACAATGCCTATCCGATAGAGACAAGGGTCAACTTCCTGGAATATGACAATTACGGCAACCTGCTCGAACAGGCGAAGGCCAGCGACGTAAACCATAATTATATCTATGACTATGTGTCCAGCTATCCGATTGCGGAAGTATTGAATGCAGATTCCACATCGATTGCCTATACCAGCTTTGAGTCTACCGGCAGCGGTAACTGGACCATCCCCTCGACGCTGACAGATCCATATGCAGTGACGGGGACGCAATGCTATAACCTGTTGAACGGGGCCATCAGCCGTGCCGGACTAAAAAGTACTGTCGTCTATGTTGTCTCTTACTGGAGTAAGACCGGGAATTCCTATACTGTCAGTGGTACCACGGGAATTATGAAAGGAGCAGTTGTTACTGTCAATGGGCAGACCTGGACTTACTTCGAACATGCTGTCACCGGGGTGACAAGCGTGACGGTTTCTTCTACCAGCGCCGGGGATATCGATGAATTGCGACTTTATCCCTCCACGGCGCAAATGAAGACCTATACCTATTCGCCGTTGGTGGGTATGACCAGCACCTGCGATGCGGACAACCGGACCACCTATTATCAGTATGATGCCCTTAACCGGCTGGCTTCGATCATGGACCAGAACGGTAATATCATCAAGACCTATCAATACCATTACGTCGGACACCCAACACTGTATTAGATGAAGGCCCTTAAACCTTGCAATATTATATGACATCAAATTATAGGCAGATAACCCGCAGGCTGCTGGCCCTGGTGATATTCCTTTTGGGGCTCGGGAGCGTAGCGATGAGTGAGGAATATATCAGTCCATCCGCGGATACGACGAAACCGGCGGTCGTTGCGTCACCCGACGTATTGCCGGGGGGCAGTTGCCCGATCGCCTATTCACTGGGGATCAGCGCCAGCACCACCACCGCTTGTCCGGGTACGACAGTCACTTTTACGGTTACTTCGACCAATTATACGCTGAACGGCGGCCAGGCGAATTATTCCTGGTATGTCAACGGCAGTTTGGCCTCCAGCGGCAGCACCAGCTTTTCTACTACTTCGCTGACCAATGGCTCCACCGTCTATTGTGTAGTCGACCTCGACGAGACGGGCTGTACCCAGGTGTCGGCTACATCGAATACTATTCCGATCACGGTGCAGGCTACCCCCGTCCTTACCGCGCTATCCGGGGTTACCACTATCTGTCAGAGCGGCACGGCGGCTTACTCCACCACTTCCACCGATGCTACCAGTTATACCTGGACAGTTTCTCCTTCCAGCGCCGGGTCGATCACTTCAACCAGCTCGAGCGGCTCGATCACCTATTCCAGCGGGTTTTCGGGTACGGCCACGATCAGCGTCACCGGAAAAGTATGCAGTGAGACATCCTCCGCAGTATCGACTACCGTCACCGTCACCCCGACGGTAGGAGTGCCAACGTCGCCTGCCTCGGGTTCACCGGTATGTCCGGGATGTACCGCCACTTATACTACAACGGCGACGAATGCCACGAGCTATAACTGGACGTTGAACGGGTCGGCTGTCAGCGGTTCGGGCGCGAGCAATGCCATCACCTTCCCTGCAGGGATGGCGCCGGAGGCCACTATCGGGGTGGCTGCGAACGGCTGCAATGGACCTTCTGCCGCGACGATGGTAACACTGACGGAGTTGCTGCCCGGAGCGATTGGCCCGGCCAATACTGTGTTCACCTCCGGGACCACTCCCGGGATACTGACGGGTGACGCTGCCACCGGCGGCGCTTGCAGCGGCAGTTACAGCTATCTATGGCAAAGCTCACCGGATGGGATCAACTTTTCTTCTATTACGGGCGCCGATTCATTGGATCATTTGCCGGCCAACCTCACTGCCACGACCTGGTTCCGCCGGCAGGTCACCTGCGGAACGACTATCGGGTACTCCAATATCATCGAGGCGCAGGTCAGCACCGGAACCGTCCCGGATATGAACTTTATCCGCCAGCGAACGATATTAAAGCCGGGTGTGCCCGATACGACGACTGCTTCAGGGTTGACGAGTATTTATGATGTCATGCAGTCGACACAGTATTTCGATGGCCTGGGCCGACCGGTGCAGACGGTGGCTATGCAGCAAAGCCCCTTGCAGCATGATATGGTTTCCTTCAATGTCTATGATCCCTTCGGACGGGAGGCTGAAAAATACATGCCTTATACAGCCACGACAACCGATGGCAACTTCAAGCCGACTTTTCAGGGCGACCAGGATCAATTCAATAACACTCAGTTTCCCGGGCAGCAATTCTATTTTTCGCAAACCAACTTCGAACCTTCTCCGCTGAACCGGGTCATGGCCAGCGATCCGCCGGGGATGAGCTGGGTAGGGGCACAAAGAGGCGTCGGCCAGCAATACCTTCTCAACCAGGCCACCGACAGCGTACAGATCTGGAATATTTCCCTCACGGCGGAAAGCATTCCTACCAATGGGGGCGCCTATCCGGCAGGTACCTTGTATAAAAATGTGACCACAGACGAAAACGGTAACAAGGTAGTAGAGTATACCGATCTGACGGGCCATGTCGTGCTGAAAAAGGTGCAGTCATCGCCAACGATGGGCACAGCTCATGTGGGGTGGTTGTGTACCTACTATGTATACGATAATATCTACAATCTGCGCTTTGTGATCCCGCCGCAGGCCGTTACGCTGATCAATGGTTCCTGGACTATCTCTTCTACCGTCGCCAGTGCACTGTGCTTCCGGTATGAATACGATAACCGCAGACGCATGAGTATCAAAAAGATTCCGGGCGCAGGCGAGGTTTGGATGGTTTATGATGCGCGGGACCGCATGGTGATGAGCCAGGATTCCAACCAGCGGGTGCTGGGCAAATGGCTGACGACGCAATATGACAACGAGGACAGGCCGGACAGTACGGGGCTGCTGACCGATCCGAATAATCTCAGCTATCACGAGAACCTGGCAGCGGGCAGCACGGACTACCCGGCCACTACCGGCGGTAATTATGAGTGGCTGACCCGGACCTATTACGACAACTATGGCTGGGTTACAGGGGCCACAAGCCTCTTGAACTATGTAGCCGACAATGCAGGAACTGCGCAATTTATCACTACCTATAATACCTCGCCGCTGTATGCGCAAACGATAGTCGTTTTATACAGTACCCGGGGATTGGTGACGGGTCACATGGCGAAGGTCATCGGTACGACCAATACTTACTTGTATTCCAATATTTTCTATGATGACCACGGCCGGCAGGTCCAGACGCAATCCATCAATTATTCCGGTGGCGTGGATACCCTCACAACTGAATACGATTTTAGCGGCAAGCCGTTGCGGGTCAAACTGGATCATAAAAATCATGACAATGGTGGGGACTATCTGATGATGACGAAGCTGGCTTATGACCCCGCCTCCCGGCTGAAGAGCATCTATAAGAATATCAACAGTGCTGCTACTGATCAACTGATCGATAGCATGCAGTATAATGAGCTGGGACAGCTGCGGGCGAAGTACCTCGGCAATAACCTCGACAGCCTGATCTATGATTACAATGTCCGGGGATGGGTGACAGGCATCAACAAAGCCTATGTCGGAGCGACAGCTAACCATTACTTCGGGATGGAGTTGGGGTATGACAATCAAAGTTCGGTGTCCACGACGACCTATGCGGCCGCGCAATACAATGGCAATATTACCGGCGTCATCTGGAAGAGTATGGGGGATGGGCTCAACCGGAAGTATGACTTTACCTATGACAATGCGAACCGGCTGACGGCGGCGAACTTTTTGCAGAATCCCAGCGGCAGCACCTGGAATACGGCGGCGATGGATTATACCGTCGGCGGGTTGAGCTATGATGCTAATGGTAACATTTTGGGTATGAACCAGAAAGGGTTCAGGATTGGCAACCCTGCCGGGCTGATCGATCAGCTGACCTATTCTTACCAGGCTAACAGCAATCAATTGTCCCAGGTCATCGATGGGGCCAACGATACGGCTTCGACTTTGGGAGATTTCCATTACAAGACCAAAGGCGCATATGATTATACATATGATGGCAACGGCAATCTGCATCTTGACAACAACAAGGGGATCGACTCGATCGGCTACAACTACCTGAACCTGCCGCAGTATGTACACATGAAGGGCAAAGGCACGATTGCGTATACTTATGATGCGAGTGGGACAAAGTGGAAGAAGACGACCACCGATAGTTTGGCGAAGCATTCTACCACCACTTTATACCTGGGCAGTTTTATCTACCAGCAGAATGATAGTATAACGAATGCTAATGGGGGCGTGGACACACTGCAATTCGTGCAGCACGAAGAGGGCCGGGCGCGATGGGCCCTTCACCACTATATGGGTGGCGCAACGGCATACGGCTTTGAATATGACTTCTACGAAAAAGATCATTTGGGGAATACCCGCGTGCTGCTCAGCCAGGAAAAGGACACGGCGCAATACATAGCGACGATGGAGCCGGCTAACCGGGCGACGGAGAATGCCTTGTTCTATAATATCGATTCGACGAGCTATGCGACGACTGCCGTTCCGGGAGGCTATCCGGGGGGTACCAATGGTGGAGCCAATGATTCCGTGGCGATGGTGAGCGGCAGCCAGGGCGATCATACGCAGGGGCCGGCCCTGATCCTGAAGGTGATGGCGGGCGACTCGGTCTCGTTCGGGGTAAACAGCTATTTTGTCGGTGGGGGTACGGCCGGCAGCACGTCAAGTTCTTTATCCAGTGTGCTGAGTACTCTAGCGGGGGGGCTGGTCTCGTTGGGGGCCAGTGGTGGGGAAGGCGGTACTTTATCGGCGCTGACTAATTCTACCAGTGGGCCGGCACTTGCGGCGCTGAATAGCTTCTTCCCTGCGAATGACCCTACACCGTCCGGCACCCCTAAGGCCTACCTGAACTGGATGCTGCTGGATAACCAGTTCAACTATGTCAGCGGCTATAATCAAAGTGGTGCGCTGCCTGTGGGAAGCCCGAATGTGCTGAATACGTTGGCGACGACTATCAAGCTGCATCACAGCGGATATTTGTATATTTGGGTGAGCAATGAGACGCAGAACTGGATGGTGTTCTTTGATAACCTGAGTATTGAGCATTTTAATGGCCCGATGGTGGAGGAGAGCCATTATTATCCGTTTGGGCTGGCGATGGCGGGGATTTCGGATAAGGCCTTGAAGACGCCGTATGCGGAAAATAAGTATCGGTTTAATAAGGGGTCGGAACTACAGAACAAAGA
>Ga0302309_10001441_pt1 | contig 21727 bp, 24 predicted proteins | sample III_Palsa_N1_1_FD_200453 | JGI IMG/M metagenome (GOLD analysis project Ga0302309, IMG submission 200453) | Peat permafrost microbial communities from Stordalen Mire near Abisko, Sweden - III_Palsa_N1_1 | ecosystem: Environmental > Terrestrial > Soil > Palsa > Peat permafrost | place: Sweden... | reverse complement strand
TTTGACGAATAGGTGCAAAACGTTTCTTAAAAACTGGTATCAAAACGGCTCAAAACGGCCCAAAATAGCCCTGTCTCGATGTGGTATAATTACCTGTATTACAGTTTATTATACCACTTTCTGATACCTCGAAGGTAAGAAACAAAAACAGGTATCCTTTTAGGTATCATAAACATTGAGAAACTATGGGTTATTTTGAGTTTGGCTGAAAACAAAAAACCCTGTAAATCAGAGATTTACAGGGTTTTGGAGTGGTTTGATAACCGTTTTAGTGGTATCAGCTGGGATCGAACCAGCGACACAAGGATTTTCAGTCCTTTGCTCTACCGACTGAGCTATGATACCGCCCGTTTGGGGATTGCAAATGTAGCCTTTTTTTGTTTTTTAAGGATATTTTTTTAAAAATTAGTTGTAAGGGTTGTAGTGGTTGTAAAAGTTGTAAGGGTTTTTCGCTCAATTTTGCACTGTAACTAAACATTTTACTTATAACTTTTACAACATTTATAACCTTTTAAACTTTTCCACTAACTTTACAAAATACTATGCATGCATAATGATTGCCCAAATAATATTTATTATCATACTGGCTGCTGCTATTTACCTCTTCGCTAAAAACGCCGGTAAAATAAGGCGTAATATATTTTTAGGTAAGGATATTGACAGGTCTGACCGGCCTGCCGAACGCTGGGCGACAATGGCAAAAGTGGCTTTAGGCCAAACCAAAATGGTTAAGCGCCCGGTTGCAGCTATTATGCACTTCTTTATTTATGTAGGCTTCATCATCATCAATTTAGAGGTGATGGAAATAATGATAGACGGTATATTTGGCTCGCACCGCATTTTTTCAAAACCGTTGGGTAGCTTATATGGATTGCTGATAGGCGGGTTTGAAATACTGGCTGTTTTGGTGCTGGTGGCCTGCGTGGTCTTTTTGGCAAGGCGCAATATTGTCCGTTTAAAGCGCTTTAATGGTACAGAAATGACCGTATGGCCAAAGTCGGATGCTAATTATATCCTTTGCATCGAAATATGCCTGATGACGGCCTTTTTATCCATGAATGCCGCCGATTATAAATTACAGCTATTACAATATACGCATTATATTAAAGCTGGCAGTTTCCCGGTAAGTTCGCTTATCGCGCCATTATTGCCTGATGGCGCGACATCGCTGGCTGTTATTGAGCGGGTTTGCTGGTGGCTGCATATTGTAGGCATATTGGCATTTTTAAATTACCTGCCCTATTCCAAACATTTTCATATCCTGCTGGCTTTCCCGAATGTGTATTATTCCAATTTAGAGCCTAAAGGCGAGTTTACCAATATGGCATCGGTTACCAGCGAGGTTAAGGCTATGCTTGATCCCTCGTTTGTGCCCGAAAGCAGCGGCGAGATCAGCCGCTTTGGGGCGAAGGACGTAACCGACCTGACCTGGAAAAACCTGATGGAGGCCTATACCTGTACCGAATGCGGCAGGTGTACATCGGTTTGCCCGGCCAATATTACGGGAAAACTGCTATCGCCCCGCAAAATCATGATGGATACCCGCGACCGTATTACAGAAGTGGGCAACAATATAGACATGCATGGCAAAGATTTTAAAGACGATAAAACTTTGCTGGATAACTATATCACCCGCGAAGAATTATGGGCCTGTACCACCTGCAACGCCTGCGTGGATGCCTGCCCGGTAAATATTAACCCGCTGGAGATTATAACCGAAATGCGCCGTTACGTGGTAATGGAAGAATCGCAGGCCCCGGCCAGCCTCAATAATATGTTTGGCAATATGGAAAACAACGGCGCACCGTGGAAATATAGTAATGCGGATCGTTTAAATTGGTCGCAGGAATAGTCATTATTTCATTGGTCATTAAGTCATTGTATAACGGCTTAATGACCAAATGACCAAATGACCTAATGATTAATATATGACAGATATAAAAGTTCCAACAATGGCCCAAATGGCTGCCGAAGGTAAATCGCCCGAGATATTATTTTGGGTGGGTTGCGCGGGCAGTTTCGACCAGCGGGCTCAAAAGATTACACGCGATATTTGTAAGATTTTACAGCATGTAGGCATCAGCTACGCTGTATTAGGCACCGAAGAAAGCTGCACCGGCGATCCGGCCAAACGGGCGGGTAACGAGTTTTTGTTCCAGATGCAGGCCATAAGCAATATTGCCGTACTTGATGGTTATAATATTAAAAAGATAGTAACCGGTTGCCCGCATTGTTTTAATACGATAAAGAACGAATACCCCGGTTTGGGCGGTAATTACGAGGTAATCCACCATTCGCAACTCATACAGCAATTAATTGATGAGGGCAAGCTAAAAGCCGAAGGCGGCGAAAGCTTTAAAGGCAAACGCATAACCTATCACGATCCCTGCTATTTAGGCCGTGGCAATAACGTTTACGAAGCCCCGCGTAAGGCGTTAGAAATATTAGATACCGAACTGGTAGAAATGAAGCGCTGCAAAAGCAACGGCCTATGCTGCGGCGCTGGCGGCGCGCAAATGTTTAAAGAGCCCGAAAAGGGACAGAAAGATATTAATATAGAGCGTATTGATGAAGTAATTTCCATCAACGCGCAGGTTGTTGCCGCCGCATGTCCGTTTTGCATGACCATGCTGAGTGATGGGGTGAAGAATAAGGATAAAGAACAGGAAATTGCGGTGTTGGATATTGCGGAGATCACGGTTAGGGCGAACGGGTTATAGTTTATGCAGAATTGATGTTGCCGTGACAACACATTGCAAACCTCAATTAATAATTCAATAGCTTTGCATATGCAATTTTCTGAAAATTCAAGAGTGTGGATATACCAGTCGGACAAGAAACTGGGCGACGCCGAAGTGCAGCAAATACAGCAGCATTTGAATGATTTCACTACCCAGTGGACAGCCCACAACAACCAGCTAAAAGCCAAAGCCGAGATACGCTATAACCGTTTTTTTATATTAATAGTCGACGAAAGCCAGGCCGGTGCCAGCGGATGCTCCATTGATAAGTCGGTGCATTTTATGCAGCAATTGGAGCAGCAGTTTAATATTAATTTGTTCGACCGCTTTAATTTGGCTTACCGCGAGGGTGATGAGATATTATCGTTGCCGCGTCATGGATTCGAGGATTTAATTAAACAAGGCAAGATCAATAAAGATTCCATCGTATTTAATAACCTCGTCCAAAGCTTAACCGAACTGGAAACCAAATGGGAAGTGCCGTTTAAGGATAGCTGGCATGTACAGTTGTTCAGGGATTTGGTTGATTAATCATTAAGTCATTGGTCATTGTGTCATTGGATGCAGGAGATTATTTCCGCTGTTTGTGTCCTCACAAACAGCAAGCATATAGTTGCCTGTGGGGACACAGGCAACTGGATAAGGGGACACAGACAACGGAATAAGTAAATTTCCATGAGGCGCATTTTTATGAAATTTATTATACTTGTGTTATGGAACAATATGATGAACATGTAGACACATACATCGCCAAATCGGCTGATTTTGCAAAACCCATTTTAGAACATATCAGGAAGATAGTACATGAGGCATCACCACTAATTACAGAAGCCATAAAATGGGGCATGCCTTTTTTTGACTACAAAGGTCCGGTATGCCAGATGGCCGCTTTTAAGCAACACGCCGCTTTTGGCTTTTGGCGGGCAAGCCGGTTGCATGATCCCCACCATTTGCTTAATCCCGGTGAAGAAGCTGCCGCAGGCAGTTTTGGACGTATAAACACAATTGCTGATCTGCCCGGCGATGATGTTTTAAAAGCGTTTGTGCTGCAAGCCATTGAGTTGAACGAAAGCGGTGTAAAAATTGCTAAGCCAAAAATCCCGGCCGAAAAAAAGGAATTGGTTGTCCCCGATTATTTTATTCATGTACTGAATGAAAACCAAAAAGCCAGGGAAGCATTTGAAAAGTTCAGCTATTCGCATAAAAAAGAATACCTGGAATGGATTATTGAAGCCAAGACTGATGCTACACGTGAAAAACGCATAGCGCAAGCAATGGAAATGATGAGTGAGGGGAAATCCAGGAATTGGAAGTACCAGTAATAAGGATTTGTCATTGCGAGCGATAGCGCGGCAATCGCGAACTATTTAGATAGCGGGCTATGCATATCGACTACTTTGCATCCTTGCGATTGCCGCGCTTCGCCCGCAATGACAATGTAGAAGAAATTAAAAATCCAGCGGCCCCAACCGCCGCATATTCTTCAATATCAAATATTGCCGGTGCTGCACATAACTACTTGGGTTGGTAGGCGACCATTTTAACGGATCAGGAAAAATAGAGGCAATTGCTGCGGCCTGTTGCCGGGTGAGATTAGCGGCATCTTTATGAAAATAGGCATGCGAGGCGGCTTGAATGCCATAAATACCATCGCCCATTTCTATCTCATTTAAATAAACCTCCATAATGCGCTTCTTGTTCCAGAACAACTCAATAAGCAATGTAAAATAAGCCTCGAATGCCTTGCGGATATATGACCGGCCCGGCCAAAGGAATACATTTTTAGCTGTTTGCTGTGATATGGTGCTGCCGCCAATGAGTTTATGACTATGCTCGTTTTTATCTATCGCGCGTTCCATAGCCTTAAAATCAAAACCGTAATGGTCTAAAAACTTTTGGTCTTCGGCGGCCACTGCGGCGCGTTTCATGGGGTCGGCAATATCTTCAAAGTCAACCCATTGTTTGTCAATCTTCCAGTCCTTACCTGCCGACCGGCGTTCAAATCCCCTGGTTATCATCAGCCAGGTGCCCGGGGGATTAACATAACGGTACAGTAAAACCCAGAAAACGCTTATCCCCACAAAAAGTATGACAGTTAATTTTACAAAGCGAAGGATGAGTTTCCAAAAACCTTTCATGCAACTAAAATATTGTTTTTATTTCGGATGTCGGATGTCGGATGTTCGATTTTGGATTTGTTTTGTTTGCGTCCGGCCATGCTTTCTAAATATAAGGAAAAATTTAAAGTGAGATACTAAAAGAGCGTTGTCAGTCTGAGGCACTCGAAGACTATGCGGGTAAAGGCCTTTACGCACATCCTTCGAGTGCCTCATTATGACACCCTGCGCGAACAAGGAAAATAAAAAAGGTGTCCTGCTTTCGCAAAACACCTGTAAATAAATCTATTCTTAAATCCGAAATCGAAAATCCGAAATTAAATTATTCTGCTACCACGCTAAACGGAACCTGGACCTTAACTTCTTTGTGCAGGTTTACATTAGCAATGTAATCCCCAACAAATTTTGGTTCGGTTTCAAAAGTAATACGGCGGCGGTCGACATCAAAACCTTCTTTCTTCAACGCATCAGCAATTTGAATAGTATTGATGGCACCGAAAATTTTACCGGTTTCGCCTGCTTTAGCGCCGATATGAAGGGTTACACCTTCTAAACGGGCAGCTATATCATCGGCATCCTTGCGTATTTTTTCTTGTTTAAACTGCGCTTGTTTCAGGTTTTCGGCCAAAACTTTACGGGCGCTGCCGGTAGCTAATATGGCATAACCCTTTGGTAAAAGGTAGTTACGGCCATAACCTGGTTTAACGTTTACTACATCGTCCTTATCGCCCAGGTTTTTTACGTCTTGTTTTAAAATAACTTCCATGGTTTGTCCTCCTGCTTATTTTAATGAATCTGTAACATAAGGTAATAAACCAATATGGCGGGCGCGTTTAACAGCCTGTGCCACTTTGCGCTGAAACTTTAACGATGTACCGGTTAAACGGCGTGGTAAAACTTTACCCTGGTCGTTAATAAACTTTAATAAAAAGTTAGCGTCTTTGTAATCAATGTACTTGATACCGTTCTTTTTAAAACGGCAGTATTTTTTACGTACGTCCTCTACTTTAGGGGCGGTAACGTATTTTATCTGATCGTTTGCCATTAGCTTGCTGCCTCCTCTGTTTTAGCGGGTTTGTTCTTATTGAACGCTCCGCTGCGTTTTTTGTCATTGTAAGCAGTGGCATGTTTATCCAAAGCTATAGTAAGGAAACGAAGTACGCGCTCATCACGCCTCAATTCAATCTCCAGTTTATTAATTAAATCACCCGGAGCCTTAAATTCAGTTAAGTGATAGTACCCTGTTGTCTTTTTTTGAATAGGGTACGCTAATTTCTTCAAACCCCAATTATCCTCCTGGACAATTTCGGCTCCGCCATCAGTTAGTACTTTGCTGTATTTGGCAATAGCCTCTTTAGCAGTATCTACTGATAACAACGGGGTTAGAACGATAACGATTTCGTACTGTTGCATTATTATACTTTGATTTTTAATTATTTAACCCGCTATTACGGGGCTGCAAATGTAGTAAGAATAATATATTTATCAAAGAAGATTTTTGAATTATAAACTTAGGATTCTACATTAGAAAATATATCCTTCATAGAAAGTATTGCTAAGTTTGCGGTAAGATGATTCAGCTATTAATAACAGAATTGCCCCAACCCAATTAGCGTTTCGAAAAGATATTAAGTAATTTACGTTACCAAATGAATTATAACTATAAAAACATGAACATCCCCAATACCATTACCATCGCCTCCAAAAGCAACCATCCATTAACCGTTAACCGCCTCGGCTACGGCACCATGCGCCTTACCGGCGAGGGCATTTACGGCGAACCGCCAAACCGGCCCGAAGCTTTGCAAATATTAAAACAGGCAGTTAAAAGCGGCATTAATTTCATAGATACAGCCGATTATTATGGCGAGGACGTGACCAACCGTTTAATTGCGGAGGCATTATACCCTTACCCGGCCGACCTTGTGATATGCACCAAAGTTGGCGGCGCACGCAAACCAGATAAAAGCTGGATACCCTTTAACCGTCCTGAAAATTTACGCAGCAGTATTGATAACAACCTGCGTACACTAAAACTTGAGCAGATAACGCTGGTACATTTTAGGGCAATTGCCGGCCATGGCGCACCTTTTAAAGAATCGATGGATGCGATGTTTGAAATGCAAAAAGAAGGCAAAATACTGCATGTTGGCGTTAGCAACGTAACCCGCGATGAACTGGAAACAGCCATGGCCATGGGCGAAATAGCAACGGTAGAAAATATGTACGGCCACGCGCAACGCACTACGCTTAAACAAGGGCACATGGAGAGCAACGGCGGCGAAGAATTACTGGATATTTGCGAACAAAACGGCATACCCCTCGTACCTTATTTTTCATTGTTTTTATCGGTACCAAAGAAAGATGTCCGCATAGCCGAAATTGCCAAAAAATATGGCATCAGCGAAGTGCAGGCGAACATAGCGTGGCTATTGCACCGCTCGCCCTGGATATTGCCCATCCCCGGCACATCATCTTTAACGCATTTTGAAGAAAATTTGAAAGCGGCCGATATAAAGCTGACGGCAGAAGATATGAAGTTTTTGGAATGAACTTATGTATGCTGTCGCTATCATTTTGCAACTATACATTACAGTAACATAATTATGACTTTTACCGGCAATTTTTTATTTGAGATTATACCCAATAACTTTAGCTTTGCGATACAAAAAGAAATACAGTAATGAGCGTTCTCGTAAATAAAGATTCTAAAGTTATAGTACAGGGTTTTACAGGTAATGAAGGTACTTACCATGCTTCGCAAATGATTGAGTATGGTACGCAACTGGTTGGTGGTGTTACACCGGGCAAGGGCGGCCAAAAGCACCTGGACAGACCGGTATTTAATACTGTAGCCGATGCGGTTAAAGAAACCGGTGCCAATGTATCTATCATATTCGTGCCGCCGGCATTTGCCGCCGATGCGATAATGGAAGCTGCCGAAGCCGGTATTAAAGTAATTGTATGTATTACCGAAGGTATCCCTACCAAGGATATGATAGCAGTGAAAAGTTATTTAACCGATAAAGATTCTCGCCTAATTGGCCCTAACTGCCCCGGTATTATCACTGCGGATGAAAGCAAAATTGGTATTATGCCCGGCTTTATCTTCAAAAAAGGTCATGTAGGTGTTGTTTCAAAATCGGGAACGTTAACATATGAAGCTGTTGACCAGGTGGTAAAAGCCGGATTAGGTATCACTACCGCTATAGGTATTGGCGGCGACCCGATCATTGGTACACCAACCAAAGAAGCGGTTGAATTGTTAATGAACGACCCGGACACACACGGCATAATTATGATAGGCGAAATTGGCGGAAGCATGGAAGCTGATGCTGCCAAATGGATAAAAGCAAACGGCACCAAACCTGTTGTAGGCTTTATAGCCGGCCAAACCGCGCCTCCGGGACGCAGGATGGGTCATGCGGGCGCTATTGTTGGCGGCGCTGATGATACTGCCGCAGCTAAAATGAAGATCATGCGCGAGTGCGGTATACGCGTGGTGGAATCGCCTGCTGAGATTGGCGCAGCTATGGCTGAAGAATTGGCGAAGTTAGCTTAAAGCTGGAAGGTGGAAGCAGAAAGCTTTTAGATATATAGGTCCCGGTCATTTTGGCCGGGATTTTTTTGTTTGCGGATATTTATCTACTTTCATAACCAATAAGCCAATTGAATTATGCCTTTTAAAAAACTGTTTATGATAGCTGCTTTATTGTTGAGTGTGCTGATGCCGTTGGGTGTGTCGGCGCAAAGTGAATTAGTTTCGGCTATTAACAGTAAATTAATTCCGCTTAAAACTTTAACGCCCGACGATAATTTGAGTGACTTGCAGCCGCTAAAGAAAATTCTAAAGGATAAAAAGATCATCGGCCTGGGCGAAGCGGCGCATGGGGTACATGATTTTTTTGTATTTAAGCAACGCCTGCTGGAATTTTTGGTAAAAGAAATGGGCGTTAAAGTGGTGCTGACCGAAACAGATTTTGCCGGTACGCAAACCATGAATGACTATGTGGTGTATGGCAAGGGCGATGCCCATAAAGGCTTAACCGATATGGCCAATGGTGTATGGACTACGCAAGAATTTATAGACATGGCCGAATGGGTAAAAAAATACAACGATACCAAACCTGAAAAAGACAAGGTGAGGTTTTACGGGTTTGATAATACCAGGGGCAACAGTACCGCGCGGTTATTGCAAACGTATTTAACAGCATCCAGCCAAATAACACCCACCTTACAGCAAGGTTTGGATGCGATGAGTAAAGGCGCACGATCAACTAACGAAGACAGGGCAGCTATAAAAAACCTGGTTGAGCAATTAAAAACCGTGCAGTTTAACCAGCCTGGCGACGAGGGCAAGTTTTATAAACACCTGGTACGAATTGTCGAACAATATGCCGATTATATAGCCCCGGCCGCAACTACCGATCCCAACGAAAAGAACAACCTGCGCGATAAAAACATGGCCGAAAATATCGAATGGCTATACCATTTTAATAGCGACAACAGGATAGCGGTATCAAGCCATAGCGAGCATCTTTCCAAAAAAATAAACAATACCGGCATAACCCGCGCGGGTATTTACCTGAATGAAAAATTTAAAGATGATTATTACCTGTTTGGATTATGCTTTAACAGCGGTAAAATAAAATCGCAGCCAAACGCCGCTAACCCGACCGGTATATATGATGTGCCCGAAGTTGTGCCCGCCAATACCGAAGCACTATTTAGCCAGTGCAATACGCCCAACTTTATTTTAGATTTTAAAACCGCGTCGGCAAACCCGCTGATAAAGGATTATTTAAACCAAACAGTAACCTCCTATTTCATCGGCTCCAACTACGCCGCAAAAGCGGGTACAGATCAGCAATATATCCAGCATAAATGGAGCGAAGGGTATGATGCGATTGTGTTTATTAAGAATGTGGGGGCGGCAACGGCGGTGAAATAGTAATAGTTTAGTATTCTCACTGTGTCCTCACAAACACCATCAACACCGCAAGAACCGGGTTTTACAGCGATATTCAACCGGGTATTTTTGTATGATCAATAATAAAGACGATGGAAACACAAAACGAAATTGACTACAAAAGAATAACCGAAGCGATAGATTTTTTGAAGCTGAATTATAAAAGCCAGCCCACGCTTGATGAGGCCGCGGCGCATGTACATTTAAGCCCGTTTCACTTTCAGCGGATGTTTAAGGATTGGGCAGGGGTTACACCGAAGCAATTTTTGCAGTATTTAAGTGTGGAGCATGCTAAAACGATATTAAAGGATAAGCGGGCCACGTTGTTTGATACCGCTTTTGAAACCGGGCTTTCGGGCACCGGCAGGCTGCACGACCTGTTTATAAAAATTGAGGGGATGACACCCGGCGAATATAAAAACGGCGGAGAACAGTTGCAGATCAATTATAGCTTTGCTGAAAGTCCGTTTGGCGCTATTTTGATCGCGTCAACCGTAAAAGGTATATGCTATATGGCTTTTGCCGATGAGGAAAAGGATGTGGCTTTCGCGGTTTTGCAGCAACATTTTCCCAACGCCAGCTACCACCATTTTTTAGACCTGGCGCAGCAAAATGCCCTTTTTATTTTTACCCAGGACTGGACAAAACTCAACGAAATTAAACTGCATTTAAAAGGAACAGCCTTCCAGGTAAAAGTTTGGGAAACATTGTTAAAGATCCCGATGGGCGGCCTTTCTACTTATTCGGGGGTGGCTTCAAGTATAGATAGCCCCAATGCCAGTCGCGCGGTTGGCTCGGCGGTTGGCGGCAACCCGGTGGCGTTTTTAATTCCATGCCACAGGGTAATTAAATCGACCGGCGAAACCGGGCAATACCATTGGGGCAGCCAGCGTAAAAACGCGATGATAGGGTGGGAGGCATCAAAAACTTTTGGCGTATGATGATGGACCTGTTTAACACCGAAACAATTACCAACTTATTGCCGCATGATGGCGAGGTAAATTATTACGGCAAGGTAATGGCTATAACTGAGGCCAATAACTACCTCGAAATATTGCACAGTACCATACAATGGAAAAACGATGAAGCCATAATTTTTGGCAGGCATATTATCACCAAAAGAAAAGTTGCCTGGTATGCCGACACAGATTACTCGTATACTTACTCAAACACCACCAAACAGGCATTAGCCTGGACCAAGGAACTTTTAGAACTAAAAATACTGGTTGAAAAACTAACGGGCGAACACTATAACTCCTGCCTTCTTAACCTGTATCACAATGGTGACGAGGGCATGGCCTGGCATAGCGACGATGAAAAGTCGCTGGGCAAAAATACCTCTATCGCATCATTAAGCTTTGGCGCGGAACGGAAATTTGCCCTAAAGCACCGGACGACTAAAGAATCAACCTCGCTGATCTTAGAAAATGGCAGCTTGTTGGTGATGAAAGGCGCTACCCAAAGCAACTGGCTGCATAGCCTGCCAAAATCAAAAAAGATTATTACGCCGAGAGTGAATTTAACGTTCAGGACAATGGTTGTATAAAGCTATCCGTTTAGGGGTGCATTTAGGGGCGTATATAATAGTTATCCAAAGTGATAGACACAGGCCTTGTGGGGCCTATCCCCCTCCTTTCACTAAATTTAGGGAAAGGAGGAGGTAGGGTAAATCGTTGACAGGCTTTGAAGCGATCTGCCCGATTCAGTTGGAAACCGGGGTTATTTTTTTAGTCGCCGCAATTATCTTTTCAGCGACCGAGCTGTTAACCTGTACTAATGGCAGGCGCACCTTGTCGCCGCAAATACCTAATTGCTTAAGCGCTGTTTTTACACCTGCCGGGCTGCCATCAATAAACATTAACCGGGTAAAGTCAATCAGGTCATAATGTCCTTTTTGTGCTCCTTTAAAATCACCTTTAAGACAAAGGCGTATCATATCTGATAACCGGCGCGGCAAAGCATTTCCTATAACTGATATTACGCCAACCGCGCCTAAAGCTATCATTGGGAACGCAACGGGATCGTCGCCCGATATAAGCATAAAACTTTCAGGCTTATCGCGCATGATCTGGTTAAACTGGTCGAAATTGCCCGACGCTTCCTTAATGCCGATGATGTTTTTAAAATCATTAGCCAGCCTTATTGTAGTTTCGGCAGTTATATTGCTGCACGTACGGCCCGGCACATTATATAATATAATGGGCAGCGGCGTATTTTCGGCTATCGCTTTATAATGCTGGTAAATGCCCTCTTGTGTAGGTTTATTGTATGACGGACTGGCCGATAATATGGCATCGTAGCCTTTTGTATCAAATTGTTTGATTTGCTCAACAACATCATGCGTATTATTGCCGCCAATACCGGCAACCAAACCAACGCGGCCATTTACAACTTCGGCAGTAAAGGCCCATACCTTTTTCTTTTCGGCACTGTTTAACGTGACGCTCTCGCCGGTTGTACCTAAAGATACCAGGTATTCAACTCCACCATCAATTAAATAATTAATAAGGTTTCTAAGCCCATCATAATCTATAGTTCCATCTTCATGAAACGGAGTTACCATAGCAACCCCTGTCCCGTAAAATTTGTTCATGTTAGTTTAATAAAAGGAACAAATATAGAGAATATAGTTTACGTTGATAGGAAATGGGCAGCCAATGTTGTAAACTGTTACCAAGAAATCCTGCATACAAACTATTATATTTGCGCCTACCAATTCAATAATTCACTCAATCACTCATTCAATAATTACCAAAGGTGGCAGACGAGAAGATCATATTTTCAATGGCAGGGGTTAGTAAGGTTTATCCCCCGCAAAAAACAGTTTTAAAAAATATTTACCTCAGCTTTTTTTATGGGGCCAAAATTGGCGTTATCGGGCTTAATGGGTCGGGTAAGTCGTCGCTCTTAAAAATTATCGCGGGGATTGACAAGACCAATATCGGCGAGGTAGTGTTTTCGCCGGGTTATACCGTGGGCTATTTGAGCCAGGAGCCGGAACTTGACCCTAACAAAACTGTGCGCGAAGTGGTGGAAGAAGGCGTTAGCGAAATTACCGCCCTGCTGAAAGAATATGAAGAGATAAACGAAAAGTTCGGCCTGGAAGAATACTATGGCGATGCCGATAAAATGGATAAGCTGATGATGCGCCAGGGCGAACTACAGGATAAAATTGATGCTGTTAACGCCTGGGAACTGGATACCAAGCTGGAACGTGCTATGGACGCCCTGCGCTGCCCCGAACCGGATACGAAAATATCGGTGCTATCAGGAGGCGAGAGGCGCAGGGTGGCTTTGTGCAGGTTACTATTGAAAGAGCCTGATGTTTTGCTGCTGGATGAGCCGACGAATCACCTGGATGCGGAATCGATAGACTGGCTGGAGCAGCATTTAAAACAATATAAAGGCACCGTTATCGCCGTAACCCACGACCGCTACTTTTTGGATAACGTGGCCGGATGGATACTGGAGCTTGACCGTGGCGAGGGCCTGCCATGGAAAGGCAATTACTCGTCGTGGTTAGATCAAAAATCAAAACGGTTGGCACAGGAGGATAAAACCGAAAGCAAACGTCAAAAAGCCCTGGAGCGTGAACTGGAATGGGTGCGTATGGGGCCAAAGGGCCGCCACACCAAATCGAAAGCGCGATTAGGCAATTATGAGAAACTGGCATCCGAAGAAACTAGGGAGCGAGAAGAAAAGCTGGAGCTGTTTATTCCGCCCGGCCCGCGTTTGGGTAATGTGGTGATAGAGGCCAGCGGCGTAAGTAAAAGTTATGGCGATAAGTTGTTATTTGACAATTTGAACTTTAGCCTGCCGCCTGCGGGAATAGTTGGTATTATCGGTCCTAATGGCGCGGGTAAGACAACGCTGTTCCGTTTGATAACCGGCCAGGATAAACCGGATGCGGGTACTTTCCGGGTTGGCGAAACTGTGCATTTAGGCTATGTCGACCAGTTGCATGATGACCTTGACCCCAATAAATCTGTTTGGGAAAACGTAACCGGCGGACTGGAAACCATTATGGTGGGTAACCGTCCGCTAAATTCACGCGCATACGTATCGCGTTTTAACTTTAACGGTGCCGATCAGCAAAAAAAGGTGGGTGTACTTTCAGGTGGTGAGCGTAACCGGGTGCATCTATCTATAACACTTAAAAAAGGGAGCAACGTGCTGTTGCTGGATGAGCCTACCAATGATATCGACGTGAACACTTTACGCGCATTGGAAGAAGCCCTGGAAAACTTTGGCGGCTGCGCTGTGGTCATCAGCCACGACCGTTGGTTTTTAGACCGGATTTGTACGCATATACTTGCGTTTGAAGGCAACTCGCAGGTTTACTTTTTTGAGGGTAATTATTCAGATTATGAAGAGAACCGCAAAAAACGTTTGGGTGATGTAGGGCCGAAAAGGATAAAGTATAAGAAGTTGACGGTGTAGTGTCCGAATTAGCTTTGACAACTTTTAATAAGTTGTCAAAGCTTTAGAGGTTTAATGGCCTAAATGCTTCTACTGATTCGCAAAACAATTTTAAACTTGCATTTTTCGACATGCAGATTGAAAGTTTCCTTTTCTTTTTAAAGTCTGAACTTAACTGATCGTATTTGTCAAATGCTTTGGCCCTCAGAATATTCTTTTCCTTTTGTGCTAAGGCACGATTTAATTCATCATTTAGTCTTTTTTTAGGATTTTGATAAGCAGATGTATCTGTATGTCCATTATCATAAATAGTCAATACCCAGGCATCAGTTTCTTCAATAGTAACGGCATAGGCTATTTTGTCCCGGTACGAATTTTCAAGCCATTCGTTAATTTTATTTATAACATTAGCTCTGAGTTGGCTACAGTATTCCTTTGTTTTTAAATTGGTCTTAATCGGCTCCGTCACATTATAATCGTTTAAATGTCTTTCAGCAGTATCAAGATGCAATACAATAAATGATTCCTGGTCGATTGGGCTATCAAAAAAATTATCGATCTTATTTCTTTCCAGGCAAACATTTTTTACCACAGTCCAACTACTGAACTGTTCTTCATTCATTACACTTAGATCGGTTTGATCTTTTTCAAACTCGGGCAATTCGTATCTAATATCAGAACGATCAATATTTATTGAGCCTTTTAAGATGTTGGTTATAACCGCCAAATCCCCGCGACCTTCAGCAAATATACCTGCAATCATTTAAAAAATATTTGAAGGTAACGCGCCTAAATATCCTCTCATCCACAGTTCAGAAAGCTTTAAATTCCCATTTCCACTATTGGGCTTTAATTTTATTCGTTCGATTTTTGTATGCCCTTCATCTGTTCTTTTAACTACAAATAATCGTTGTTCTTCGTCATGCAAATTTAATCCATCCAATACTGCTGGATTATGAGTAGTTATTAAAGTTTGTTTATCGTTTTTCAGGGCAAGTTCTGTAATTCTTTTTATAATTTGCCTGCACAACATTGGATTAAGTGCGTTTTCGATATTGTCAATTGCGAAAAATTTAGGTGTTTCTTTGCTAATGAATAAAGCTAAATAAAACAATATATGCAATGCCCCTTCATTTGCGTTTTCAGCAGAAAATAAATTATTTTTTCTTTGCATAAACTTATCAGTGAAATATAACTTTGAATTACTTCTTCCTAATTTATATCCATTTATTTTGAGCGAATCGTTAGTATCAATATGAATATCCTTTAACCATGAAATAAATTTTGTTTGCTTTAACTCCAATAACTGCTCATTATCAAAAGATGATAATAAGACATCTAAACCTTCACCATTTATGCCTAATGGATATTTTTTGCTTTCATTTGTTATACCCCTTAATGCATTAGTACTGGTATTGTAAATTATATAATTGCGTATATAATCGTTATCAGCCTCTTCAATTGCTATTGTTGATGCCTTTTCTTTAACAAGCTCATTTATCTTAGCTGTTATTACAGATTGATTTATTTCCGGTAATTCGCCGGTTTCATTTAAATTATCTGATACCAATATTTTAATGTCGTCCTGTATTGTTCTTAGTACTCTATCCCGTACTTTTGCCACAAAGTATTCTTCAACATAACTTGAACCTTTATCAATCCAGTTGGCTTGAATATCGTTATCGTTACTGCAAGTCAAATTCGAACTGACTATATAATTATCGACTACAGCTTCAATATGTATATTTTTTTTTGCTGCATTACCTAAAAATGAATTAAATGTTAGTGATGGTCGAGTGACCCTTAATCCTTTATTAAATAAATCTTCTGAATTCAAATCGTCAGTTTTTGATGCCGAAAGCATGACCAATGCTTCCAATATATTAGATTTTCCACTTCCGTTTTCGCCAATAAACACATTTACCCGACCAAGTTCGAAGTCCTGTTTGTAAATTGATTTGAAATTACTTATTGAAACCTTGCTTATCATTCTTCTACTATTGCACTACAAACATACAATAACCTTCTAATAATTTGCGAATGTGAAGTTAATAGCGAATATGATTTATAAAGTCGATTTTCCGCCTTTTAATCTTCTCCAAAATTCTTCAGACAACATGACGCGTCCCGCTTCGATATCGGCTATACCCTTAAGGATATTTTGCTTTTGGTCTTCCGAAAGATCATCCCACCAATCATGTTCGGGTTCTAAATTTTGCAATTCTTCCATAGATATAAAGATATTAATATATCTATGGAAACTGCATTCGCATAGTTCTTTTTATTCAGAGCCTACAAGAATTACTTGGCATACTTATCTCCACACTATATCCCCCACCGGTTTATAAGCCAACTGCTTTTTAAAATATTCATCCCAGCTATGTTGTTGCTGGTGGTTGCGCATATGGTCGGTATCGTCATCATAATCAAGCGATAGTTGCTTGTATTTTTCATGGACGCGGTCGAACAGGCTGGCGGCTTCGTGATCGTAATTAGCGTCAAAGCGAGTTTTGTTTACGGCGCGTATCAGTTCCTGCTGCTCCAGGTACGCCAGGGTGTAGTGGCCCTGCTCATGGTTTAATATTTGTTCCAAATGGGCAGGCGATAATACCTGCTTCCTGTCTATCCACGATTTCTTATTATTGAATACCAGCTTAATATCAGAGGTTAAATGATAAACCCCGTTTCTATCGCTTTGCGCGCGGTATTGAAAGTCGATAAAGCAATTGGTATGGGCCACAACATCATTGTTGGCAATTTCGGGTACACCATAAAATTCTTCGGCGGTCAATTTATGATAAGGGCCGGGCGATTGCGCCCCTGCCATTTGAAAAACCAATAAACAGGCGAATACACCCATCACCCCCACAAAACCAAACCTCATACCTTTTTGCTTAAATCAATTTACTTTTTGACTTTATCGGCATGTAAAAGGTTTAAGCTCATCATTTCTTTCATAGTTTGCTGCATGGCATCGGTCGATCCATCCAGGAATATTACGTTGCCCTGCGAGTTTTCGGCAAAGTGTTTTATCGATTCTGTCCACATGGTAAACAGGATAACAGAAGTATCCATATGGGCATCCTGCATTTCTTTGGCGGCCACGCTCATACCCTTGGCCACTTCCTGGCGGAACAAGGCCACACCCTGTCCGCGCAATTGCGATGCCTGGCGCTCGGCCTCGGCGGATATTTTGATGGCATTACCTTCGGCTTCGGCAGCTTTGGTTTTGGTGATCAGTAATGCTTGTCCTTCATTTTCGGCGGCGGCTTTCAGGTTGTTTGAGGCCACTACCTGGCTCATTGATTTCATGATCACCTCATCAAAGGTGATATCGTTCAATTGAAGGTCCTGTAAATGATAGCCCCATGTTTCCAACACCTGGTCCAATTGTTCCTTTACATGCTCAACAATATCACGCCTCAATATCAGCACTTCCGATTGTCTTTTGGTAGCCACGAACGCACGGATAGAACCCTCAACCGTACGGATGAGGGCCTGCATCAGGTTACGGTCGTCAACAAACTTAAACGCTACATTTTTTATGGTTTCTTCCTGCTGGTCTAAAACAGAATAAAGCAGCATGGCCTTAAAGTACACGTTGGCCTGGTCGAACGTAACGGCCTGGAACTCCAGCTCGACAGAACGGTTTTGGATAGAGATATACGAATAGATGCTTTCTACGAAAGGCAGCTTAAAATTTAACCCCGGTAATAATATCCTGCGGTATTTGCCAAATATGGTAACTACGGCGATAGTGCCCTGTTTTACAGTCACAAATGACGAAAACAGGAATATCAATATGATGAATACAAAAATTAAAAGGCCTATTGGAGCTGTCATAACGTTGATTTTTAACAGGATAAAGATAGTATTTAATTGTTGGTGTGTTATTTGTTTTTAATATTTCATCTTAACAAAAAAACGTATGAACTTAAAACGAACTTTCGGAACAATACTAACGGTATTGGGTATTGCCGGTTTAATTTACACAGGCATTGGTATAGTAAATCATAGTGCCGGATTTACTATTTTGACGGTTGTGGGGATAATTGGTATTATGTTTTTCTTTACCGGCATAAGCCTTATCCGCAATACTTCTGACGAATCAAAATAGCGTATAACAAAAAAACCTTTCGTTTCGGAAAGGGTTTTTCTAATATTACCAGGTTTATAATTAGTTTTTCTCGTCGAAGGATTCGCCAGACATATTCAGCTCATTTTTAAACGCGCTGAGTACCCTGCCGCCTTTATAAAAATAACGGCTGTAATAGGCATCATCCAAACTGCTGATGGCAACACCTTTTGCCGACGCATGTGCAAAACGGTTATTGCCCAAATAAATGCCAATATGTGTAATAGTGCGGCTGCGTATTTTAAAGAAAACCAGGTCGCCTTCTTTCAGATCATCCTTGCTAACGGGGCTAACCATTTTGAAAATATCGCGCGAGTTGCGTTTAATATCCAGGTTAAAAACCTGGCTGTATAGTTCTTTGGTAAATGCCGAACAATCGATGCCTTTTTTTGAATCGCCGCCAAAATGGTATGGGGTACCTATCCAGTCATAAACAAAATTAAATAATTTCATATTTGATGTCGCGGAAAGCGCTACACCCATAATTTGCGACAAGTAATCTTTTGCTAAACTTTGCTGTTCGTCGGGGGCCTTGTTCTCAGCTTGATTTGGAACGGTTTTTGTTTGTGCCTGAGTGGCTAAAACGCTGAAAAATAGGGCAATGGCCAGTGTTAATTTCTTCATTAATTAATGTTACGTTGTTGTTTATTCAACAAATTGTTCATTAAATTGGACAATGTTCTGGTGGTTGACTACAAAACTATCCATTTTACGTTAAATACCAAATATAAGTTTATAAATATTTTTCTTCTAACAAATCTGTTGCAGTTTCGATAATTTGCAGGATATAATTAGATTTGCGCTTTCTCAATATAAATTGATTGTTTGACAAATGAGTTCAATCGAAATAAATAAAGACACCTACTTACTTTGGTACGAGTCTATGCTTTTAATGCGCAAGTTTGAAGAAAAGGCAGGACAGCTATACGGGCAACAAAAAATACGCGGCTTTTGTCATTTATATATCGGTCAGGAAGCGGTATTGGCCGGTGCCATGTCGGTATTAAAACCCGAGGACAGCATGATCACCGCTTACCGCGACCACGCGCATGCGCTGGCTAAAGGTGTTTCGCCCAATGCTATCATGGCCGAGCTTTATGGCAAGTCCACTGGTTGCTCAAAAGGCAAGGGTGGATCAATGCACATGTTTTCAAAAGAGCAGCACTTTTACGGTGGACACGGTATTGTTGGCGGACAGATACCCTTAGGCGCGGGCATAGCCTTTGCTGAAAAATTTAAGGGTACCGAATTTGTAAACGTAGCCTATATGGGCGATGGTGCCGTGCGCCAGGGCGCATTGAACGAAACATTCAACATGGCTGCGCTGTGGAAGTTGCCGGTAATATTCGTATGCGAAAATAATGGCTATGCCATGGGCACCTCGGTTGAGCGTACTACCATACAGACCGATATTTATAAGTTAGGCCTGCCTTACGGCATCCCCTCATCAGCAGTTGATGGCATGGACGCGGTTGCGGTGCATAACGCGATGGACGAAGCCGTGCAGCGGGCCCGTAAAGGCGAAGGGCCAACATTTTTAGAGATGCGCACCTATCGTTATAAAGGCCACTCGATGTCCGATCCGCAGAAGTACCGTACCAAGGAAGAACTGGAAAGCTATAAAGCAAAAGACCCTATTGACGCAATAAGACATGCTATTGAAAAAGCAGGTTATGCCGATGCGCAATGGTTTGAAGAAATTGATGCCAAAATTAAGGCAGAGGTAGAAGCTTCGGTACAATTTGCCGAAGAATCGCCGTGGCCGGAAGCAACAGAACTATATACAGACGTATATATGCAAAAGGACTATCCTTATATTAAAGACTAATACCTGTTAAAATTATAAATACTCATCCTGAGAAGATATGGCCGAAGTAGTAAAAATGCCAAAAATGAGCGATACCATGACCGATGGTGTAATAGCAAAATGGCATAAGAAAGTTGGTGATAAGGTAAAATCGGGCGATGTACTTGCCGAGATAGAAACAGACAAAGCCACAATGGATTTTGAATCGTACCAGGATGGTACCCTGTTGTATATTGGCGTTGAAGAAGGGAAATCCGTTCCGGTTGACGCAGTTATTGCTGTAATAGGAAAGGACGGAGAGGATTATAAATCAGCTTTGGAAGGCAGTAGCAGTGACGCCAAGCCAGCCGAAGCGCCTGCTGCTGTTATTGATAAAGCGCCAGCGGCAGTTCCCGCCCCGGAAAAAACTGCCACTGCTCCTGCCACTAACAGCAAAGTTGATACATCAAAAATCCCTGCAACCGTAATACGCATGCCTGCCCTTAGTGATACCATGACGGAAGGCATCATCAATAAATGGAATTTCAAAGTTGGCGATAAAGTAAAATCAGACGATTCATTAGCTGATGTGGAAACCGATAAGGCTACCATGGAAGTTGTGGGTTACGAAGCCGGGACGCTGTTATATATCGGCCCCAAAGAAGGCGAAGCCGCGCCTGTTAATGGCATTATTGCCATTGTAGGTAAAGAAGGAACTGATATTACGCCGTTGTTGCAGGATGGTGGTGCTACATCGGCACCAGCCGCTACAAGCGACGCTGCACCATCTGCTACTCCGGTACCTGCCGCCGCTGAGGCATCTGCACCTGCTGCTGAAACTGACCATGCAGACGACAGCCGTATAAAAGCATCGCCGTTAGCACGAATGATCGCCAAAGAAAAAGGCATCGACCTTAACCAGGTAACCGGATCTGCCGAAGGCGGCCGTATTATTAAAAAGGACGTGGAAGAATTTAACCCGGCTACAGCACCTGCTAAACCGGCTATCAGCGCCCCTGAAACAGCACAAAAACCACCTGTTAACGTACAGGAAGCGTCATCAAAGCAGGTGGTTATTCCAACCTTTACAGGCACAGAAAAATTTACCGAAAAGCCTGTTACGCAAATGCGTAAGGTGATTGCCAAACGGTTGGGCGAAAGCTTATTTACCGCGCCGCATTTTTATATAACCATGTCGATAGATATGGACCAGGCTATTGCTGCGCGTAACAAGATAAACGAGGTTGCCCCGGTTAAAATATCATTTAATGATTTTGTGCTGAAAGCCTGCGCCGTTGCCTTAAAGCAGCACCCTAATATTAACTCATCATGGTTGGGCGATAAGATACGCTATAACGAACATATCCATATTGGTGTGGCCGTAGCCGTTGAAGATGGTTTATTGGTACCGGTTATCCGCTTTGCTGATGGCAAATCATTAAGTCATATATCTGTTGAAGTAAAAGATTTTGCGCAACGCGCCAAAGCCAAAAAGCTGCAACCTGCCGATTGGGAAGGCTCAACCTTTACCATATCAAACCTCGGTATGTTTGGGGTGGA